>Ga0247723_1000622_pt1 | contig 23601 bp, 35 predicted proteins | sample MSEWelMarce5H_FC_FD_189079 | JGI IMG/M metagenome (GOLD analysis project Ga0247723, IMG submission 189079) | Subsurface sediment microbial communities from gas well in West Virginia, United States - MSEEL Well Study Marcellus 5H_FC | ecosystem: Environmental > Terrestrial > Deep subsurface >... | reverse complement strand
ATTAACATAGTATGTAACTTAGACAGTTACTTATAAGGAAGAAGACATGAGATGTTATTGTTGTAATGATGAACTGACAGACTTTGAAGCTACACGTAGAAGTGCAGCAACAGGTGGTTTCCTAGATGTTTGTAATGTTTGTTATCATCACATGAAGGAAGATGTTTGTGCTGTTGAACGCTCAGACTTGAGGCATGAGGATGATGATGTTAATGAGGACAATGATGAAGACATTTGAACATGAAGCACACATGATGTTTACGTTGATGGATATACGTGAACTCATTTCACACATAGGGTATGAAGGTTTTCAACAAGCTCTTTCCGTAGTGCTTAACGCAAGTAAAGAAGCACGAGAATTTACAGCTGAAGAGAAAGCCTTTATGCAGGATTTGTTAGACAATTGGAAGCATTGATATGACACATGGTGATGGAGGCAAGGGCAGTGCAAGACGCAAGGAAAATGCACAAGCCATCCTTAACAATTGGGATTTGATTTTTGGTAAAAAACCTGATACACTAGAGCCACAACAAGAGGAACCAAATGGCATTCGTGAAGACACACCAACCATGCACAAGCCCGACCTGCGACAGCAGTGATGGTCTATCAATTAACGAAGACGGCAGCACCTATTGCTTCGTCTGTAACACACACACAAAGGCTACCAAAATGATTGAGGCTACCATGCCATACACCCCGTTGAAAGAGATCAATCAAGAGGCTGTGAATGCCCTTCGTGCGTCCTTTCATAGCCTGCCAACCCCAACCATTGGGAGCAGACGCATTAGCAAAGCAACAGTGGAACGCTATGGGGTGGTGGCTGACACAACACACATCTTGTTTCCTTATTACAAGGAAGAGAAACTATTTGCTGCAAAGAAACGAACCATTGCAGGCAAAGACTTTCAAACTGTTGGTGAATGGAAAGGCACTGGCTTGTTTGGTCAGCAGCTGTTCACCAAGGGTGGTAAATATCTCACCATCGTTGAAGGGGAATATGATGCATTGGCTGTCTATCAAATGCTTGGTAGCAAGTGGCCTGTTGTTTCCATTCGTAATGGGGCAGGCAGTGCAGCCAAGGATTGCAAGGAACAATATGAATGGATGTCTTCCTTTGAGAACATCGTCATCTGTTTTGACAGTGATGAAGCAGGGCAGCAGGCAGCTAAGCAGGTTGCTTCTATGTTTGCAGGCAAGGCCAAGACATTCAAGCCCATTGATGGGTATAAGGATGGCTGTGACTTTCTGTTAGCAGGCAAGGAAAAAGAATTCATTGATCGTTGGTGGGCAGCTGAGCGTGTCATGCCTGATGGTATTGTCCCTGCCTCTACGCTTTGGGAGAGCGTGTCTAAGCCCTTGGATAAGGCAGAGGTGTCCTACCCCTACGATGGTCTTAACAAGCTGACGTATGGTATTCGTAAGGGTGAGCTGGTCACTGTCACAGCAGGCTCAGGCTTAGGCAAGAGTCAGTTTTTACGTGAGGTGATATGGCACATCCTCAACAAGACAACAGACAACGTAGGCTTGATGTTCTTGGAAGAGAGTGTGCGTAAGACAGGCTTGTCATTGATGAGCTTGGCTGCTAATAAACCCCTGCATCTACCAGACTGTGATGCAACTGAACAGGAAAAACGTGATGCTTTTGACGCAACTCTTGGCACTGACCGCCTTTATATGTTCGACCATTTTGGTAGTACTAACATTGAGAACATCATCAAACGTGTTGAGGAATTCTCAGTTGCATTTGGCTGTGGCTATGTATTTCTTGACCATGTATCCATTGTTGTAAGCAGCCAAGAGAATGGTGATGAACGTAAGGCATTGGACATGGTGATGACAGAGCTTCGTACCTTGGTGCAGAAGACAGGCATTAGCCTCATCATTGTGTCCCACCTCAAGCGTCCTTCTGACAAGGGACATGAAGAGGGAGCAGCCACATCTCTGGCTCAGCTGCGTGGATCAGGCTCCATTGCTCAGCTGTCAGACATGGTGATTGGTTTGGAACGTAATGGTCAGGCAGAGGATGAGACAGAACGTAACACCACCAAGGTGAGGGTGTTAAAGAACCGTTTCAGTGGCATCACTGGGCCAGCATGTAAGTTGTTGTATAATAAATATACAGGAAGGATGACAGAGCGTGACGAAGAAACCATTTAAGGAAGACACAACATGGCCCTTCCCTTCTAACTTGCCAGCTAAGACAATGCATGGAGTGGAGAGGCAAGACAAACATGGAAACAAATATGTCAAGGTAACTACCAAGTTACTTGTACTTAGAAAGAAGAAGACATGATTGAACAACTCATTGTTGCTGCAACAGGTATTGGTTATGCCATTGTAGGTGTGTTACAATGGTATAAGGGAGAGGCTAGTAACGGGATGATCTGGTGTGGCTATGCCTTTGCACAGATCGGTTTGTTTCTTAACTTGAAGGTGTAACATGTCAGACATTACAATGTGCGAAGATAAGGAATGCCCAAAGAAAGAAAGCTGTCTTCGTTATACAGCCACTGCAAACCCTTATCGACAGAGCTACTTCTGTAGCAGCCCTCGTGTAGAGGGAGAAGAGTGTGTATGGTTTTGGGATAATGAGGACTACAAATGAAGATGAAAGATTTCCACACAGATGATTGGGGTGATGCCCTCGACAACACAAACAACACGCTTGGTAAGCTGTTGCGTGAACGTCTAGACTCTGGTATAATTCCTATTCGTTGTACCACTGACGAGCTGCATAAGAAGCAACCAGTAATGATTACCAGAAAGACAGAGATGAATAAAACAATTGATGAAACCCTTGAACAACGTGGCAATAACTATGGGGACTATCGTGATGTAGCCTATGCTGCACAAGAGCTGAAGAAAACCCTGCGTTATTCAAAGAGCTGGCATAACATGGAACCATACATGCAAGAAAGCCTTGACATGATTTGTAACAAGATGGCACGTATTGTTAATGGCAATCCCTATTATGATGACAGCTGGCATGACATTGCAGGGTATGCTACACTTGTGGAGAAACAACTGGAGAAAAAGTGAAACTCTATCTAGACATTGAGACAACAACCAACCACAAAAAGATTTGGTGTTGTTTCACTTACGATGAAACCAATGGATATGTATGTCACACAAAGCCGGATACACTCACACCCTTAATCGCAAACTCAGAAACAGTGATCGCACACAACTTGATAGGCTTCGATGGGCCAGTTCTAAAGAGGTGTTGGGGAGTGACGATACCAGCGAAGAAAGCGAAAGATACCTTGATCTTGTCTCGTCTATACAATCCAAATTTAGACGGAGGCCACAGGCTGAAGGATTGGGGAGAAAGAGTTGGAGAGAGCAAGATTGATTACGAACAACGATGGAAAGAGCTTGGCCTAGAAGGTAACTGCTATGACAATCCAGACCTACCCCTCATGTTTGAATATTGCAAACAAGACGTAGCTGTGTTGGTTAAGGTGGAGAAAGCTATTGACAAGTTGCTAGACCAAGACAAGTTCTCTGACGAGTGTCGTAAGCTTGAGCATGACGTAGCAATCATCATTCAGAAGCAACATGAACATGGGTTTAAACTTGACATTCAGAAAGCTCAGGGCTTACTGGCGACTCTATCTGGTAAGATGGTGGATATTGAAAACCAATTACAAACTATCTTCCCACCCATCATTGAGGAAATGAAGAAACCAGCCTACTGGTTACTAGGTAGTTACCAAGCAGAGACAAAGACAGAGCTGAAGCAAGTACTCAAGGATGCAGGTCTCAAGCCTTCTCTTGCTGATGAAGCTGTTGCTGGCCCTATGAAAACAAAGAGCATCCCCTTCAACCCCGGCTCTCGACAACAGATTGCTGAGAGGTTACAAGGACTAGGTGTTAAGTTTTCAAAGACCACAGACAAAGGTTCCATCATTGTTGACGAGAAGGTGCTGGAGAAGATTGACCTGCCAGAAGCTAAGGCTCTGTTAGAATATCTGATGTTGCAGAAACGTGTAGCTCAGGTGTCTAGCTGGCTTGAGGAAGTGAGAGAAGATGGTCGTGTGCATGGCAAGGTGATTACCAATGGTGCTGTCACTGGACGCATGACACATAGCTCTCCTAACATGGCTCAAGTTCCTAACAGTGGCAGTGTGTATGGCCCTGAGTGTCGTGAGCTTTGGACAGTGGACAAAGACAATGTGTTAGTTGGTGCTGATGCTAGTGGCCTTGAGCTGCGTATGCTGGCACATTACATGAAGGACAGTGCGTATGTTAAAACAGTGTGCGAAGGATCGTCTAAGGATGGCACGGATGTCCACACGATTAACCAAAAAGCAGCCTCGTTACAAACACGTGACCAAGCAAAGACATTCATCTACGCCTTCCTCTATGGGGCAGGGGCTGCGAAGATTGGCTCGATTGTCGGTGGTAGTGCTACGGCTGGACAGAAGCTCATCAATTCCTTTCTTGAAGGGACTCCCGCACTCAAGCGTTTACGTGATAAGGTATCCTTGGTCTCGTCCAAGGGCTATGTACCGGGCCTTGATGGTAGAAAGATTTGGGTGCGTTCAGAGCACGCTGCCCTTAACAGTTTATTACAGGGCGCTGGTGCAATCGTCATGAAGAAAGCGTTAGTACTTCTTAGTAACCACCTACATAAGCATAAGATTCCTCACGGCTTCTGTGCTAATGTGCATGATGAATGGCAGATTGAAACAAAGAAACAGTATGCTGATGTTGTTGGCAAACTTGCTGTACAATCTATCGAAGAGGCAGGGGTACAACTAAGTTTGTTCTGTCCTGTTTCCGGCGAATATAACATCGGAGCTAATTGGAAGGAAACACATTGACATACGAAGAACAAATTGAAAAGCTTGCAAGGGAATGTGACACCTCTGTTCACTTGTTTGTTAAGGACAACCAACTTGTCTTGGTTCATAGTCCTTTCGACACAGATGAAGATGTGTTAAACATTCTTAATAGTGCTGCTGCTAACATGGTTATGCGTGGAGCACTTGACAAGGCTAGTGGAAATACGTTACAATAATTTATGGAAAGCGGATGCTGTCGGAGTGCAAGATGCGTCACCCACAGTGCAGCGAGTACATAATGACAGATCGGAAAGACGGTCAATTTAACTAAACAAAGGAAAACAAATGACACAAGTAAAACTGGTTGGCAAACTCTTCTGGGCTAAGCACATGGATACCCCTAACACAGAGTTCAACCCTGCTGAGACTCGTAACGAAATCTGTATCGGTGGTCTGTCAGACACACTGGCTGCACGTTTGAAGGACGAGCTTAATGTGAAGGTGAAAGAGAAAGCTGATGACAAGTATGGTCGTGGTAAATACATCATCATCAAGACTAAGTATGTCATCAAGGCAGTGGATGAGAATGGTAAAGAGGTGGCTCCTGCTGACATTGGCAATGGCACTGTTGCTGAGCTGAGCATTAGCAGCTATGCACACAAGATGACAGCAATGCATGGCAATGCCCCTTCGTTGATGCATAGTGATAAGTATCCAGCCATCAAGATTAAGGAGCTTGTAGCCCCTCCTGTGGCCTCTGAGGTGGCAGAAGAAGACGAAGTGGTCTTGTAATGATCGGCCTTGTAGACGGAGACATGATGTGCTATCGCATCGCCTTTGCCTGCAAGGATGAGACAGAGAAGGTGGCTATCAAAACGATGGCTACCTTCTTGGAAGAAGTCTTAATGACACAGCTAGACCTTAACGAATGGGAAGTGTTCCTAACAGGGAAGACAAACTTTCGTAACGATGTAGCTGTGACTGCTCCTTACAAGGGTAATAGGAAAGATGTTGAGAAACCACCTCACCTAGAAATCCTACGTAACTATCTAGTAACCGCATGGGCTGCTACTATCAGTGAAGGTGAAGAGGCTGATGACCTCATTGCTATTCGTGCGACAACCCTCGGTGATGACAGCATCATCATCTCTTTAGATAAAGACTTTGATCAGGTGCAAGGATGGCATTACAATTTTGTGAAACAGAAAAAGTATTATGTATCCGCAGAGGAAGGACAGCGTTTCTTCTACAAGCAAATGTTGATGGGCGACAAGGCAGACAACATTGTGGGTATCAGGGGAGTGGGGCCTGTAAAGGCAGACAAGATGCTTGCAAAAGCTACAACAGAAAACGAGCTGTATGCTATTTGCTTGGAGGCACTGGGCGCAGAACGAACACTTGAGAATGGACAACTACTATGGCTACGAAGAACACCAAACCAGATGTGGCAACCTCCTTCTACCTAGCAGGGTGTAAGTGGACTGTCTGTTTTAATAAGGACATTACAGAGATGGGGACATGCAACCCATTGACGTATGAAATTATTATCAAGGACAACATGACACCACAAGCAGCAGAAGCAACCTTCTTTCATGAGTTGGTACACGCAATAAAATTTACAATGGGAGAAACCAATCACGATGAACGAGAAGTCGAAGCCTTCGGAAACCTCCTCCATCAAACGTTTGTACAACTGTGGAGAGTGGACACCAGCAAGGTTTAGAAGCTTTGTTGTCTCTGCTCTACGTACAGCAACACGTAGGTGGCCCCCTAAATACAAAGCCTTGAAGGAAGCGTATGTTGGTAGACGTACCAATAAGAAAACAAATAAGCTGGCTATGCACTACAAGTGTGCATGTTGCAAGAAAGAGTTTGTAGCAGCTGATGTACAGGTAGACCACATCCTTCCTGTTGTTAACACAAAGACAGGCTTCACAACGTGGGAAGAATATATTAACAACATGTTCTGTGAGAAAGAAAACTTACAGGTGTTGTGTAAGCCATGTCATTCAATCAAGACACAAGAAGAGAAAGACGAAAGGAAAGAATATGGGAAGACCAAAGGGCAGCAAGAACCAAGAGCAGCCAGAAAGCGTACAACCAGAGCCAAGTGAAGGCTACACCCTCTATCTAGTTAACTACTGGGTTCCATTCCCATCTAGTGAGTATGGTGGTATGCAAGCAGTGGTAGCTAAGGATGATGAGGAATGTTACAAGCTCATTGTTGAAGCTGATGTTTGGGAGTTTGACCGCCAGAAGAATGCAGAAGAACTTATCAGAGCACGTGTTAAGAAAGCTTCTAGGTTCCAGCTTGTTGGTGGCTATCTACCAGAAGTTGTCAGGAGTTTTATAACATGATGTTAAACTTAATCAAAGAGAATGAAGATGGTAGTGCAGACTATCAAATGGAACTATCTTGTGAAGAGAAAGAACATCTTGTTCGCTTTGCTCTTATTGAGATGTTGAAACGTGGAATTGAAGAAGGAAAACAATATGTCCCAAGTGAGTCTGGTGTGGGTGACACCACAAGCGGAGGAGCTAGTTGCTCGTATGGCCCGTGTGTCAAATCCGGCAAACCAGAACAACCCTGCATCTGCGCCGAAACTACTCAAGTACCTTATTGATAACAAGCATTGGTCTCCATTTGAAATGGTGAACATGTGTGTTGAAATAACAACAACACGTGACATTGCTCGTCAAATATTACGTCACCGTAGCTTCAGCTTCCAAGAGTTTAGTCAACGCTATGCTGTGGCTGAACACTTCACAATGAGTGAGGCACGTTTACAGGATGTGAAGAACAGACAGAACAGCTTGGAGACAGAAGATCGTTACCTTGCCTACTGGTGGGAGGGAGCACAGAGGCGTGTGTTGCAAGAGGCTCAGTTTATGTACGAGAGTGCATTGGCTAAAGGCATTGCTAAAGAGCAGGCACGTAAGCTGCTGCCAGAAGGGATGACAGAGAGCAAGATGTACATGAATGGAACTCTGCGTAGCTGGATGCACTATGTTGACATTCGTTGTGATAAAGCAACACAGAAGGAACATCGTGAGGTGGCAGAGCAGGTTCGTGGTATAATGATTGAACAGTTTCCATCACTGGTAACTAGCGAGTAACCTCCTGCCCTTAGCACAATGGATAGTGCAGCAGCCTTCTAAGCTGTAGATATAGGTTCGATTCCTATAGGGCAGACCAACAAAGGAAAGAACATGGGAAAGAAAGTAGTAACGTTTCAAATGAACGAGTATGATGATGCCTTTAATCAGAGCCAACATACAGAAGTGACAGTGCATCTATCTGATGATGTATCATGGGATAAGATGATGCCTTATTTCTTTCACTTCTTGGAAGGAGCTGGTTACATTGGTGTTGTTGATAGAATGACTAACTTATTGGGTGGTGATGTGTATGACTATGAGACGTATTTCGATAGCAACGTTTATGGAGAACCGTTCGATGAATAAATATTATTCACGGAAGTGGCTCAACAAAGAAGGCACTGGTTTCATGGAATGTTCCTATGATGACAGCATCGGTGGTATTTGGAAAGATGCTTCTGTTAAGTTTGGTGACTGTAATCGCATGGTGTCTCTAGACTTTGGCATGGGGTCTAAGAAAGAAAAGACTGCTAAGCTACAGAAGATTAGCCTTATGATTGATGAACTCATTGCTTTGAAGAAAGTGATGGAGAAAGTTGAGATGAAGAAATGAGACACTTAGTTATTCCCGACACGCAATGTAAGCCCGGCAATAGCTTCAATCATCTGACATGGGTTGGTAAGTATGCAGCAGACAAGAAGCCTGATGTCATCATCCACCTTGGTGATCATTGGGATATGCCTAGCCTGTCCATCTACGATGTGGGTAAGAAGAGCTTTGAGGGACGCACCTACCATGCTGACATAGAGGCTGGTCATGCTGGTATGCAGGCCCTTCTAGCCCCCATTAAAGAGGAGCAGGCCCGTCTTAAACGTAACAAGGAGAAGCAATGGAATCCACGTATGGTGTTCTTGCTTGGCAACCATGAAGAACGTATACAAAGGGCTATCGAATCAGATAGGAAGTTGGATGGACTCATTGGCTATCATGACTTCAAGCTGGATGAGTATGGCTTTGAATGTTTTCCTTTCTTGCAGCCAGTTGTTATTGATGGTGTTGCCTATTGTCATTACTTCACTAGTGGTGTGATGGGTAGGCCAGTATCTAGCCCTGCTCTCATGCTGTCCAAGAAGCACATGAGCTGTGTGATGGGACACGTACAGGACAGAGGTATTGCCTATGCACGTAGGGCTGATGGTAAGCGTATGACAGGGCTGTTTGGTGGCATCTGCTACACCCATGACGAAGGCTATCTAACCCCTCAAACCAATGGTAGCTGGTCAGGTATCTGGATGTTTAATGAGGTGGAGGATGGGGCATTTGATGAGCTTCCTGTTAGCCTCAGCTACTTGAAGGAACGCTATGAGCCTAACCATTCATGATATTGCCGACTTGCTAAAACGTGAAGATTGTGTTACAATATTAGAACTGTTAGACATTGACAGCGAGGAGCTGGTCAACAGGTTTATGGATGTACTAGAAGACAGAGCAGATAGAATAGAAAAGGAACTAGAATGAAATACATGGGAAGTTATGAGCAGTATATTGCCAAGAGTCGATATGCACGTTACATGGATAGTGAGCAACGCCGTGAGGGATGGGAAGAGACAGTGAGTCGTTACTTCGACTTCATGACAGCACAGCTGAAGAAGAACCAAGACTACACGCTTAGTGACACAATGCGTAAGGAACTGGAGAGTGCTGTAGTTAACATGGAGGTGATGCCCTCTATGCGTAGTTTGATGACAGCAGGCAAGGCTTTAGAGCGTGACAACACAGCTGGCTACAACTGTAGCTACCTGCCCATTGATGATGCCAAAGCCTTTGACGAGGCCATGTACATCCTCTTGTGTGGTACTGGTGTTGGCTTCTCTGTTGAACGTCAGAGCATTCAGAAGTTGCCTGACATTCCAGAAGAGTTGTTTGAAAGCAACACAGTTGTTGTAGTGTCAGACAGCAAAGAGGGATGGGCCAAAGCTCTGCGTCAGGTGATTGCCCTGCTCTATGCAGGCGAAGTCCCAAAATGGGACGTATCAAAGGTTCGCCCTAAAGGTGCTCGTCTTAAGATTTTTGGTGGTCGTGCTTCAGGGCCAGAGCCATTGGTTGAATTGTTCCAATTTGTTTGTAACATCTTCAAGGGTGCTAAGGGACGTAAGCTCAACAGCCTTGAATGCCATGACATTATGTGTAAGATTGGTGAGGTGGTAGTCGTAGGTGGTGTACGCCGCAGTGCTATGATTAGCTTGTCCAACCTATCTGATGATCGTATGCGCCATGCTAAGAGTGGTGCATGGTGGGAGAAGAATGGTCAACGTGCCTTGGCTAATAACAGTGCCTGCTATACAGAGCGTCCTGATGTTGGCATCTTCATGCAGGAATGGAATGCTTTGTATGAAAGCAAGAGTGGTGAACGTGGTATCTTCAATCGTGAAGCAGCTAAGAAGGTGGTGAAACAAAATGGAAGACGCAATAGTGACTTTGATTTCGGGACTAATCCCTGTTCTGAAATCATTCTTCGACCATATCAATTCTGTAATCTTTCCGAAATAATTGTACGTGCTGATGACACAGCTGACAGTCTAAAACGTAAGGCACGTTTGGCTACCATTCTGGGTACATTCCAGAGTACATTGACTCACTTCCCCTATCTACGTAAGGTGTGGCAGAAGAACACAGAAGAAGAGCGTTTGCTTGGTGTATCAATGACAGGCATTCTCGACAATGCTTTGTTGAACAACCCCGATGACTCACGCTTGGAGCACTTGTTAAATGAACTTAAGAATGTTTGTGTTGCAACTAATGCAATTGTTGCTGAGCATCTCGGTATTCCTGCTAGTGCTGCCATTACTTGTGTTAAGCCTAGTGGCACGGTGTCTCAGCTCACTGACAGCGCATCTGGCATCCATGCTAGACACGCTGAGTATTACTTTAGACGAGTTCGTGGAGACAAGAAAGACCCGTTGACACAACACCTCATTGATTCAGGGGTAACAGCTGAGCCATGTGTTATGAAGCCTGATCAAACTGTGGTGTTCACATTCCCTAAGAGAGCGCCTGCTGGTGCTATGCTTCGTAAAGACCTGACAGCCTTGCAGCATTTGAAGCTATGGCTGGCCTATCAGCGTCACTGGTGTGAGCATAAGCCTTCTGTCACCATCTCTGTCTCTGAACATGAGTGGCCTGAAGTTGGTGCTTTCGTATGGAAATACTTTGACGAGATGTCTGGTGTATCCTTCTTGCCTTATGATGGTGGTAGCTATCGTCAGGCTCCCTATGAAGACTGCACTAAGGAACAATATGAAGCTCTGTTAGCTACAACACCAGCCACTATTGATTGGGACAGTTTGATTGAGGTGGATGATAATGTTGAAGGAACTCAGATGCTGGCTTGTACAGCGGGTGTGTGTGAAATTTAACGTCAACGTGCTTATGCGGGTGGTCGAGATGATCACCTGCTTACACATAATAGCTAACGCTTGGAGGCATTGGTAATGCTAGTAATTAAACTGCGACAGGGGATTGGTCTTGACATTGAATACAATGAGGACATATGCCACATTGTTCAAGGAGAGAAGGAAGGTGATGAAGACTTTGTTGCCTTCGCTGGTGTGCTTATCAAGCTACCATTCCTAGTGATCTACATCGGAGACTTCTTTGATCTAGAGTAAAAAGAAAGGGGACTTTAATAGTCCCCTTTTTTATTTCTGCTGATAACCTATAGCTTCTTGTGCTCCATACTTCTCAAGGTAGGCGTTGTACCATTGCCTTGCAAAGTCTGGGTTGTCTTTGTATAGTTCCATAGTGAGCTGCTTAGTAGCTGCACTGCGTGACATACTGACAATCTTCTGCACTGTAACTTCCTTCTGATATTTATCCATCTTCTCAAACTGTGGATTGTTAAACACCTGACTCAAGCTGTTAGCTAGGATGCCACCTGACAGTTGTTTATATCTAGAATATTGTGTGCTGTCCAGTTCAACACCACCAATCTTCTTGTTGGCTCCATTAATCTCTACACCAATCTCTTCAAGCTTCTTCTCAATAGCTGTTGGTGTAGTCACCTTAATACCAATCAAAGCATTAGACAAGCTGGCCTGCTCTGGCTCACCTGTCTTGGTGTATTTAACTGGAAGCTCTTCACGCATACCGGGGATACGGCTCTGTGCCTTCTCCATGAACGTCATAGCTTCACGCTCTGTTGGGTCTAACACCTTAGCTGTTGTGGCTGCAATAGCTGGTACAAGAGCATTAGCATACTGAGCAAAGAAGCCACCGCCGTGTCTCTCTGGGTCATACATAGCAAACAAAGCCTTGCTCAAGCCTTCCATAAAACTCTTTTCAAGAATGTTGTTCTTAACAGCAGAAGCATATGCCAACAAGAAGTCTTGTGCATTCTTGTCTGGATTCTTATTCTCTTTGTATTCCTTAATAATAGACGAAGCATCAACAGCCATACCAAACACTGTAGCTAATGGCTCAACACGTTGATAATTTACCCACTGATCTCCCACCTTCATAGAGAACTTAGGTCTTCCATCCTTGGGGTCAGAGCCTGTAATCAGTCCTTGATTAACAGCAGCATCTAATGCAAGGGCAGCACCAATACCAAGAGTCTGTTTAGCAATGAGCTTGCCCCGCTGCTCAGGCATGTTAATAGCAAAATCAAACTTGCCTGTATTACCAATCTCTTTCTTACCTGCCAAGCCAATGCCGGGAATGTAAGACACACCTTCTTTAAGGATGTTGTATGGGGTTTTAATAAAGGGTACAATGAGGGCAGACAAGGGGTTGTCAGCTCTAAACTTAGCAGCTGCCTGTGCTACACCTGTAAGCTTCTCTTGGAACACAGCTTCCTTAGCAAAGTTCTGTACGTTCCATAGGTTGTTACCGCCAAGCTTCTCAGTGATTTGTTGTTGCCAGTTGTCCACAGTGAGCCTGTCCTTGGTAAGCTTTGCATACACTTCACCAGCATCCTGTCCTGTCTGCTTGGCTACACGTGCAGCTTCCCTGTAGGCAATGGCGTTAAACTCCATGCGTCTAAAGATGGCCTTGTTAAACTCATCAATAAAAATACCAACACGTGTAGGAGTTCTAACAACTTCACCAAGCGTACCACCTATGGCCTTGTTGTTAATATCATACAGATCAGCCTTAAGCATCTCTGCTCTTTCTGCTGAGATGAAGTTGTCATTGATAAACTTCTGGAACTTAGCATCTGTCATGCCCATAGCCTGAGCAGACATGTTAATATCAAGGGGTCTACCATTAACAAAGCCCTGCTTAGCAAAGGCCATAGCCTCGCTAAAGCCCTGCATAATACCCCTAACCATAGCTACCCCTTCACCTGTAATTTTATCGCTCTTGCTGAGGCTTCTAGGTAGGGCAGCTTCGATCTCTCTAAGCAGGGGTTGTAGGAATGTTTGTGTTCCAGCAGACAATGCGTTAACAGCAATGGTTCCGGGGCCTGATACATAACTGTTCACTACATACTCAGAGGCAATACGACCAGCAATGTGTGGTTCCTTTGCCATCTTTGTTTGTATCTCAGCTAACAGGTTGGCTTTCTGTTGTGGTGTTAAGTCTTCAAACTTATCAATGAGTGCTTTCTTGTCTGCTAGTTCTCTGAACCAGACAGCACATGCTTCTGTGTATGCCATGTCTTTCCTTATAAACAAGTACGTCCGGGAGTAGCAAATCCTTTTACTTCTTTCCCTTGACTAATACTATTATACGCTAGTTTAAAAGCATTCAATTGATCAGATGCTTTAGTTCTTTGTCCTTGGAAGATGGACATAACACCCAGAGGAACCTGTGATCTGTGCATAATGGTTTGCTCAGCTTCTTTGGTGAGTTGACCAAGGCTTCTCAGTCTGTTATACTCATCAATCTGAGCACCAAGGAAAGCCTGAGCTTCTTTATATTGAGGCATGAACGCTGCCAGCTCTTCTCTATTCCAGCTCTTATCAGCATTCTGCAAGGCCCAATCAAGGACTCCGCCTTCTTCTGCTGTCATACGTGCTGCTTGCTTCTCGCCCAGTGTAGCTGTAGCTTCAAGGCTACCACCCATGCGTCCTCTGCCACGCAGGTCTCTGCCTGTCCTGCCTGTAGCAGCCACAGCCTTCATGTGCATGTCATTGATGGCAGCATCAACAGACACTGGGTCTGCATCAATGCGTCCACGATAGGCAGGATTGAACACCTTCTCTGGGTTAGTCTCAAAGGGAATATCACCAGCCAGCTTCAGGTAGGGGTCAGTACGCATAGAACCCACTGAGCCAGCCATGCCTGCTCTGTCTAATGGACTCTTGCCCAAGGCAGCATTAGCTTCTTCCATTGTCCTAAAGCCATTACGCTCTAAGACAGCCTGCACCTCTGGTGTCACTTGTTGTGTAGAAACAACACTGGCTCTAGGAGGAGGAGACAATGCAGCAGGAGGAACTTCTCCCTCTCTGGTGATCACTGGCTGCTCAGCAAAGCGAGGAGCTGTCTTTGTTTCTACCTGCACCAGAGGCTCAGGTAACTTGCCAGTAACTTGTCTCAGTTTAATTTCTTGGTCTTGAGCAAGCTTAGCCTTGAGAGCATCAACCTCTGCTTGCTTAGCCTTGAGGTCAGTGTCTAAGGAATAGCCTTTAAACAGAGAAGCAACCTGTGGTGCTTCCTTAACATCAACAACCTTCTTTCCTTGGAACAAGGCTGGTGTTTGTTTAGTTGGTTGAGCTTTAGTGGGAGACACCAAGCCTGTCATCTTTGATGGCAAGTTATCAGCTGTCTGCACTGGAGCTTTAGTCTCTCCCTGTAACAAAGAAGCAACTTGTTTCTCTGCTGTCTCTGTAGTGTCAACCCTTGTTCTTTCTTCTGAAAGCTTTACAATGTCTCCCTCAAGAGCAGCAATGCGTTGATCAATCAGGGTTTTCTCTAAGACAGACAGAGGTTTATAATCATACTGTGCATCTCTGAACACACGCTCGTTAGTCACTGGCTCATCAATTGCTTTAGCAACATCTGACAAGGCAGCATCTGTAGCCTGCTTCCCTTGAGGAATGTCAGACAGAGGAACATCAGCCTTCTTTGTTAAATAATTAACAAGAGACTCAGCTCCCTTACCAAGCACACCACCCAGAGCAAAGCCAGCAGCTGTGCCTACAGCAGCTCCCTTAGCACGATCAGCAGACAAGAAGCCAGTGTCAGCACCTTCCTTGAGAACAGGCTCTAGGAAGCCACCAAGAGCGCCTTGTGCAGCGCCCTGTCTAGCCATAGTGCCCACGAGTGTAGCCCCACGTAATGGAGCAAGGGCCACAGCAGGTAAGTTAATAGGGTCAGCAATGGCTCCAGCAAATTCAGCTGTGCCACCAATGTATGGGTTGTTAGCAGAAGCAATCTCAGCTGCTTGTCTCTCAGCACGTAGACGTTCTGTGTCGGCAGCTCCAGCCATTTGAGCAATGCCCTTGATGCTGCTACCAGCACTCTCAACAAAACGTTTAACACCAGCAGAGAAGGCAGTGTTGCCTGTCAGGTGTGCTAAGATTTGTTGATCTGTATATCCTTCAGCTCTAGCTCCTGCAACATCAAAGCTTTTCTTGCTGGCTAAGTAGTCAGCAATTTGTGCAGGAGAATAGCCTTCTTGTAAAGCTCCAGTAAGATCAAAGCCACCAGTAGGTTCTACTCCTGTAGCCCCCACTGATGACATCACTTGCTCTTCTGGGCTGAGCATTAGTTCAGCCATTTAACCTCCGAATGCAGAGAGTGGTTTAGTTGGTGTTTTAGGCGGTTTAACAATAACACTATCTGGTATAGGACTACCTGTTCCTGCTCCTCTAGCTGCATTGAGTTCATTGACGCTGTTATAAATAGCACCGTCATTACCCATCACTTGTCCTAGCTTGTTCTGTCTACCAATGATGTCACCACGTGTACCGGGAACAATGCCGGGAGCATACACTGGGATGGTAAACTTCTCACCTTCAGCAGCAGCACCAACTCTGTTCTTGTTTGCTTCAGCATTCATCAGAGCAGCCTTAGCCATCTTCTCATGGTAGTCAATATAAGATTGGGTTTTCTTAACTTCCAAGCCCTTAGCCTCCAGATCACGCATGAGTCCCTTTCTCTCTTCAGGGTCTGTGCTCTGTGCAATACGTTGTTCAAGAGTAAGCAAATCTTGTTTAGATTTAGTAAGTTGAGCATTAGCTAATTCAATATCAACACCGCCCTTCTTAAGCACTTGCTCTTCACGCATAGCTGTACGTGCTTCTTTGTTAGCTAAGAAAGCATCTTGTGTTAAGCCACGTGCAGCCAGCTCTTTAGACAAGGCTGAATACATATCAGCATCGCTTTTGAGTCCTAAGCCTTGCACTTTCATCATAGCTTCTTCAATGCCCTTGGCTCTGATTTGCTCTGGTGTAGCACCACCAAACAAACGTCCACCAGCATAGCCTGCTAGAGCACCAGCATTACCACCCAAGGAAGCAACCTGTTGCAGCAAGCCTTGATTACCCATCTGTGCAGGGCTAGTCATCTGACTCTCAAGGTAGCGTTGACCCAACTGCTGTTGAGTGGGCATATTAAATAGTGTCATTACATCGCTTGCCATATTATTTCCTTAAACAAGACCAATTAGTTTAGCGGTATCAGAACCCATGCCATAGTCGCTACCACCAGAAGTGAACATACCACTGAATGGATTTTTAAAATTCTTATAATCTAAACCAGCAGCACCACCAACAGCATTCTGCAAGAATCTAGCCTGTGAAATACCACCAGCTAAGTTGGCATTAGCAGCTGCCTGTCCACCAGCTAATAATGCTTGACCAGCTTGAGCACCAGAGATGGAAGCTTTGTTACCAATGTCAGCACCCATTGTCAATGGCTTCATTCCCAGCTCTTCCAAGCCAAGGCCCGTCTGAAGCATACCTGTTCCTCTAGACAACATCTTGTCATAGATGTTCTGTCCATACTCAGTGCCTCGTGCAGCAATCTCAGCATTGGCTCTCTCACGTGCTAAGTTGGTAGCAAACTGGTCTGGATTGAGCAAGCCTTCTCCACCACCAACATAGCCACCTGAAACACCAAGGCCAATACGACCAGAGCCTAAAGCGTTCAGTCTATTCGTAACATCTTCTGCTGCTCTTGTAGGCTGCAAAAGTCCCATCTGTTGTTCAACATACTTAGCAGCTTCAGCCTGTGGGTTGGTACTGCCTAGCTGTGCCAGTGTTTGTTCTGCCTGCCCATAAAGCTGATCTCTAAAGGCAGCAAGCCTTGGATCAATTTCATAACCAGCTGTGCCTTTCTCAGTATCAAAGAAGCCCCTACCAAAGCCTGTTGTCAGGCTGTATGGTTTGAACTTGGCACTTTCTGCTGCAATCTTAGCAGCTTCAATGTTAGCCTGACCTGCTTCTTTAGCTGCACTTACGCCAGTAAACTTATCAATAACGTCTGTTAGAAATCCCATATCGTTTCCTTATTAAGCTGTTCTCTTCCACACGTATGCAACTACGTATGGTTGCAAGTTAGCGTTAGTTGCTGATGAGCCTGTTGTAGACACTGAAATGTTTGCAGCTCCAGAACCAGTAATACCTGCGTTTGGCTCTGTGCTTTGTACATAGTTGTTATACCCATAACCTTGATACAGCATGTTTGCAGAATTATTTTCAGTACCGTAAGCGCCTGTGTAGTACAGCGCATGGTTATGTCCAGAATCTGTTGCCGTGTGAGTGTGGCTTACAACGATAGCGTCTTTGCTACCACCAGTTTCTCCAGCTGTATCAAAAGCAGCATCAGCAGCATCAAGGCCAACAACAACTCTACCAGCAATAGCCACCCATGTACCAAAGCCAAACAATGTTGCAGGGTTGGTGCTCACTGAAATGTTTGTATAGATTGTTCCTACAGGATATAGTGCTTCTTTTGCAGCAGCAATTGCAGTTTGTACAAAAGAAGTTGAAGCAGCCTGTGTTGTGTTAGTACCAGACGTAGCTGTAGGAACTGTAGGTGTTCCTGAGAAACTAGGCGATGTAGTGTCAGCCTTAGTAGCAATGGCTGTAGAGATGGCATCAAACTCATCATCCAGCTCCGTACCCTTTACACGCTTTAAAGGATCACCAGTTGATAAAGCGTCCTTTGTATCATAAGACGTAAGCTTTGTATAGTTACTCATAGTTAATAACTCTTTCCTGTTTTAACAAACACATCTAGTTTCTGAATGCTCAATGGAGCACCATTAACCTCTGCTTCAAATCCAATTTGTATTATCTTGCCTTGACCACCAACAGGTGTCTTAGCATTCTCAATGAATACACCAGAGCTATATTCAGCAATGTTATATTCAGCTACGTTATATTCAGCATAGTCTCCCTGTGTTACAGAGATGGGGTAGGAGCTGTAAATAGTAGAGAAGTCAAAGCCAAGCTTAGCAACTAGTCTCTGTCCACCGCCACCAATTAGCACAATGCCTAAGTTCTTAGCAATCTTGTTAGTTGTTGGTTGTTCAAAGTTGAAATGGTTGGTATAATATGTGAATTGATATTTGACACCATTGTCTTGATAACCAAAATATTCACCAATACCATTAGGCTTACCAACATATAATGTTCCACTTCTGCATGAACATAATGCATAGCCTGTATAGCCAAGCCATGATGTTATACGTGCAGAGCCATCCTCTAAAGGCTTTCTAAGGTCAATGCAATAGACAGCAGGGGAAGCAGTGGAAGGGAAGCTTAACAAGTAGAAGGCATACTTCTCTGAGTAGCAGCTTCTTACATCATCCATGTTGGTTGCTTCAATGTAAGAGAAGATGTCATCACGCACATTAGCTGTGAGGTCTCTCATTGGCATACTCTTCTCTTGAATAGTACGACCAAGACTTCTTACACCAGAAGAAGACAAGAACAACAAATCGTTGCCTGTCTTTTGAATGGAGTCTCTAGCAATACAGCCTACACCGGGCAAGACATCTTGCACATACATGGTGGAGGGGTTTGAGAAGTTATCATCATTACCACGCAACATAACAATGTTCTGCTTAAAGAACACAATGATGTAGCCGTTATGTGCAGCAAGGCCAACAGCCTCGTCTACGTTGTTAGGAAGCTTGGCAGACATGTTCATGCTACCAGATGTTCTTGATGCTCCCGTATCAAACGTAGGAAAATGTGTGTCAGCAATGTCTGTTGACCAATAGAGGGTGGTCTTATTATTGTTTGTACTAATCACCCAGAAACGTCCATAAGCAGCCAATGCTGCATTAGGGCCATTACCTGTACCTGTACCAAACACTGGACTAGCAAAGGAAGCACCGCCGTGATCAGAGCCGTGACTTACAAGTTTAGTAACAACAAGACTTCCTGTCTCTCTTGTAAAGACAATAGGCTCATGGCTCTTTTGTACAATGAGAGCATGGTCATTAAGAGAAACCATCTGCCAGTTGTCAGCTGTGACAGTGTAACCAGCAGGGGTGATGTCTGTCAATGCACCAGCAATACCAGCTCTAAACAGCTTATTATTACCAGCACTGATGTAGTCAATGGTTCCATCAGCATTAACATATTCAAAGATGCTCTTAATTGGATTGCCAGCTAATGGTGTACTACCACCAGTGGTACGCATAACCCATCCCTTACGTGCGCCTAATCGTCCATACTTATCAATAACACAGTTGTTAGCAACAAGGGCAAATCCGTCAGACAACAAAGCCCCAGAGCTTTGAGTGTTCAACCCAAAGAAACCCGGAGCACCTACTGAAGCAGACTTAAGTTCTTTCATACTGGATACCAAATAGTGTCTTCTGGTCTACGTGCAGCATCATAAGCAATCTCATCTGCCAAGGCTCTCATACCTGTACCATAAGCATATTGACTGCTGTTGCCACCATCTTCACCACGTTCTTCCACTGCTCTAGCAAAAGCTAACAACACAACAGGACGATGTGGAACTTGAATGACATTACTGTCAGAGGTTAGGTCAGTGTTTCTTAACAACACGTTAAAGCGAATGCTATACACACCATCAGGGATTGGATAGATGTCAACCTGTGTATCACCATCAGTGCTAACACCGTTCCAGTTGTAGTCAGTTGGAGCACCTTTAGAGGTAGGCTCTTGTGTCAAGAAGAGCTTATCAAACTCTTGTCCAGTTTTGTATTCCATGAATGTGTTAGTGGTGTCGTTAACAACATCAATAACATTGAAATTATTCTGGCTACCATTCAGCTCATAGTTAAACACATCAGCGGTAGTTGTTAGTGTAAGAGTTGTACGCAGACTGCTCCAGTTCCAAGCATTCTCTACTTCATTCCGGGCATCATTAACAAAATCACCAATGAGTCTACTATAAGAAGTCTCAGAGACAGACGTCACTTCACGCTCTCTTAGTCTTCTAAGTACACTATTGACAGCTTCTAAGTATGTCATCTAAGTTCCTTATATGTATTATACATAATAATGTTAATAACTATTACTCTTGTTATGTACTACTAAGTACTATTATAACAGCTATTGCTTGTTTTGTCAAGTCTTTTTCTTACTTTTCTTCATGCCTGCTTCAGACATGCTGATAGCAATGGCTTGCTTTGGGTTGGTGACAACCTTGCCACCCTTGCCTGAATGCAGAGTTCCTGTCTTGTATTCATGCATCACTTTGCCAATTTTGGCTGTTTGTTTCTTAGTTTGTTTCATATGTTTCCTTATCTAAACTTGGCTGTCTTCTCTGCAATCTTCTGTGGCTGCTTGACAAACTGCTTGCCTTTAGCCTTACCAGCTTTCTTGGCCCTTGTTGTTGCAGCATACTCAGCAGGGGTTAAAGCTTTGATAGCCTTCTCTGGTAAATATCTTTCACCTGTTTGGCTAGAAGGCTTACCACTTTTGGTCTGCCACTTCTGGTCTGTCCAATCTTTTAGGGACTTCTGAGGAGCTTTCATTTGTAACCCCCACCAGCATCTTTATATTCCTTAGCCAGCAGCTGTGCTTTTCTAGCACTCCACTGTCCAGCTTCACCACCCCTAGTGCCAGCCTTTATCTTGTTGAACAAAGACTTACGCATTGTTGGCTTGGTGTAGTTACCAGCTTCATTCACTTTAGACTTGGTAGCCATTACCACTTCACCTTATCTGCCCAATATGCGGCACTCATCTTGCCTTTGGATATGTTAGAGGCATGTCGTGCCTTAAACGATTCTCTTCTGTTCTTGTAAGACTCAGACTCTCCTTCTTTTTTAGGACTACCTGACACGCCTTGTTGTCCAAAGCGGATGGTCTTCACCTGATCACCACTCTTGGCTACAACAACATGGCTCTTTGTTGGATGGCTTGGTGTCTTCTTTGGCTTGTTATAGCCAGACACCCCTGCTCTTTCAAGTCTGCTGTCTTTCATTTGTGCAGGCCCTTAAGGTAGACAGTCTTGCCGTCTTGCTTAACAGCTGTCAAAGCTTCACACTTCAAGTTGTTAGGGTCGTAGGAGACATGCACCCAACCACTGTCTGGAATACCAGCTGTATAAAACTCCAGTATCACCTGTGTAAACTTGTAGTTATCCACAATGTATTGAGCTAAATCCCCATTAGCCATACCATTGATTTCAATGTCAGCTGCTTGTCCTTTGCAATGGTCAGAAGTCTTGGAGCCACCAACGGAAGCATTAACTTCTGGTGCTCTATAGCCTGAGTTAATCTTGATGGGCTTACCAATAGTTTCTCTGATTGGCTGGATGATGTTATCCACAAGCTTCTGTAAATTCTGAATCACCTCTGGTGTAGGGGTGTTATCAAGGCCCTTACGTGTAGCTGTCTCGCTCTTTGTAAACTCAGCCAATGAAAAGTTCTTACTCAGTTGTGTCATATCACTCTCCTTCTTTAGCAGGTGCAGCAGAACCTTTACGTCCAGAGATAGCACCCATAGCACCAACACCCATGAAAGCAATGGCCTTCAAAATCTCTAGGAACACAGCATCAATAGGAGCTAAGTCACCTGTTTGCTCTTCAAAGCCAATGAGCCACAGCACACCAAAGGCAATGATCATCACCATGCAGGTAATTGAACGAACAACAAAAGCCCATGTTCTCACTTCAATCTCTTGCTCTGTAAGAGGAGACTTGTTAATCCATTGTTGGAATAGTTCTTTCATTTCTTTTTCTCCATAATTTTCTCGGCTGTTCTGCCACCAAAATAAGCCAGCATAATAAGCTGACCCCATTCACCTAACAATTTAACATAAGACTCATTGACATTGATACCACCAGCACTCAATGCAGCAAATAAGAAGTAGGCAACAAAGATGGCAATGAGAGTCATTGGTCTAATGTTCTTAGACAGCCAACTATCAGAAGCCATGTCTGCTTGCCAACGCTCTGATACTGCTTTAGTCTCAGCTTCAAAGGCACGTGTGTCAATTTCTTTAAGCTTCAAGGCCAGCTCTGGGTCTGCTTCCAAAGCTTTAGTCACCTCGCTTACAGAAGGAGGAACACCAAGCTTGTCTGCTATAGCCTTGATAGCCATACCACCCATAGGGCCAGCCACTGCCGTTGCCAATGCAGGAGCTGCTCCTTTGAGCAGGTTTAATAAATCATTCATTTGCTTTCCTTTCACACATAGCCACTGCCTTATTCACCTTGATGTACATATGCAACTCAAAGGGAAGGATGATGAACCACAAGAGAGTCATAAGAACAAGAAAGCTTATGTATTTGCTATCACTATCGCTGCCATTAGTCCCCATGTTTCCGCCGTTATAAGTATTACTATTGCTGCTATAGCTAAACGCTTATGACGCTTGGCTGTTTGTTGGGCTTTAATAGCCTCTTCTTCTTTCTTCTTTCTCAGAGCCACCAGCCTAGCTGCTTCTTGTTGTTCTTGTATTATCCCTACTCTCTTAACCACCTTGGTGTATAGGTCTCCTAAGTCTCCGCCTATTTGATACACCATTGTTTCTCTTATCTGCTTTTGAAGCTTAGCCACCTCTGTCATAGCATACTCAATATCTACTGAGCTACTTAGGAGGTCAGCATCACTCTTAGCATCTAGGCTGTGTAGCTCTGCATCTGCCAGCTTTTGCTTAAGCTGTGTCATACATGAGAAGAACACCTTAAGCTGAGCAATGATGTCCAATGTTATGGACAATTCATCCCTGTCTATCGGAACTTTCTTAGCCTTCTTTTCAGGAGGTTTAGCTTCAACCTGTATAACAGGCTTTTCCTCCCCAAAGAATTTGCCCTTTAGAAAGCCCCAGAAGCCCCTAGAAGCCCCTGAAACTTCCTTGGCAATACCTACGGCAGTGTCTAAGGTTTTTTTGGCTTGTAAAACAGTTCCTTTGTATTCCTGATAAAGCTCACATCCCTGTTGAATAGCCTTAACAGCAGCATTTGCAGCAGCTAGTATGGCTAATGGCATATCACTTGTGTGTTATCAAAGTGAAAACAACACCTCCCATACTGGTTAATAATATACCACATGCTGTTACCAATATACTTTCTAGTCGTTTAAGACGAGCATTAATAATTTCATATCTTAATGCACACACCTCTTCATGGGAAGACAGTCGTGCATCTGTGGCATCAACTGTAGGCATCATTGTTCCTCAGCAGGCAGGGGTGTATTGCCTTCTTCTAACCATTTCAAATAGGCTTGGTAGTCACGGTTGTCCAAAGAAAAAGGAATCAATGCCCCATCTTCAACACGCATCACACCATTTGCTAATGTGCGCTCTGGGCCTTCTAGGTAGAGTTTATAT
>Ga0247723_1000621_pt1 | contig 23605 bp, 28 predicted proteins | sample MSEWelMarce5H_FC_FD_189079 | JGI IMG/M metagenome (GOLD analysis project Ga0247723, IMG submission 189079) | Subsurface sediment microbial communities from gas well in West Virginia, United States - MSEEL Well Study Marcellus 5H_FC | ecosystem: Environmental > Terrestrial > Deep subsurface >... | reverse complement strand
TATCTACTGTTGGTTCTGGAAATGTTAATACTCCATATGCAGAAAATGTTAATCAATATGGGTTTAGAGCAATGGCACAAGCAACTGGTACAAATGCTAATTGGTCTAGCAATTATTCAGCAGAAGCAGAATTATAAAATGGAGGGTATAGAATAATATGGGTATAACAAGAGAAATGTCAAAGATCTTATCAACAAGTACTGCTATTACCACAGATGCAGAAATATCTGCATATAACTATTTATCACAAAGCACTGCAAGTGCAACATACTTAAATCAAACAGCATATCAACCAGGCTTGGTACTGATTACACCAACATCTGTGGTTAATGGAACAATAGGTACTAATGGAACTGTAACTTTTTCTAATGCTGCTACGGTATCCTTAAATGGATGCTTTAACTCATCTTACGATAATTATAAAATTTTAATTAATATTTCAAGTGCTACTGATACCGCAAGCCTTTTAATGAGATTAAGGGTTTCAGGGTCTGACAATAACGGTGCAACTTCTTATCAAAGAACTGGTTATCTTGCAACTCCAAGTACATTAAGCAATTCTTACGTAGCAACAAACTCTCTTTTTGCTGGAAGTTTAAGTAGTGGAGTTTCATCAAACGTTCCAATAGAAATTATGAATCCATTTAATGCAATTGCAACAACAGCATATTTAACAACATTTGATCAACCAAGTAATAATTCAAGAGGCATAAATATGATGCATATTGACTCTACAAGTTTTGATGGATTTAGTTTGATTATTTCAGTGGGTTCCGTGACAGGTACCGTTCGAATTTACGGCTACAGGAACTAATAGGATATAATATAACGAGGAGGTAGTAAAATGGCACATTTTGCAGAATTAAATGAAGACAACATTGTTCAAAGAGTAATTGTTGTTGATAATAAAGACTGTCTAGACGCTAATAACGTTGAGTCAGAAGAAGTTGGTGCAGCATTTTGTCACAATTTATTAGGTGGCACTTGGAAACAAACATCATATAACGGCAATTTTAGAAAAAACTATGCTGGTAATGGATATAAGTATGACACTGAAAGAGATGCTTTTATTTCACCAAAACCATTTAATAAGTGGGTATTGAATGAAGAAACTTGTCAATGGGAAGCACCAGTTGCATACCCAGATGATGATAAGTTTTATGTATGGAATGATAATAAAGGAGTATGGGAAGAGTCTGATCTTTCTAACTAATGCCTAATATATCACCCAACTCTAGACCAGCACAAGTTTGGAATGGAACCGAATGGGTTCCAATTGCTGGCGTTCAACCAAACTACGAATTTGGTGCAGCAGATCCAACACATGCAGCAAAAGAAGGAACCGTTTATTTTAAATTAAGCGGTGAATTAAATGAAGCAGTAGGTTTATATGTAGTTATTAATGGAACTTGGATAGAATTCAAGTCAGTATTTAACTTACAAACAGTAACATGGGGCGACCTTGCTTGACAATGATATAATAAAAAGGGTGATATAAATGGCATTTCCAGCAACATATAATTTCAATTACTACCGTGGTGATAGTTACGAGTTCGTTATTTATCCAAAGAATGCTAATGGAACTGCATTTGATTTATCCTCTTATAATTCTAATCTATTTACAGTAGCAACAGATAGAGGTACAGGTGCAACATTAGTTGGAACTGGAACAGTAACAAAGTCTGGCTCTACAGCATTGATATGTAAGATTACTCCAGCACTTGGAGATTTAATGTCTTTAGCAACATATGTTTATGATGTTCAAATTAATGATACATCAGCATCTACTAAGTACACACTACTAACAGGAAACATTGGCGTAACACAAGACGTATCTGGCAGGGTATAAATGGCAATTAACTCAGTAGTTCAAACTGATTCAATCACAGTGTTTGGTCCACCAGCAGCAATTGATGTTGCTTTGGATATTGGTCCATCTGGAGAACGTGGAAGTTTAATATACTCTGGCTCTGGAGATCCAAATATTAACACAGGTGCATTTGTTAATGAAAGTCCAAAAATTAGCGATCTTTATGTTAGAACAGATGCTGGCGGAGACTATGGTGTTGTCTATCAATACAATACAGTTCCTGGCGGTAATGAATGGCAATCAGTATTAAAGTTTCAACCAATATTATTTAGCAAGATAGAAACATTAAACTTTGCTTCAGGAAGTGCAAGCGTCTCCATACCTTTAAGCGAAATTTACCAAGATGCACCAGCATCATTGTTAGCAACAAATATCTCAATTCAACTTACACCACAACACTCTGAGGCTATTGCACACTCAATTTCAGCAAAGGCTTTAAGTGTATCTGGAACAAGAGCACTACTATTTACAGTCAAGGCAAAACAAATAGCGGGTAGTATAACTGATTTATCAGGCAATATAGCCTTTAATATATCTATTACTATCGTGTTATAATTTAAGAAGGTGAAGCAAAATGGCAGGTCAATTTTTAAGTGATGCATCTGGATACGGTGCTACAGAATTTGATACAAAGATCCCCTCATTAAACGATCAAGCAAATATCGTAGAGGCTTTTAAACTTTATCATTATGGTCTAGATAACTATACAGGTGCAGAAGCACCAGCAGCAGATAGCCTTCATTCACATTTAACAAACTTTAATACAAGACTAGAATTACAAGAGAGCACACCATCAGGTGGTGGAGTTGTTCAAACAGCAATTCCTCATTTATTGGTAAGAGCAGACAATACAACAACAACACTTCCAGAAGGTTATATTTGGGTAGATCAAGATGGAACAGTTCCAAGCGTTACAGCCGCTGGAGTTGTATCATACTTAAACGATGAACCATCACCAGCAACACATGGACAAGTTTGGGTAGACAAAGATTATAATATCTCTCCAGTAAATATTTCAGCATATGCACCTACTGCAAATCCTACTTTTACAGGAACAGTAGTTGCTCCAACACTAAACTCAACAACTTTAACAGCAACAACAGCAAATGTAACAAATCTAACAGTTTCTGGAATAACAAACATTTCTGAAGTTACAGAAACTGTAAATACCTTATCATTTGTATCTGGTTCAGTGACTGGAAATTATAATGATGGTGCAATTTTTTACACATCAGCAGGAACAATTTCAAACTTTGGGGTAATTATTACAAATGTTCCAACAACAAATAATAGAGTAACAACAATGTCATTTATGATAACTCAAGCATCAACTGGATATATTCCAAATGCAATAAGTGTTAACGGATCAAATCAAACAATCAGATGGGTTGGTGGAACCGCTCCAACTCCAACAAGTTCTGTAGGAAAAATTGATATTTTTATATTTTCACTTCTAAGAATATCCGATTCTTGGATAGTACTTGGTAGTTCTAATCTAAATATTTAAGGAAAACCTATGCCAATATTATCATCGTTCAGTGGCTCTAGGGGCGTAACAGGAAGACAACAAAGTAGTCCATTTACCGCAACTGGCGGAGTAATTACAGAAGCCACTATTAGTGGAACAACATATAAAGTTCATACATTTACAACTACTGAAAATTTTCAAGTTTTAAGTGGTAAGTCAGATATTCAATATTTAGTTATTGCAGGTGGTGGTACAGGTGGTGGTCCAAATACTAATTTTGGTGGTTCAGGTGGTGGTGGAGGTGCTGGAGGTTTATTACAAGGAACAATTTCTAATGTAACACCTATTACACATTTAGTTACAGTTGGAAATGGTGGAGCATCAGTTCCAAGTTCTGGCGGAGTATCATCTATTGGTTCATTAGTAAGCACTCTTGGTGGAGGTCATGGTGGTAGAGGAGATGGTGTTTATAGTGGAACTACTGGTGGATCTGGTGGAGGTGCTGGACGAGGAACTGGTGCAGGAAGTGGTACTTCTGGACAAGGATATGGTGGAGGTGCTGCTGCTTATTTAAGTTGGGGTGCTGGATCTGGTGGAGGTGCTGGTGGTGCTGGAGTTAACGGAGGAGGAGATCTTTCTTCTCAACCAGGTGGAGCAAGTGTTACTATAAACTTTAATGGAACTTCAACAGAATATGCTAGAGGTGGTGCTGGAGGATCAAGAGATGGTGGAGGTACTACATATCTAGGAAATAACACTGGTGCAGGTGGTGGCGGTGGCAATGTTGGAAGATCTGGTATTGTTATGATAAGGTATGTTAAACCATAAGGAAATATATGAACTATAAATTTAAACCACTAAACCCTATTTCAGAAACTAGCGGGGTTGTAAAAAAAGTAGATATTGGAACTCATTATTCAACCTTTATAAGTCCATTTGATTTTGAAGTAGATGAATCTAATGATATGTATGTATGTGGAAAAGAATATAGCATTAATGAATCAAAAGCCGAAGAACTATTCTTATCTGGATATGGACAATTTTTAGACCCAGCATTTATTCAAGTTATTGAAGAAGAAGTTTAAAACAATAATCCTTTTTTAGGAAACCAAATGGCATCTAATGCCGTAGATCTTAATACATTAATAGCCTCTTCTGGAGTTTCAACTAATGGCATTCCTGCTGTATTAAAACTAGTATTTAACAATATCCCTATACCAGTGCTTTTTTTAAACTCTTTTAATAGTTCGTAAATATGTCCTGAGTTAACTGTTTGAATTCTAGAAGTATTATCAACATGAACAACAGATGGAATCATAGAAGATACCCCATCTTTACATTTATAAGCAACAGTCATATATTCATTCTTAGTATCACCATTTGTATGAAAGTATTCTTGGAAATCTTCTTCTAGCATTACAGCACCAAATGGTCTATACCATTCTCTATTCTTTATTTTGTTTACAATATCTTTACCATCTTTGTTTCTTGGGTCAAAGAGTATTGATCTATTTCCTAGGGCTCTTGGTCCAGCCTCAGACTTTCCATTAAAGACACCAATAGTTTTTTGATCTAATAAATTTTTAACAATATCTTCGTATGAAGCGTCTACTGTATCAAGGTCTAGGTCATAGTCAAATCCTTGAAAAAAGGTGTCTTCTAGGGGGTATATAGACTTGTCTAAGGTCATATCTCTATAAACGTTCATTGCAGCACCAATGCTATTTCCACTATCATCAGCAATTGGTTCAAAATAAAAGTTTATATCTTCACAATTTTCAAGGTAGTAATTATTCGCTATTACATTTAAAGCATATCCACCAGTAATACAAACATTCTTAATACCAGTTTCTTTGGTAAATTTTTTTATAAGTTTTAATACTTGCTCTTGTGTTTGCTTTTGGACTTGGTGTGCATAGTCAGCATAAGGCTGATAGTTTTCTTTTGTAACACTGTCTACTCTAATGTTTTTATTCTTCTTTAATATAGATACACTTGTATCAAATCTGTCCATAAGTAAACTTTCAAAAAGATGATTCTTAACTTTGCCATCTTCATAAAAGAAATCATCTGACTTGGATGGGTTTCCATATGATGACAATCCCATAGTTTTTCCATTTTCTAAAGGGTGTTGGCCAATAAGGGTTGTTGCTGATTCATACACCTTTACAATTCCTAAGCCATCATTGTCCCAATATCTTTTATGCAAGGTCTTAAATACACTAGGATATTCTGCAACTAAAACACTTTCACATTCATGACCTTTGTTACCTACATAGGATCCATTTCTGTCAATTATTATTACAAGACTTTTTTCAAATCCACTATTGTAAAACGCTAAAGAGGCATGTTGTTGATGATGCAAATGAGAAAGACTTAATACATCTTGTGAGTACATTTTTGAAAGGTATGTGGATAGATAACTATCGTAGTTATTATAGAATGGGTTAGCAACTACAATATGATCTATAGAATCTTTATATCTATCTTTTACTATTTCTAAAGACTTCCAAGGATACATATCCCTTTTAATACCAGTAAATCTTTCTTCTTTATAAAATTCTTTTACTTTGCCGTCTTCAACAATCGACACAGAACTGTCGTGCATAGAACTCACACCTAAAATTATCATTTGACAAGTATATCAACATAACTTAACTTGGTCAATAAAACATACATTTGACACCCATAGCCAATAGGTGTATAATTTACCTATGTTCTTAAAGGAGGACAATAATGGAAACAGTACTAAACAAGAAGGTTCTTAGTTCAGCATTGAACGCCTTTGTAATTGCACTAGTAACACAGTTTGTTGATTCAGGAGCAGATGTATCTGTTCTTACAGGTGACGCTTTGAGCACCATTTTGAATTCAGCAATTGCTGCAGCAGCATGGGTTGTAATCCGTGCAGTTAATCCAAAAGATACCAAGTTCGGTATTAATGCAGTGGCAGAAAAGGCTACTTCAAAGAAAAAATAGTAAGTATTTAAAATATTAGGGGGTTGCTTAAAAGGCAGCCCCCTTTTTATGTTATAATTAAAAACATGGAGGGCTTATAAATATGCCTTTAAGATTAGTCACAAATAAAGCACTTACAAGCAATGTAGCAACCCTTACTACATCAGCAAGCCATAGTTTAACAAATGGCACATATATCACAATTAGTGGTGTAGATTCAACATTTAACGGATCCTATACAGTTACAGGAACTCCAACAACAACAACTTTTACTTATGCAAAAACAGCAGCAAATGTTGCAGCAACAGCAGTATCTCCATCAGGTAGTGCAATTTATGCAACTATAGATGATGCAGGAAGACCAGCATACATGTATGACTCTGGAACAGATACCTGGTTTGCAGTTGCAGGAAAAGTAGACACTGGAAGAAATTATACATTCACTGGATCAAATACTTTTTCCGCACCAGTAGTAGCATCAGATACAGTAACAGTCAATGCTCAACTTAGATCAACTTCCGCAAGCGTTTCTGGAGCCTTAACAGTCTCTGGAGATGTTGTTGCTAAAAAAGGAATAAATGCTTTTGCTAACACAGGTGCAAGAGATGCAGCAATTCCTTCTCCAACGGTTGGTACAATAGTATATATCACTGCATTAAACCAACAACTAGTGTGGAATGGCACAGCCTGGATAGCAATTGAAGGCGGCAGCGGCATGGAAGACATATTTTTAATGATGGGGGCATAAATGGCTAGAAGTTATAAAGTATTAGGACAAAATAATCCTACTGCAGCAACAGCAACAACTTTGTACACAGTACCAGGAGCAACACAAACTGTATTATCAACAATATCAGTTTGTAATTTTGCAAATACTGCTGCTACATATCGTATTGCAATTAGACCTGCTGGCGAAACATTAGCAAGCAAACATTACGTTGCATATGATTCAGCAGTACCAGCAAATGATACTGCAGTGTTAACATTAGGTTTAACAATGAACACAACAGATATCCTTACAGTATACGCGTCAACAGCATCTGTATCGTTTGGAGTATTTGGTTCGGAGATTTCTTAATGGCAATATCAACAGTTGGAAATACACTATTAAGTAATAATTCAAAATCAAATAGAACCAATAGATTTTCAAAAGTAACTGCTAGTGGTGGCACTGAAACTACTTCTGGTGGATATAAAGTTCATACATTTACTAGTAGTTCTGTATTTAACGTAACAGTTGGTGGAACAGTTGAAGTTTTTGCAATTGGTGGCGGTGCTGGTGGTGGACATGGACAGTGTGGTACAGGTGGTGGAGCAGGTGGTGTTTTCTTTACTCCAAATCAACAATTTTCATCAAACTCTGCCTATACAGTAACATGTGGAAGTTATGGTGGCACAAATGGTGGTGGTGGAAATACAACAGTTGTTGGAACAGGTGTTTCTATTACAGCAGGTGGTGGAGGAATTCCTACAACTGGAACTCCAGATAATTTTACAAACTCTGGTTCGCAAGGTCATGCTGGTGGTGCAGGTGCTGGTGGAAGTACAGCAAGTTTAAGTGGTGGACCTGGAAGACTTTATTTAGGAAATCATTACGGTGGTGGCGGTGGAGCAGGCGGAAGAGACGAAGGCGGATGTGAAGGTTTTGCTAGAGCAGGTGGAACTGGTGGCGGTGGTACAGGAATTAATGGTGACGGAACTGGTGGAAGTGCTACTGGTCATGGATCAGGTGGCGGCGGTGGCGGTAGAGTAAATCATCAAAATAGAAATACTCCAGGTGGAAATGGATCTGCTGGTCTTGTAATTTTGAGGTATTTAGTATAATGGCTAATTTTGCAGCAATTGATTCAGAAAATATGGTTGTAGATATAATAGTATCAGACTATGATTTTATAGAAGTTTTAAAACAACAAAATCCAGATCTTACATATATTGAATATCATGATAATAATAATGCAACCCCTGGATACCCATATAATCCAGAAAAAGAAAAGTTTTTATTACCACCCCATTATTATTCATGGGTATTAAATGAAGAAAAGTGGGAATATGAAGCACCAACTCCAATGCCAAATGATGGTAAATATTATAGTTGGGACGAAACACAGGTTGCTTGGGTTGAAGTAACCCCAGTGGTATAATTTAAAAGGAGAAACAATGTCAACAATAGATGATAGCGTAGGAAAGTTAGCAAGAGTATATGACTCTGCAACAGATACTTGGGTTCCTTTAATTGGTGCACCAGCACCACACACACATAATTTATCTAGTTTAGGCTTAGTAATTATAACTAATCCACAAAATGGTCAAGTATTAAAATATGATTCAAGTGCAAGTGCATTTACTAATCAAAATCCATAATTGACATAAAGTTTTTATCCTGATATAATTTATTTAATTAAAGAAAGAGAATAATGTCAAAACCTACCCTTTGTTATTTGACCTACGATTGGTCATGGGGAACTAAACCACTACAACCTAATGGCTGTGCATGGTATCGATGCTTTCTTCCAATGGAAGAGTTAAAGAAAAAAGACTGGGAAGTTGGAATGGGATTCCCTGGCTTTCACCCAGAACATGGATTTGGATTATTAATACCTGAGCAAAAAGCGGTACATGGTTGGGATATTGTTTTATTAAAACTAATGATGTTAGATAGTATTGTTGAAAACATTCCAAGAGCCAAAGAAGTTGGTCAAAAAATAGTTATTGATATTGATGATCATCATGCTGGACTAGAACCAACCAATATGGCTTATATAGCAACAGACCCAAAGACTAATCCAAAGAATAATAGAGAACATTATTTTAAATCAATGGAGTTAGCAGATGCACTTATTACATCAACTCCATTCTTATATGATTACTATAAAAAACAGTATCCAGACAAACCAATATACCTTGTTCGTAATGGTGTTGATACACAATACTTTGGAATGAGAAAAGATAAGTCTGGTGCATTCCCAACAGTTGGTTGGGTTGGTGCAACACCTTGGCGTTCAAGCGACTTAGAAACACTTAATCCCTTTGTAGGAGAGTTTATTGAAAAGAACAATCTTAGATTCCATCATTCTGGATCTATTCTTAATGCTCCAACAGTTCAAGAACAAATGGGTATTCCTGTAAAAAGTTTTTCATCTCAACCAATGAAACCAATATTAACCTATAGAGAATTATTTAATAGAATTGACATTGGATTAGTTCCATTAAATACCGTTGAATTTAATCGTGCAAAATCTTTCATTAAGGGTCTTGAGTACGCTGCTGCTGGAATACCTTTTATTGCAGAAGATATGGAAGAATATTCGTATTTGCATAATGAATATGGAATTGGCAGGGTAGCAAAAACAAAAGACCAATGGCTATCTCATTTAGAAGATTTAAAGAATCCAAAAACAAGGAATATTGAAAGACAAAATAACTATAAACTATTAAAAGAATTTCACAGTATGGAAGTAAGAGGACAAGACTGGGATGAAGTTTTTAAAGAGATTAGAGAACTTTAGTACCAACCGCGTTTATATCTAAAGTCCCAAGCACTGCATCCATCACCGTAAATAACCTTAACATATTCAACCATTGCATCTATTTGATCATAAGGATTTTTAGTTTTCTTAGAGTCTACTAATCCCCAAGTACTGTTTAAAAATTGACCTATACCAAACGCTGTTGACTTAGGGTTCTGAGCAAGAGGATCCCATTTGCTTTCTTTATCAATGATATTAAAATAACAAGATTCTTCTCTTTCAGGAATCATGCCCTTTAAATACTCTTGATAAGCGGCAATTGCAAGGTCAGATTTTGGATCCTCGAAGTTAGCCCTAGTTCTTGCTGCAGTACCGCTAGAAGCCTCTCTAGCGGCCTGTACGGCCCCTAAAACACTTGAAGTGGTCTGTCCTTCTGGGACGACCACTAACGGTTCTGCGGGGTATAAAATATATGACCTATCCAGTCGATTTATATAAGTTCCAATAATAATAAATGCTACTAATGCTAATAATACTTTCTTCATAAGTTACCTCCTTGAAGAAGAGATTTTTAGTTACCATACTAGTATAACCCTTTTATTCCCTAAAATCAACCTTTTCTAATTTTTCTTTATTTTTATCTAATATAAACTTCGTAATAGTATTTTTAATAATGTTTGTAACATTTATTCCTGGATAAAAAAGTGAATCACATGTTATACACTCAAAGTAAACTTCATCTTTAGAGTTAACTCTAGTAACAACAGTATCATCAATATCAAATGGGCAGTTTATTTTACCAACTAAACCTTTATTAACTAAATCATTATAAAATGTTACTTCCTGGACTGATAACATATATTGACCTTCCTCATAAACTCGTGTAGAATACTATTATCCCATAAAATCAAAAACTAGGAGTTGTAATATTTATGTCATTTATTAACGAAAACGGATCAATCACTGATCCATACAAGAATTTTATTCATATCTCAAGATACGCAAGATGGATTGAAGATAAGGGTCGCAGAGAAACCTGGGTTGAAACTGTAGACCGCTATGTCAACTTTATGAAAGATCATCTAATATTAAACTATGGCTATAGCCCAAATGCAAAAATATTTGACGAAGTAAGAGATGCAATTTTAAATCATAAAATTATGCCTTCAATGAGAGCGTTGATGAGTGCTGGTCCAGCATTAGAACGAGATCACATTGCAGCATACAACTGTTCCTTTATTGCAATAGATAGTCTAAGAGCATTTGACGAAGCAATGTATATCTTAATGAACGGAACAGGAGTTGGATTCAGTGTTGAATCTAAATACGTTGATGAACTTCCTATTATTGCTGAATCATTTAATCAAACAGAAACTACAATCATTGTAGAAGATTCTAAACTTGGTTGGGCAAAAGCATTTAAAGAATTAATTGCATTACTATCGCAAGGACAAATTCCGCAATGGGATATGTCAAAAGTTCGTCCAGCAGGTGCTAGACTAAAAACTTTTGGTGGTCGTGCTTCTGGTCCTGGACCACTTAGTGCATTATTTACATTTACAGTAGATACATTTAAAAATTCTGCAGGACGTAGATTAAAGCCAATTGAAGCACATGACTTAATGTGTAAAGTTGGAGAAGTTGTGGTTGTTGGCGGAGTACGCCGTTCTGCATTGATCTCACTTTCCAATCTTGATGATTTTGAAATGGCCAAGGCTAAGAGTGGCTCTTGGTGGGAAAAAGAATCACAAAGATCTTTAGCAAATAACTCTGCTGTATATAACACAAAACCAAACACTGCTCAATTCTTACGCGAGTGGAGAAACTTGTACGAATCAAAATCTGGTGAAAGAGGAATTTATAACATTGATTCAGTTCGTAAACACGTTGAGTCATTTGGAAGAAGAGATGCCTCTCAAGTGGCTGGAACAAATCCTTGTGGTGAAATTATCCTTCGCCCAAATGAATTTTGTAATTTAACAGAAGTAATTATTTCTGCAGAAGATACAAAAGAAGATTTACTTGAAAAGGTTAGACTTGCTACCATCTTAGGAACATGGCAATCTACCTTGACTAACTTTAAATATATTAGAAAAACATGGAAGGATAACTGCGAAGAAGAAAGACTTCTTGGAGTATCCTTAACAGGAATATATGGAAACAAAATTACTTCAACTGCAGGAAAAGCATTAGAACAGTTATTGACTGACATGAGATTGGAGTCAGTAAGAATTAATGATCATGAAGCAAAGAAATTAAACATTAATCCTTCTGTCTCAATTACTTGTGTTAAGCCTTCTGGCACTGTAAGTCAATTGGTCGGGGTCTCAAGTGGTATTCATCCATGGTATTCAGAATATTACATTAGAAGTGTTCGCGGATCAAACAATGATCCACTTACTCAATTCTTAAAAGATTCTGGTATTCCAAATGAAGCAGATGTTATGAAGCCTGATGAAACAACAGTATTTTATTTTCCTCAAAAGGCTCCAAAGAATGCAACAATAACAAAAGATTTAACAGCCATAGATCATCTAGAAATGTGGAAAATTTACAGAACATGTTGGACAGAACATAACCCTAGCGTTACTATTAATGTTCACGAAGATGAGTGGCTAAGAGTAGGTGCATGGGTTTTTGATAACTTTGATTCAATTGGTGGTATATCTTTCTTACCAGCGAGTGAGCATACTTATAAGCAAGCCCCATATCAAGAAATTTCTAAAGATGAGTATGAAGAATGGGTAAAGAAATCTCCTTCAAATATTCAATGGGAAATGCTGTCTATTTATGAAAAAGAAGACGGAACTACTGGCAGTCAAGAATTATCTTGTGTTGCTGGAGTTTGTGAAATAGTCGACATTACTAAATAGCAACGTGCTAAAATAGACTAGAGGTTGCTATGTCTCATAATTTCTCAAATATTTACGCTGCTAGAGTATTCGCAGAACATCCGCTTGCCCTATGGTCATTAGATGATGATATTTACTATGTTTCTACTCTTAGTGAAAACTATAAAGATGTTGAAAACTGGCTTATCGAAGGTTCAAATGCTCAATGGCAAACATCTTATTCTACTCCAACAAACGTTCCATTAAAGAACGAATCAAAAGGGGTACTAAGAAAGAATTCTAGTGCTAGCGTTACATATAGCAAAATAAACTCTGCTTCAATAGCATATTCATCACTTGATTCAAGCAAAGATACAATTTGCATTTCTGCATTTGTATATGCATATGGTGCTTTAATTGACAATTACGAAATAGGATTTGTATATTCAAATGGAACAACTAGTAGGTCTACCTTAAACTCTATTGGATCTTCAGAATGGCAAACAATTCAGCACACATCTTTAATTCCTGTTGGTGCTTCGGCTATGCCTTACTTAAAGATTAACTACATAGAAGGTGGATCTTTATCTGATTACGATGTAATGATAAATTCAGTTTCAGTAGGACAGTGGTCAGAATTATTTTTATATGATAGTTCAGGAATAGTACCTAGTGCGTTAACAGATGTCTCATTAGATTCCTTAGTACCAAGTACTAATTATTCTGTAGCCTCTGTAGACTCTTATGGTTTTAATGATAGCGACAATGGTTACGTGTTTATAGATAACGGAAAACTTCTTTCTTACAATACAAGCCTTCCCATGGTATTTGGATCTGGAAATCTTACAGAAGTCTTGAGTCCTGTAACATCAGGCATGCCATCTATTGCAATTCCTGGAAAAGGATTTTTAAATAAAACTGGACAGTACAGCGAAATGACAATGGAATTTTGGCTTAGAATAAATCCAAACGTATTTGAAGAAGTAAAGATATTTGGACCCCTTGCAACAGACGATGGTTTATATGTTGACGATGATTATTTAACTTTAAAAATCGGAAGGTATACAAAGTCATACTTTATAGGTAAATGGTATAGACCTATGCTAGTTCATATAAGATATTCACAAGACTTTGTAAGCGTATTAATAAATGGAGATGTTGTAATTGAAATAGATTTGGATAGTTCATTAATTGACTTTCCACCAAAAAACGTAGATTGGTTAGGATTTTTTGGAAATGAAAATGTATATCCATTTCAACTAGACTGTATAGCAATATATCCATACACTGTTCCAGATCAATTAGCAAAGAAAAGATTTATATTTGGACAAGCAGTTTCTAATGCCGAGGCTGTAACAAATAATTTTGGAGGAGAATCATCATACATTGATTTTCCATTTGCACAATATACTTCAACAATAAACTATCCAGATATGAACGCATGGAACTCTGGTTATTTTAATAACCTAAATGCTAATTCAAAATATATAGGTTTTCAAAATTATGATCTTCCAGAATTTAGATTTAGTGGACAGACAGGTATTTTTACAACATCTGTAGATATCCGTGATTGGTCAGAGTTTGAGCAAAAGAATTGGTTGGAGTGGCTTTCTTATTCTTGGCTAGGAATACAAACAGAAGAGGCATCAGATATCCTTACGGATAACTTCTTAAAGCAAGTAGATGGAGAGTATCCATTTATTAAAATGAGACCAAATGATGCGTACAACAACGTTGATGGGTCAATAGAGTTTGACTCAATAAATCCAATAACAGATAGAGTTTCATCTATATACGGAGTATTTCAAGCACCACCTACACTATCAGCAAGTTCACAAGTAATTATGAGTTTTAAAAATTCTATTAATAACAATACCTTTGAGGTAACCTTAGATAACTCTGGATTAAAATATGCGTATAACAATATAGTTTTGTCATCAGCATCTGTTGCAGCAAGTGCTAACTTTGCAGTTGGTATAGACATAGACAAGGTTTCAATAAACTATGGCAATGTTGTAGGAAACTTTTTCTCAAGTCCTCAAAATATATCTTTAAGTTTAATGGGGTATGCAAATTCAACATTCTTAGGTAAGTTCTTTAATATAACATTTAATAACAGTTTCTTTAATCAAAAAGACATGACCTCAATATTTAATCAACAAGGTATTGCTTCTACTTCAGTTAATAACAACTCATTTGAATATACAGGAAACTATACTCTAAAACCTTTGCTTGGCCCATCATCTATGACGCTAGATGTTTGCTCTGCTGGATATTGGGAAGATTCAATCCCACTCTCATATTTTGGTAAGTTAATTAAAAGTAAGAGCGGACTAGAGTTTTATGATCTTGACATGATTCAGTTTAACGTGGAGTATCCATCACAAGTTTTAACAAACCCATCATCTAGTGCCAACTATCATAATCATGATAATTTAAAATCATACATAACCCTTCAAAGTTTTGATGAGGTAGGCAAGACATCATATTCTAGATATACCAACACTGTACAACTAACAAATAATAGGGTTCTTGATTTTGATAATACAACAGATGTAATTGACACTAAATTTGAAGTAGCCGATGGAACAATTATTTTTCCACCGAAAGAGTTAGTTGACTTTTCAAATTACTATATAACGATCCACTTAGAACTAAAAGTTCAGGGGGTAAATTCAAAGCCATTACAAATTAAAAGAATGAGTCTATCCTCATTAGCAAATGATGAAAGTGACTTCTTTTCTATTAATACAAGAACTGGAAATAAGATATATCCAATATCAAGATACGATAGAGCCTACTCATATAAAGATAAAAATCCATTTACTATCTATAAAGACTCAACTCCATATTTATACCTAACAGGAGATTCTGGAATATCAATACTTCCATATACTTCACAAAGCACTAGAGCATTTTCTATACCAGTAAATAGCAAGAAAATATCTTCATACTCACTTGGTGGATTTCAAATATGGTGCATGTATAACGAGGATGCAACCATAGGCTCTGTTAAAAAGGTTGGAAGAGTTTCTACACCAGATAGAACGTTCGATATATACCTTGATCCTATTGATAATGGAAGTCGTGCATTGATGAAAGTATTTGACGCTGAAACAGGGTTTGAAGACGATCAGTTAAGTTTTTACCAGAATGGTGTAAAAATAAATCATCCAGTTATATATCCAATGATATGGTCTTCAATAGTATTTTCATTTGGAGAAACTATCATACTTGATGGGGTATCTGGACAGTTAGAACTATATCAAGGCTTTTTATACAACAATGTAACGATATATCAAAAGTCAACAGAAATTCTTGGACAAAGAACAGACGCAAGAACATGGCAAGAAGTTAGGGCATCCGAAGCAATTATTGGAGAAGAAATTATAACAATTCAACTTCAATGGGAAGATTGGAGCCCAACACAATGGACCACTGTTTACGCACCAACTACTTCTATTACATTTACAATAGATGGTCAAAGCATTATGGGTTCATATTTAGGAACTTCTAGTATAGTTTCTGATGATTCATCCGTAATAGAGTTAAATTCTGACGGTGTAGATATAATTTCTGACGTTACATGGGACACAACTCTTGTCAAACCAGTGTAATATGGTATACTTGTTGACATGAATCCAAAAAAACTTAAGAACGGTGGTAAGCCAAAGATTACTTTGGTAGAAAAAAAATCAGACTGGGGCATCTATGTGTGGATGTGCGATCAAGATAATAAACCTTTTGGAGACGGAAATGGAAATATTTTAAATATTCCTGGTCGTCCATATGATTTAGAAAAAATGGGTAAGATGAGAAAAGCGGCAGAACACTACGGTGCACCTGAAGGTAAGGTTCAGTTTATGGCTGGAGTAAATAGAGTCTCAGATGAACAACACCAAGAACAAATTGAAAGAATGAAGTCAGGATTAATCCCAAGCGAAACCGACATTGGTGCTTGGATGGCAGCAGAAAAGGGATTTAATAAACATGGAAGATGAAGGCGTAATAGCAAGAATAGATAATTTAGATAAAGCCGAAAAAACATCAAAGGTAGATGTTTTTAATACTGACGGTGAGTTAGTAAAGTCATATGATGGAATACATCAAAACTTTAAACGTAAAATTGCAAGAACAGTCAACAAGGTATATCAAGGTGTTGAAGATGCAAAATCAAAACAGTTGTTTCCAGAACAAGACATGGTTACAGCCTATGGTCTTTTTGACGTAGTTATACCACCATACAACTTAGATGAATTAGCATATTTTTATGAAAACTCATTTGCTAACCACGCAGCAATTCAAGCAAAGGTTGCAAACATTGTAGGATTAGGATACTCATTTGATATGACTGATTCAACAGTTGCAAGACTTGAAGAAGCCCCAGACGATGCTTCACTTATGAGAGCACAGAGAAAAATCCAAAGATTAAAAGCAGAGATGACTTCGTGGGTAGAAAGTTTAAATGATGAAGACACTTTTACACATGTATTAGAAAAGGTATATACAGATGTTGAAACTGTTGGTAATGGATATATTGAAATTGGAAGAAAGGTAAATGGAGATATTGGCTACATTGGTCATATCCCAGCAACCACAATTCGTGTTCGCCGTATGCGTGATGGATATATTCAGATCGTAAACCAAAGGATAGTATATTTTAGAAACTTTCAAGAATCAAGAAATATTAACCCAGTAACAAATGACAATAGACCAAATGAACTAATTCACATTAAAAAGTACTCACCAAAGAACTCATACTATGGAGTGCCAGATACAATAGCCGCAGCAACATCTATGGTTGGTAACGAACTTGCAGCAAAGTACAATATTGACTACTTTGAAAATAAAGCAGTTCCTAGATACATTGCAATTGTTAAGGGTGCAAAACTAAGTTCAGAGGCAGAGGATAAATTTTTTAGATTTATGCAAGCAGGTCTAAAGGGTCAAAATCATAGAACTCTTTATATTCCACTTCCTGGAGATGGACCAGACAGCAAAGTAGATTTTAAATTAGAGCCAATTGAAAATGGAATTCAAGATGGATCATTTGACAGTTATCGCAAAGCAAACCGTGATGACATCCTTATGGCACATCAAGTACCATACTCAAAAGTTGGCGGTGGTGCAGGAATTTCTATCGCATCAGCATTAGTAGCAGATAGAACATTTAAGGAGCAGGTTGCAAGACCATCTCAGAGAAATCTAGAAAAGACCATTAACAAGATTGTTAAGGAAAAGACAGATATGCTCTTACTTAAATTCAATGAACTAACATTGACAGACGAACAAACTCAGAGTCAAATAGACGAGAGATACCTACGTATGCAGGTAGTCGTTCCAAATGAAGTTCGTGAAAGAATGGGATACCCAGTAAGACCTGGCGGATCAGAACCAATCGTTCTTAATGCTCAAGCAAGGGCAGAACAAGTTGCTCAAGCAAATAGCAATAGAAATAGGGATCAACAAAGAACCAACAATGCATCAGATTCAACCTCAACCACTACTGGACGAAATGCCCAGGGTGAAGGTAGATCTCAGCAATAATTGTTGTAAACTTTTTATTTACCTATAAACAGTTATTATAATAGAGGTAGCATGACTAATTTAAATAAAGCCTTTTGGCACTCAGAAGAAAACAGCATCAAACTATCGATGCCGATTGCCAAGGTAGACAAAGAAAAACGTATGGTTTCAGGGTTCGCTACCCTTGACAATGTTGACAAGCAGTCAGACATTGTCCCAACAGATGTAAGCGTAAAAGCATTCGAAAGGTTTCGTGGAAATCTTCGTGAAATGCATATGCCAATTGCAGTGGGTAGAGTGGTGGCATTTAAATCAGATAAATTTTATAATAAAGAAGAGGACAAATTCTATAATGGTGTTTTTGTAAATGCATATATTTCTAAAGGTGCTCAAGATACTTGGGAAAAGGTTCTTGATGGTACTCTTTCTGGCTTTTCTATTGGCGGTAGTATCAAAGATTCTGACCAGATCTTCGATGCCGAGATGGATAAATCAATTCGCGTTATTAAGGAATATGACCTCCACGAATTATCATTGGTAGACAATCCAGCAAATCAATTTGCAAACATTGTATCTATTGAAAAAATGTCAGATGGTCAAAATAAATTTGATGGTATCATTAGTAAAGTAGATCTTGAAAATGTTTATTGGTGTGAGTCTGACTCACTCATTAGACTTTCTCGAGAAGAAGATTCTTCATGCCCATCATGCGATAAGGGTATGTCGAATATTGGCTTTGTAGAATCAAACGATTCAGAAAAGAATTCTGTGGTAAAAAGTTTATTGATATCACAGAAAAATAGACTTGGTAATCAAATAACCAAGGCTGAAAATCCTGATAAGGAGGGAAATAATATGGCAGAAGAAAATGTAGAAGTAGCACCAACAACTGAAGAAGTTGTTGAAACACCTGCAGCAGAAGCACCAGCAGTAACTGAAGAAGTTGCAGCAGAAGCACCAGCAGCAGAAGAAGTTGCTACAGATCAAAACATTGAAAAATCAGCAGATGCAGAAGAAGTTGCACCAGCAGAAACAGCACCAGCCGAAGTTGCACCAGTTGCAGCAGAAGCCCCAGCAGTAGACGCACCAGCAACAACAGATGCACCAGCAGAAGATGCCGTCACTCCTGCTAACGAAAGCGAAAACGCTGAATTAGCAAAGGCTGTGGATACAGTACAAGAATCAGTAGATGAGGTTCAAAATACAGTTGCTTCAGCACTTGGAGACTTGGTGAAAACAGTAAAATCACTAAATGACAAGATGGTAGAACTGCAAAAAAGCATTGCTTCCGCACAAGAGGAAATTAAAGGCGTTAAAGGCAATGTAGACAATTTTGGAAAGCGTGTTGACTCACTAGAAGATGACACCGCTATCCGTAAGTCTGGCGATCTCGGCGGGATCGTTCAGGAAGCACAAGTAACAAAGAAAACGATGTGGGGCGGGCGTTTCCTCAATTCCGCTGACCTATATCGCTAAAACAAAATTCACTGGGAGGTGAAATATTATGGCAGATGAAATTTTAGAAAAGGCAGTTGCAACAGGATCAATCGTTTCTGGTGGAGTTGGAGCAGTATCAACCCCAGCCGCTGGAGACCTTGGAGTATACGGTAGTTCCGCAAATGACGGAGGTATCTTATCCCCTGAACAATCACGCCAATTTATCGAATATATTTTCGAACAACAAGTACTAGCACGTGACGGACGCAGAGTAACAATGCGTACAAACGCTGCAGAACTTGAAAAAATGAACGTAGGAGAACGTGTAATTCGTGCCGCTGCACAAGCAGACAACGCATACACAAACGCTGGCGTAACATTTACAAAGGTTGAACTAACAACAAAAAAGATTCGTCTTGATTGGGAAGTTTCAACAGAAGCACTAGAAGATAACCTTGAAGGTGCTGGATTAGAAGATCACTTAGTTCGCGTAATGACTCGTGCATTCGCAAACGATCTTGAAGATCTTGCAATCAATGGTACAGGAACTGGCTCAAACGCATTCCTTAACATCCTTGAAGGTTTCACAACAAAAGAAAATAATGGTGCAAGTGCAGCATTTGGCACACAAGTCGAAAACTTACAAGCATTGGTATTAGCAATGCCACGTAAGTATCGTGCAGCACGTGCTAACATGAAGTTCTACGCAGATACAGAAACAGTATCTGACATCATTAATGGTCTTGGATCAGCAGGTAACTTAAACAGCGAAAGAATCGTTGAAAGAGTTATTGGCGGAGCAGAACCACAACTTGTTGGTGCACCTATCGCTTACCGCGTTCTAGGTCTTCCTTTATTGGAAGTTCCTTTGATGCCTGCAAACCGTGTCGTTTTGACATTCCCTGAAAATCGTATTTGGGGTTTCCAAAGAGACATTACAGTTCATCGTGAGTTCCAACCAAAGAAAGACACTGTAGAATACACAGTATTCTTACGCTTTGGTGTACAAATCGAAGAAACATCAGCAGTAGCAAGAATGCAAGGATAATATCCTTAAACCAATTAGAGAGGGGCATTTATTTGTCCCTCTCTTTTCTTTTATAGTATAATTAAATAGAGGTGCACACATGGAAATTTTAAATTATAATAGTGGTTCACTAAGTGCATCCGTTACAGGCTTAACTGCAAGCACAAACTACTTGATAGAATTAAATGATTTAATTACTGGCAATGAATATTCAGCATCAGCAACATCTAATGTATCTGGAACTGTAGTCTTTACAATGCCTTCAAACTTTAAAGAGTACACAGCAAAACTTGCTGCGTCTGTTAAAAAAATATCAAATGATGATTTAGTAAAAATATTTAATATAGATATTGTAAGACCATACACTAATATATCTGCAATAGTAACAGCACTTAAAGTTACAAATACCCAGGCCACTGAATATGAAAGACTTGCAAGATATATCATAGATTCACATACTGGCGGGTTTGAATATATGCGTAAAAAGAAAGAGTTTGTTGGAGATAACTCAGATCAACTTTTGATAGATGAACCAATTACTGGAAAGATTTATAGTATTTTAGAAAACAACGAGGTAATGTTTGAACATGATCCATCCTTAACAAATAATAATCAAGAGTTTGTTTACAAAAGACAACTAAGTGCAATAGTTCAAAACTTACCAAATGGAAATAACAGAGTAAACTATACTAGGGTTTGGAGAGATAGATATCTTGATTTAGAATTTTATGATGGATATGAATACCTTGTAGATGCAGATTTTGGATGGAAAGTTATTCCTCAAGACATTCAAGATGCAGCAGACATGCTTATCCAAGACATTGCAACAGATAGTCTTAAGTATGTTAATAGATATATTGAATCATTTGATAATGATGATTTTAAAATTAAATTTGCTAAAAACTGGACAGCCAGCACAGGCAATCGTGTAGTAGATAGAATACTAGAAAAATATCAAAGACCCATTCGTGTCGGGATGTTCTAAATGTTTAGTGCTTCTGGATTAACAGATATTTACTACCCTATGTCTGCTGAATTATATTATGCAGAAAGTAAACAGGATGAATTAGGTGTTATACAAAAAACGTGGGTATTGGATAGAATAATTAAATGTTCAATTATATCCTCTATGTCAGATAAGACTCTTACTGGAGAATTAAAGAATAGTGGACCTATGTTTCAATATAACTCAGATGTTCTTTTAAGAACTAATGAAGATATTCAAAAGAAGAAGAATGGCAGCATATTCTCAATAACTGAAATTTTGTTAACAAATGTAAAAGACCCTGCTGGCAAAATAGTTTGGTTAGAAAAGAATCAAAAGGCAACTCAATATGAATTAAAAACTTTTGTCCCATCATATAATGGATTTCATGAAGTAGAGTTCTATCGTGGATACCTTGCAAGATCAACCAGGCAAAACGAGGTACTATACTAATGAGTTCTATAGCCGTAAAATTTGACACAGTTAAACTAACTAGAACAATAAACAATATTGTAAAATACTCAGATGGATTTTTAAGTGAAACAAAGCAAAGTAAAAATAAGATAGCCTTAAAGATGGCTAATACAAGTGTTAATGCTTTTTATCAATATTTAGATGGTGTAGCCAGAATGCACCCAGAGATGCTTCATCACATATATGAATGGGGACAAGTTGGAAACCCATTTGCAAGACTTGTAGAACTTAACATAAAGTCTGGTCAAGGTGGTACTGTGGTTAGTGCAAATTTTACTCAATCAAATACTAGTCCCAAAAGTGGTGGTGAGCCATTTTATAATAAGGCTGAGGTTATGGAAGATGGACAGTCAGTAACTATTCAAGAGAGAGATGCAGAAGTTTTGTTTTTTGAAATTGACGGTAAAGAGTTTTTTAGAAAGGGTCCTATCACTATTGAAAATCCTGGTGGAGAAGCAGTAAGAGGATCATTCGTAAGAACATTCAATGAATTCTATACTTCATACTTTTCTCAAGTATACTTAAGATCTATAAAGTTTTATGAGCATTTTCAAAAACCTAAACCATATGCTAGAAACTTTTCAGCAGCAATTAGAAGTGGTAGTGCAAAAAACGCTGGTAAGGCTGCTGCTATTCAGTGGATAAACAGTGTTCCAGGAGATGATGAAATTGGCTTATAGTGCAGCAAGTGTGATGTTGTTTACACCAACAGCAAACATATTAAAATATGCATTTGATGAGATTATTCAATTGCCAGAGTTTGATTATTTAAATAAGATAATTGATCAAGAAGGAAATAAACTTAGCCCAATTGTTCCATTAACAATTATTAATTCTGGTGCAGATGCTTTACCATTTAATACACTTACAAACCCACAACAGGTATCTATTGTGCACGATGAATTTATTAAACAAAGAAGTGGACAATACAAATATTTTTATCCAATCAAAGGTGTTCAGTCTAGAGTAAAGTTAAGTCATGGAAACCTTGCAGACCTTATGGCTTTGAAATGGAAGTTTTTAGAAATTATAGATAGAGACGATGCAGCAGCAGAAGACATAAATGCCTGGATGCAAGACACTTATGGCGGGGATCAAAAAATTTACTTCCATTGTGTAAATGCCTATGAAACTACATATATGGCAGATGCTACTAACCTAGATGACCAAAGAAATGTGTTTTCTGGGGATATTATAATTAAGGCTGATTATCATACAATATCAGACTACCGATAAACAAGACTTATAATTGTATTGAGGAACGCCCCCACTATCAAAAAAAATCATAGAGGAGGAAACAAATATGGCATATAATCGTGGTAATTCTAAGCAAATTATCGTAGGTGCAGCAGCATTATTCGTTGCAGACGATTCTCTTGAATACTTTGATTCCGTAGGACAATACAGATTTTCATCTGCATCAACTACAGGAGTTCCAGCATTCGCAAACGGAGTCGACTTCAAAACAACAATGAGTGCTTGTACAGCATTTACAAACGTAGGCTACACAATGAATGGTCTGGAATTACAATTCCAACCAGACTTTGGTGAAGTTCAAGTAG
>Ga0247723_1000619_pt1 | contig 23639 bp, 15 predicted proteins | sample MSEWelMarce5H_FC_FD_189079 | JGI IMG/M metagenome (GOLD analysis project Ga0247723, IMG submission 189079) | Subsurface sediment microbial communities from gas well in West Virginia, United States - MSEEL Well Study Marcellus 5H_FC | ecosystem: Environmental > Terrestrial > Deep subsurface >... | reverse complement strand
ACCCTTACTCCAGGAACACTAGAGACCGCTGTATCAGGCGAATCATTCCGTGAGACTCTCGCAGATGACGCAACATACACAAACGTGGGTTATACAATGAACGGCCTTGAACTGCAGTTCCAACCTGACTTCGGTGAAGTTAGAGTGGACCAGATTCTTGACGTTGCAAAACTTTACAAGCAGGGAATGCAGGTTAACCTTGCAACTGCTTTTGCTGAGGCTACACTAGAGAACTTGCTTCTCTCACTAGCATACAGCGACGCACAACTTACAGGAAACAAGTCAACATCAGCAGGACAGGCACTTAACCTTTCTGCAGGTGAACTTGGTGAATGCCCAGTTGAGCGTGGAATTGTAGCAGTCGGACCAGGAACAGGTGACTGTGCTGAGTCTGCTTACATTGAGCGTGTCTACTCTGCATACCGTGCACTTTCAATTGAAAATGTTACAGTATCTGCAAAGCGTGATGAAGCATCAATGTTTGAAGTTTCATTCCGTCTTCTTCCAGAAGATGCATCAGGATCATACGGTAAGATCGTAGATCGTACTTGGACTCCTGCTTCATAATTTAATATAAATTAGCGACTAGGCCTGTCTCTTCGGAGGCAGGCTTTGTTGTTTTATGCTAGAATAGATTGTATATGGCTACTATAGTTTATTCTACAAAAACAGTTGAAACAGTTGATGGCATTCATATAGAAATGTCACCTTTAAAGATCAAGTATCTTCGTGAGTTCATGGAGAAGTTTGACGGAATGCAGACTGTACAAAATGAGCAAGACTCTTTGCATATTATTACAGAATGCGTAAGGGTTGCTATGAAACAGTATTACCCATCGTTATCTGGTAGCGTAGAAGACATTGAGGATAATTTTGATATGCCTACAGTCTACTCTATAGCAGACTTTGCTGCTGGCATTAAGGTTAAAGAAGACTCTGATGAATCAATTAAAGATCAGGCAGAAAAATCATTAAAATCAAAAGCAGACAAAGAAGGTGTTACTTGGAAGAGTTTAGATTTAGCCAAGTTGGAATCTGAAATATTTTTGCTCGGCATTTATAAAGATTATGATGAATTAGAAAGATCACTATCTATGCCAGAACTCATGTCTACATTAGAAGTAATGAGAGATTTAGATTATCAAGAAAAGAAATTTTTAGCAGCAATGCAGGGTGTAGATTTAGATAAGGAGTCTGGTAAAGATAGAGGCCAGAAAGAGTGGGAAGACATGAAGGCTAGAGTATTTTCTAAAGGTCAGGCTGATAATTCAGATGATGTGCTGTCACTACAAGGTCCAAAAGCAAAGCAATTAGGCTTCGGAATTGGGCTTGGACTAGATTATGAAGATGACAGAGATCCCTCTCTTATGCTATAATTAACTTAACCTAATTAGGAGGGGTAAATGGCAACAACTGTCCATGAAGAGAAAGTCGTCACATTAATTGACGGCACAAAGGTTAAAGTACGACCGTTGAAGGTATCACTTCTTCGTCCGTTTATGAAGTCATTTGAAGGCCTTGGAGCAGTCCAGGCAGATAATGATAAGTCAATGGATGTACTTGTTGAATGCGTACAAATCGCAATGAAGCAGTACAAGCCAGAATTGGCAGAAGACGTTGAGAAGTTGGAAGATCTACTTGATCTACCTACAGTGTACGAAATCATTGAAGCAGCATCAGGTATTAACTTGACTGATTCAGCCTTGCTTGCTCTCGCAGCACAAGAATAAAATTAAATATAGGAGATCATGGTTGGTTAAATGGCGGATATAAATAGCAATATTTTTATAAATATTGATACTGTTCAAGCCATGTCTGCACTTCGTGGACTGGATAAGCAGTTATCCGCATTTAACCGTTCCATGGTTGTTGGAACACGTGCAGCAGCAGCAGCACAGGCAGACTTCACAAGATCACTTCTTCATAACGTAAATGCTACTGGAGCCTTTACTGCTTCAACAGCAAAAATGTCTACATCTGTTGATCAGTTCTCAAGAAGACTTGATGCTGGCAAGTTATCGCTTAGAGAATACTATAGATATAGTATGGCCTCTTCCAGAACTTTTGGAAGATTTTTCGGTAAAGAATTTGAGACAGTAAGCAGTCTCGTACAAAAGAGAGTAAAGACTCTACAGACTCAATATGTAGGATTGGGTAAAGATGCCCAGGGTGCGCTAAATGCAATGCGTATGACCCCAAAGAAGTTAAATTATAATGATCAACTAACAAGAATGCAGATGGTTATTCAGCGTCAGCAGATAATGAATAAACTTCTTAATGATGGTTCTGTACGACTTCTAAACTTTGGTAAGAATACCCAGTGGGCTGGCCGTCAGTTGATGGTTGGTTTTACAATACCTCTGGCTATGTTTGCTGCTTCAGCAATCAAGAGTTTTAAAGAGATTGAAACTCAGGCTATTCGTTTTAAGAAGGTTTATGGAGAAATTTTTACAACACAGGGCGAAACAGAAACTGCCCTCAAAAATATGCAGAAGATTGCAGATGAGTACACAAAGTATGGTCTTAAGGTATCTGAGACTATCAAGACAGCAGCAGATGCTGCAGCAGCGGGTAACGCTGGAAAAGACTTAGAAGAAGTAGTAAGACAAGCAAACAAACTTGCAGTTCTTGGTGGCATTGCTCAAGATAAATCACTAGAAACAATTGTTGCACTTAAGAATGCTTTTGGAATTACTGCAGCAGAACTTGGAAAGAATATTGACTTCCTGAACGCAGTTGAAAACCAGACAGTCCTCACCCTTGAGGATATGACAGAAGCCATTCCAAGAGTTGGTCCAATTATTCAACAACTTGGTGGAGATGTTAAAGACTTAACTGTATTCCTTACAGCAATGAAAGAAGGAGGCGTAAGCGCAGCACAAGGCGCAAACGCACTTAAATCTGGTCTTGCATCTTTAATTAACCCATCTACTGCTGCTGTAAAGGCAACAAACGCACTTGGAATTAACCTTAAAGCAATTGTTGAAAGTAATGCTGGAGACCTTAAAGCAACTGTTATGCAGTTTGCAAGTTCTCTTAGTACACTCAACGATCTTCAGCGTGGTCAGATTATTGAAAAGATTTTTGGTAAGTATCAGTTTGCAAGACTTTCTGCAATGTTTAATAACATTACAAAAGAAGGAACTCAAGCAAACAGAGTTATGAAATTGTCGGTTGCATCAGCCGAAGAACTTGCAATCCTAAGTCAGCGAGAAATGAAGACTCAAGAAAATTCTGCAATGAATAAGATGCAATCTCAGATTGAAAAACTTAAGGCTTCTATTGCTCCAATTGGTGAACTCTTTGCTAAGATCCTCACACCAGTTATTGAATTCTTTGTTAAATTGTTTAACAAGTTTAACGAAATGCCAGAAGGCTTTAAGAAGATTGTTGGTATCATTATTGGTGCTGTTGCTGGTATTGGTCCAGTAGTTCTTATGACTGTTGGTCTTGTAGCCAATGGTATTGCAAACCTTATGAAAATGTTTAACCTTGTTCGCCAAGGGTATCAAAGATTAGCATACGGAACTAAAGATGCAGCATTAAATACACGCTATATGACTCAAGAAGAACTTGAGAACACAGCAGTAACTAATGCAATGACAACAAGTCACCAGAACCTTTCTGCAGCATATGTACTTGAAGCATCAAGTCTTAAGGCTTTGACTGCTGTTTATCAGCAAGCAAATGCTGCAATGATGACATTCTCTAAGAATAATCCTGGAATGTTTATGCCAAAAGCCCCTATGGGTGGTGGCATTGCTCCAAAGCGTTATAACAAGGGTGTGTCATATGTACCAGGTACAGGCAACACAGATACAGTACCAGCAATGCTTACACCAGGTGAAGCAGTTATTCCAAAGGGAATGGTTGAAAAGCATGGTGGTTTGATTAATGCAATTGTTGGAGACTCGGTTCCAGGACATATGTATGGTATTCGTTCAGTATTCCCAATGATGGCTGCTGAACCAACAGTTGTTGGCAAACTAAGTTTTGGCGCAGCAAGAGCAATGGGTGGACGAGTTGCAAATCCTCTATCACTAGTTGAGCAGCAATTTTCAACTCTGTCTGCACTAAAGATTGGAACACCAAATGCAAAGGGTCTTGTTCCTGTTGATCTTGGTGGAGGAGTAACATTTTTTGTACATCAAAAGAAGGTTGCAAGTTTTAAGAAAGAACTTATTAAGAATGAAGAGTTCCAACGTGCAAGAGGAGATTCTCCAGATGATATTCTAAGAACTGTTCGGGCTGCAATATCTAAGCCAGACAGAAAACTGGTTGGCAATGTCCTTACTCCATCAAGACTTAAGAGCATTACTCCGTATGGGCAAGGAACAAGAACTAGAGCCGTTCCAAAAGAAGTTACATCACGCAGAAAACTTTACAAGAATAGCCCAGAGTATCAAGCACTTGTTGCAGAGCATGAAGCAGAGATTTCATATCTTAAGAGCATTGCAGGCGGACCAAATGCCTATGGATTAACCCTAGATGATCTTATTACAGTATCAAGAGGTTCTAGAAGAGGAAAAGAAGATTTTAGTTATGCTCCAGCATTTAGCCATAGACAAAAGGCAGACTCTCAATTATTTAATGCAACAACAAGAAATAGACCATCTAACATTTTTGAAGAGCACACATTCTTAAATAAGTTCTTTGAAGAAAACAAGGGAATTATTGGTGGAATTCACGTAGCAAGAAGAGACCAGGCAGAAACAATGGTTGCAGCCCTTTCTGCAATGCAGAATAAATCTGGATCTCAAAAGGTTGCTCAGGCAATATTTGAAAGAAGACTTGCTACTGGATTCTATGATGCAGGTGGAAAAAACTTTGGAAGAAAGTCTAGCCAGTACTCACTACTAAAGAGTTCTGGTATGACAAAGGAAGATATTAGTTCTCTACCAGGAGTTCCAGGGTACATGGCAGGAATTGCTGCAGTACCAAAGAATCCACTATTCCTAGGTATGCCATTGACTGCAAAGCAGGTTGCCGTAAAGAGAGATCAGCAGTCATTAATGCAGCAGATCAGTGCTGGTGTAGAGAAGAGTCGTTTTGCTGGATTGCCAACAACTACATACGGAGAGCAAGTCTCTGCAACTATTGGACACTCATTCCCAGTGCCTGGTGTTGGAGGAATTTATAAGAATGGTGCAGGAGAGTCTGTATTTGTAAAGCCAGTTCTAGATGAGGTTGCAGCCCTTGCAGAAATGAGAGCAACGACGATTGCAAGAGAGGCTCATGGCCTACAAGCACCAAAGCAGACAATTAAAGTAATGATTGATCCAACTGATCCACAAAAGAAGAGAAGGCTTCTTGTATTAGAATCTCCAGTTGAAGAGCAATTTGCAAGCATGACTGGTAAGTTTACAAAGGATGAGTATATTAAACAATTAGTGGCATCATCACTTCGTGGAGACAAAGACTTGCAAATGTCTAATCTTTCAGGAAATGTTCTTGCAGACGTTGGAACAGCGGGAGTCTTTGAGAGAGCATCGGGCGTAAGAGTTTATGCAGACAGCATGCCGTCAATGGCAGATCAGGCAAAGATTAACCTTCTTGGTGTAAAGGGAGGAGCAAAAAGATTCTTTGCAGAGTCAACATTAGATGTTGCTAGAAGCATGACTCCTACTCAATACCATGCAGCAATGATAAGAGAAATTGAAGAAACACTTCCTAGATTGAGAAAATCAATTGCGGGAATGGGTCTTGATCCAAAAGAACAAGAAATTTATAACCGAATGATCCTACGCCTTGAAGAAGGTAAAAACGTTAACTGGGCAGAGTATCATGCAGTCCACTCATCTGTAGTTCCACAAGTTAAGAAGCCTTTATCTGCAGCACAAATTCTTAAGCAAAAACAAGATAGAGACCAAAGAGAGCGTCAGTCTGGTCATGCTAATACAACTCCTTATTATTACAATAAGGGAGTGTTCTCTGTTCCTGGAACAGGAAACAAGGATACTGTTCCTGCAATGCTCACACCTGGAGAAGCGGTTATTCCAAAAGACATGGCTCAAAAGTATGCACCGCTTGTTGACGGAATTATTGATGATAAGATTCCAGGTCACATAACTGGAAAGAAAACTGGAGTCCCCCGTCCACTTCCTAATCAAAACTTTGATGGACCATCACCAGTCAGACCTAACTGGCGAGGAAGAATAAATCGTGCTCAACGTTATGCAGCACCTATAGTCTCAAGGGCTGCAGAAAGAGCAGCAGCAAGAATGGCTGCAGCAACAGCAGCATCTGTTCGTGGAATGGAAGCACTTGCAAAGACAGCAGTTAAGACAGCAGGCGGGGTTAAGGTTCTAAATACTAGAACTCAAAACCTATCTACCAGTTTTGCAGAAGCAGATAAGACACGTGGTTTCCGTGGATTTATGAGTGGTTATGGTCGGGTACCAGATCAAATAGTTGACCAAGAAACAAAACAATTAAGAAAAGCAACTGTAGAAGAACGCACTAATATGCGTACAGACAAGAGAATGCAGACCAGCCAAAGAATGATGGGTGTTGGCATGGCTGCCATGATGGTTCCTATGGTTGCTAGTGCATATGCTCAAAAGAATGAAGAAAGTTGGGTAGCAAAGAATATGACAGCGATCATGGGAGCATCTATGCTACCTATGATTCTTCCAATGCTTAATAGCCCATTAAAACTTCTACTAGCATCTGCTGCTGGCTTGGCTGCTATATTTAAGATGCAGTCTTCAACAATTAAGAAAAATATTATTGAAGGTGAAAAACAAGCAAAGTCTATGACGATGACAACCAGCAGACTTGAAGAACTTGGAAAGATCACTAATACTGTTTCAGTTACACAGATTGCTGATGCAAAAAGAAAAGCAAGAAATATGGACATTGTTCCAGTCAGCATGGAGTTTGGAAATAATGTTCTAGAGCAAAGCGATTTTGGTAAAAATCTTAAAACATCTTTTGAACAAACAGTAAAAGATTTTGGAACTGGTCCTGCAGTTGACTCACTAGTAAGCCAACTTGGAACTGCTGTTTCTCAGGGAGTTCTAACTGTGGTACAGGCAGAATCAATTGCGGTTGCACTTACTAGAAACCTCAAAGACGCAAAACTTGAACTTGATGTAAGAGGAAGATTAATTGAACTTCTTGGTCCTAATGGAGAGAACCTCACCACGAATGGACTAAAGGTTCAACTTGACCTAATAGCAACCAATACCCGTCTGCAGGATGCTGCTCTTGGAAATCTGAACAAGGTTGCAGACAGACAACGTGGAATAGATCTAGGCGAGGCTGGTCAACTTGGAGTAGGAGCAATTGGTGGAGGTTATGTAGCAGCACGTGCAGGTATGCAGGCTACTGCAATGATGGGTGCAATATCAAATGCTGGTGCAATCGCTGCTGCGGAAGCAAAGGTTGCAAAGGTTGCATCAGATGCATCAAAGGTAAGCAAGGCACTTACAATTGCAAGAAATGTTAGAGTTGGAACACAACTTGCTTCAGGAGCAACTGCAGCAACTGGTGCTGGAGCAATTCCTGGATTAGTTGGTTTAGCAATCTCTACAGTTGTATTCGGTGGAATTGAAACAGGAATTAGAATGTGGCAGAAGGGCAAAGAAAAGGCTGCCATAGGTAAGGCTGCTGGTATTGTTCAGGGCATAGTATCTCAAAACCTTGCAGCGTCACAGGGAAGTATTGATGCATTAACTTCACAGTATGATACAGCAATTGCAAATCTAGAACTTAAGAAGAAGACGCTAAAAACAGAACAAGAGCGTGCTGCTGTAGACCAAGAGATTTTAGCATTACAAGATAAAAAGACTTCTGGACTTAAAACACTAAGAGAAACTCAAGGGAATATACTACAGAGCGCTGTCACTAGTTATCAAGGTGTAAGTGGTCCGACTATAGGAGAAAGACTAAGCCCACTTGGTTCTGGTCGTGGACAAGTTCGTGATAAGTACATGGAAGCATTCTCTACTGCAATGCAAGAAAAGTTTAAAGATAATGCAGCACTTAAAGCACAGGCTAGTGCTTTGCAGAGTGAGTTAGATGATATTGGTAATGACGAAGTAACACTTCAGATATCAACATTAGTAACATCTGATGTTTTAACACCAAATGAAGCCTCTATTATGCTTAAGACTTTAACTGCTACAGGTGGAGATATTACTAAAAATCTTCAGTCAATTGTTTCTGTTCAGGGCACCGAGGGACTTCAGAGACTATCTACACTCCTGACACTGATTCCAGATGAAACTAATCAAAGAAATTTAGTGATAGCAGTTAAGCAAATGAATAAAGCAGATTCAGATGCAACATATTCAGCAATTGAAGAACTTGCAAAAATTCCAGACTTTATTGGTATTGACCTAAGTCTTGAAACAGATAGTAATGATATTGCAAACCTTAAGAAAACAGGTAAAGAGATTGCTGCTCTTAAAAAGCAATTCCCTAATGGCCAAGTAGATCTTAAGGCATTAATCAAAATGCAACAAGAAGGTGGTGGCCCAGGAAAGAACTTAACTCTAGACTCTGCTATCAGAGACTGGAAGGAAATAGAAAAACTTCCTAAAGAGTTACAGTTCCAGGCAATCTTTACAATGGCATCTATTGAAGTTAGCGATAGTTTTGATGCTATGTTAAAGACAGAACTAGATGCGGCGTTTGAAAAGGCAAATCCAAAGTATGCTGGACAGCAGATGTTTGGAAGCAAAGAAAGCATGAGAACCTTTAATAGACAACAAAAACTTGATCGTGAAATGTTTACAACTGATCCAAAAAATATTGAGGCAGCAAGAAAAGCAGCAATGGACAAGTTTAGAACACAGATATTTGGCGTTGCAACACCAACAACTACTAACAATAATAGCAATAATAATGCAAATGCTAACAAGACAAAGAGAGATGATTCATTCTTAATGGATCTTGCTCAAAGACTAAAGATTGTAAAGGATTCTTCAATTGATGCACTAAATCCTCTAAAGTCTATTAAGAAGTTCCTTGGCGGAGATCTTGGTGGTAAAGGTGGAGGCAGTGTTGCAAGCAATAAGTCGCTTGATAAACAACTAGGCGCCATTCAAGCAATTGATAAACTTGCTCTTGACGGAAACATTAGAGGTTTGTCAGATGACTTCCGTGAAATTCTAGTAAACATGGATCCAGAACAATTTGTCTTGTGGTCAAAGACATTGTTTAAGGTTGGCAAAGATGGAAGAATCTCAGGACTTACAGAAGACTTTATTAATATTAATAGTGCATTTAGAACAGCAACTATTGGTGAATATATTGAGGATGAGAAGAAGGCTGTTGATGAAATTCGTGACAGAGTTAATGCATACTACTCACTAATATCATTATCTAGAGAGTATGGCTTTACTATAGCAGAAACAAACGATCTTATGAAAAACCAGTCATTTGTTGCTGATATTGCAAATGGAGTTCAATACTCAAAGGATGAACTTGCAGGCTTAATTGAAATAAATAAGCAGGGTGCAGCGCTAAGAGCCAAAGAGGGAGTAGTAAATCAGGCACAAGAAACAAATAAGATTCAAATGCAAATAGATGCATTTAAGAAATTAAAAAATGAGGGTATTGCATATGAAACAATCCTTCAAATAATTTCTAAATCAGAATGGGTAGAAGGAGTGCTTTCCTCTACTGGTAAAATAAAAGATGAGTTCCCTCAACTTATTAAGTCTGCAGAAGACTATAAGAAAGTATTGTTTGAATTACAACAAATGCAAGAATCTAAGTCAACAAAATTAGATCAAAAGTTTGCAGCAGAAGCAGCAAGAATTAACTTGGCATCACAGTCTGCCTTTAGAACAGCAAATAAAATGTCAGTTGAACAGTATAACCTTGTTACTAAGGAGAAGGAAGCGCTTCAGCAAACCTATCAAGACCAGATTGACGATTACAACGATGGGCTTTCTGCTATTGAGAAACTTGAAACATCTGTCAATGATAAGTATGATGATAAGATTAAGTTAATTGATGCTCAGGCTAAGGCTTTAGACGATGTTCTTTCTATTAATGAAGACATTGCAGCACAGCAGCAAAACCAACTAACACTTGCTGATGCTCTTACTCAAGGAGATATTTCTGCAGCAGCACAGGCAGCAGCAGAATATTCTGCACAGCAGGCAGAGGTTGCATCAAGAAGTGCTGGAGATGCTCTTGATGAACAAAGATCTGCAATGGAAATTGCTAGACAAAAAGAAATTGATAATCTTACAACAAAGATTAATGGAAAAGACTATACAAGAAAGCAGTTAACTGATGAGATTGCAAGAGTTCAAGAAACACTTATTGCCCCTCTTGAGAAAGAGATTGAAGCAAGAAATAAGTTAGTTGCTGCACACGAACTCTCTGTTGAAAAACAATTAAAGTATGTTGAACTTCAGGGAATGACTGCTGAAGAATGGGGGACTGTTAAGGATGCAGTTGCTGCACTCAATGATGCTTATGATGCACAGATACTAGACATTGATAAAATGGCAACATCAGTTACAGGAGTTGCTACTGCATGGGGAACAGTGTCAAAGGGAATTACAGATGCTGGATTAAAGATAGGAACATACCCAGATCCTGATGCAGAAGCAAAGGCTAAAGCCGCTGCTGAAAAGGCAGAAAAAGAAAGACTTGCAAAAATTGCTGAAGAAGACGCAAAGAAAAGACAAACAAATACAGATCCAAATAGAAAGGGATCATTTGCAGAAGGTCTTGGCAAAAATGACTGGCTAAGAAGTATGTCCCTTTCTTCACAGCAATCAATTTTAAAGAGCATGGGATACTATGCAGAAGGTGGATTTGTTGCAAGAGGAACAGACACAGTTCCTGCTATGCTGACACCTGGTGAGTTTATAGTAAAGAAAAATGTTGCTGATCAATATGGAGCAATGCTTCAGTCATTAAATAATGGAACATACAAGTCTCTTCAGGCTCCAACATATTCTGCAATGGATAATAATACTACTAGTGTTGGAGCAGGATCTTCAACAATGGTAGCGGATAACTCCAGCAGGGTGTATAATTACAATGTAGGAATTAGCGTAAATAATACAAGTGCTAGTGCAGATGACATTGCCAAGGTAGTAATGGCAGAGATTAAGTATATTGATTCACAAAGACTTAGAGGGCAGAGATAATGGCAACAGCAGACTATATGACGGGTAGAAAACGGTATCAGAGACCGCAGGGTATCCTTTGGTCTAATAACGCAGGAACGCTCTCAGAAGGCCTCTACGTGCCTACAGGGTATGAAATTGGGGCAGAGATTGAGGCAGGCACAAACGCATCTCTAGTAGATCAGTTCCTAGTATTATCTGACCATAATCGTAGTGAGATAAGATTTACCCCTAAAAGACTAGAGCAACGCCAAAGAACAATTAATGGTCGCATGCGCTCATACCATATTGCAGATAAACTTGAAATTTCTTGGTCTTGGGATAATCTTCCTTCAAGATCTCATAGCCAGTCGCCAGAATTTGATGAGAACGGTAAACCATCTTTATCACTACAAAATGCTACTAGAAATGCAGAAGGTACAACATATTCTGCAGCAAATGAATATACTGCAGACGGTGGTGCTGGTGGAGTAGACATTCTAGATTGGTATGAAACACACACAGGACCATTCTGGATGTATCTAGCATATGATAAGTATAGCAATTTTGGACCAACAGTAGAAGATGCAAACGCTGCGTATAAACATCTTGGTCAATATAATCAAGTTATTCAGGTTTATATTGCAGACTTTAACTATACTGTTGTAAAGCGTGGTGGAAGCAACCATGATCTTTGGAATATTTCAGTAACGCTGGAAGAGGTTTAATGTGTTTGTAAGTAGTGATTTAAAGACACACCTAGAGTCTTCTTCAACAGTTCAGTTGCAGTCTTTAGTACTGGCTGAGTGGAATATGAATATGCCAGATAATATTTTTAAAATTGGTAACTATAGGTATAGACCACAAGGCAATGATATTAAGTTTAAGACTTTGCCAAATAATTTTGATCAATTGGATATTGGATATACTTCAGTAGAGACAGTTAACGAAGGAAAGACAACACTACTTGCAAAAGATAACAAGGAGTATGTCTTCACTGGAACAAAAATTCATAATGTTCCATATCAGGTAGTTCTTCCAGTAGTAAGCACTCTTGGCCTAGGAATTACATATACCATACATAATTCAAGTTCACAAGAAATTTTAATTAAAACCTCTGGACTGAATACTATATTTTCTATGCCAGCAGAAACATCTGCACAGTTTGTTGTTAAACTAATAACAGGAACAGGGATTGAGTCTTGGAAATCATACTTTGTTTCAACAAATGATGTTTTTGGCATAAATGGATATTATACAAAAGCAACAGATGCAGATACAACTGTTGACAATGGTTATACAAATTCTGGATACCCACAACTATTCTATTCTAAAAAAGAAAAGATGAAGATGCTTTATTCTCTTGAGGATTGCATCAAGCCATTTAGACCAAGATCTGGAATCAATAAACTGTTATATTTTCCAGGAAATTTTGTTCATAACTCAAATGAATCAATGTCTCAAAGACCTAGATACTACATGTCGTCAAGATATGATGAGTTTCGTTACTGGACTTCTTACAGAACAGAAAATAATAATGAGTATGGTGTTGCAAACATTAAGGCTAATAGTCAAAACTATATTCATGATGCTGCTCCGTTTGTAGTATATAAAGACCCTGTTCCTGCAAACAGGATTGTCGTTAAGATGCAAACAAATGTAGGAAGCATTAACCTTGGACCATATGCAAGTGCATCCACATCAATTCAAGATCCTTTATATAGAGTAGATTATAAAACAACACCAGTAACCTGGAAGATTCAATACTTACAGAATAACAGTTGGGTTGATGCTCAGTCATTTAATCCATCAAGTATTAGAGATAACGGTTCACCAATAATTGGATCAGACGGCTATGTTGAATTGCAATATGGACTAATCCTTCCAAAAGAGCACAAATCACGGTTTAATTATCAGGGCACACTATCTTCATCAGCATTTCTTCCAGACTTAGCATTTGACGGTTATGCATATTTAGTAATATCTACAAGCAATACTCGTGGTGAATTCCACATCTGGAACAATCTCACAGGTGAGTATGAAACATTTACCCCACAGTATGGCTGGAAACTTGCTGAAGAAACTATTAATAATGAAAGTAGTTTTATAGAAGATGTAACTTCTCCAGTTTATTTTAATAATGAGACAGATGCTCAAAAGGTATATAGAGAATTTCAGTATATTCGTGGAATCCGCATTGTTGTAGATACTATGAATAAATTTGACTCTAGGTTTGACCTTATTGAAATGTCTCCTAGACTTGTTGTTGATATTTCTAACAAGGTTTTAGATTTTAGAATTAACAAAAGTCTTGCAGACTTAGGGTCAACATCTTTGCCAGTAGGACAGTTACTTGCATCAACTGGAGATATTTCTTTATTTGATGATGATCAAGCATTTAACCCAAACAATACATCAAGCATTATCCATAAATATATTAGAAAAAACATTAAGTTTAATTTCTATGAAAAAGTTATTAATGTTAATGGATATGACTATTTTATTCCAATTAAAACTCTTTACTCAGAAGGATTTCCGCAGGTAGATCGCAATGGTGGAACCCTATCTTTGGGTCTACGGGATATGTATTTTTACTTTGAGTCAATGCCAGCACCAAGAATGCTTGTAACTGAAGCATCTTTAAGTTATGCAATAACTCTTTTGCTTGATTATATTGGATTTACAAACTATACATTCCTAAGAGTTGCTGGAGAAAAGGATCCAATAATTCCATTTTTCTTTATTGCACCAGATCAAAATGTTGCAGAAGTGCTCAATCAGTTAGCAGTTTCAACACAAACTGCAATGTTCTTTGATGAATATAACAACTTTGTTATAATGAGTAAAGATTATATGATGCCAACTGCAGCACAAAGATCAGAAGTCTTTACGCTCTCTGGTTCTAATAATCAATCTGATACTGGGGTAATAGAAAACGCAACATCTGGAAAATTACCTAACATTATTTCTATAGCATCAGAAGACAAGAAGATTTTTAACTCTGGAAAAATTAACTATACAACTCGCTATATCCAAAGGTCTTATGGGAGTATTCGTCAGGCAAGCATGGTTGATCAAGAAAAGACCTGGATTTATAAACCTGCACTTTTGTGGGAAGTCGCAGGCACAGAAAACACTAAAACAATTAACGAGGTAGCAAGTTCACAAGGAAGTTATGTTCTAGGAGCAATGCCAATAGCATCAGACGTTCCTTCGGTTGCACCAACAGTTGTTAAAAATGAATTAACAAATAATATTATTGATCTAGGCGAAAACGTCTATTGGCTTACAAGATACACTGGACACCTATACTCTAATGGAGAAATTATTAAATACGATGCTGCAGAGTTTAGCGTAACAATTGGGCTATGGTATGACCTAAAGACTGATGGAACTATAGACTATTCAAAACAATATTTTGTAGAACCAGGAAGACTAGCCCCAGGATCTGTTATTGCTGATATTGAAGCAAAGGCTAAGGCAGATGCCGATAAGGCTAAGACAGAGGCTGATAAGGCTAAGATTCAAGCAGAAGCAAGCACAGCGATTGATCGCTGGAAGTCAACACACAGACAAGGCTCAAGCAATGTCTGGATTAGTAGTAATGAAGAATATCAAAAGTATTTTTCAGTATTGCCGTTTAACGGAAAGATCTATCCTACTGGAAGAATTAGAATTTATACCGTTCCATACTATGAAACAGTAGGTGGAATTACAAAGATGAAGAATGGTCCAGTCTTGGAGCACGGTAGAGCACAGTTTGGAACAACAATATCAAAGCACACTGCAGGCATTGACCCTTACTGGTCTAATAACGATAATGTCCGTGGATGTGCTATGAAGTCTCAGTATCTATTTACTACAGATCCAAGTCCTGTATTGCCAGCAACTGCCACTGGCACTGCGGGTGTAGATCTTGCTCGTGCAAAGCAGACAACAAGAAATAGCATCATAAGAAACTTCATGGCTATTAGTGGTAAAACAGAAACAGAAGTTAATGCATTTAGTCAAACAAGAACTGGAACAATTCAATCTTCTGCACTTGTTATGAACGGTCCATCATTTAAAACAACAGAAACTCCAATTGACTTTGTTTCATATGTGTATAAGCCACTTAACAATGCATATAAGCATTTTGGAACAAGAATGCGAATAATTGGAAAGATTGAAAATAATCAGACAAGAGGTCAAACACCTGCAGGAAGCAGTACATACTATCAAGTTACGGGATCTCTTACAGATCAAAATGTAAGCATTGCTGGAGGTTCTGGAGGTCTTGGGGTACTTCTTAATCCAGAAACAAATAACGGATACTATTTTGAGATAGTTGCGCTAACAGAAAATAACGTTGAGTCATATCTTAAAACTAATGCTGATGGGTCAGATGATGTTGTTATTCATAATGTTTTGTTTTACAAGATTAAAAAAGATAATTCTAACTCAGACGCAATTCCAGTAAAACTTTGGGGAGGATTGTCAAAGATTACTGTTGACGATGGTACCTTTACTGGGCAGTATAGAATGACAACACAAACAACTCCAACAGTTTATGATCTTTCAGTTGAGTATAAGGATATTGGAAAGACTAGAAGATTTTATCTGTATATAAATAATAATCTAGTTAAAGTGGTTGATGATACAGACCCACTTCCTATTTATAACAACATGGCATTGTTTACACGAGGCTCTTCTAGAATAATGTTTGAAAACATTTATGCATTATCTGAAAATTATTCACAAAATACTGTAGCAACAGCATCAGACACAATTGCACAAGTTTTTGGTGATGAATCAATAGACCTTAATGAGTCTTTTAGAAAATATGCAATGTCTGGAGTTGTTCAGTCAACATACCTTTCTGGAATAAGCGCACAACAACCTCCAAAATATAGTATGTACTTTGACGAGTTTGGAACCATTATGCGTGAATGTGCATATTTTGACATTAAGTATGATCGTGCATACCCAGCACTATATGCACAATTGTCTCCAACCTTTAACAGAATCAAGGGTTATACAACCTCTGGCTTCTATGCTGATTCATATGGTGCAGAGTTTATGATTTTTAACGCTACAGATAAAGCAATTGTTCTTGATGATACAAGTGGCAATTACTTAAGAATTCAGGGTATAACATTTACACAAGACACTACACATGAGTTAACTGTTGATGAATACTTTAATAAGAGATCAAGCCAGTCGGACCCAGAACTAGAAGGAACAACTGTTCTTACATCTCCCTATGTTGAAGCAGAGAAGTATAATCAGATTAAGCAAAGCAGAATGATCTATGGAAACAATGAGTTCTCAATTGATGCCCCATACATTCAAACTCAAGACTCTGCTAATAGTCTTATGGGCTGGATTATAAATAAACTAATGATACCAAAGAGATCTGTTGGTGTGAATATCTTTAGCGTACCAACATTACAACTTGGAGATATTGTTACACTTAATTATCAGGATAATGGAATTGACATGGTTTCTTCTCCTACAACTAGGTTTGTTATTTACAACATTGAATATACAAGAGACATAGATGGTCCAAGTATGACTGTCTATTTGAGTGAGGTGTAATATGGCTACAAGCAATGGAGTTATGGTTGGTGCAGATGGCAACCTGTATGAACTTTTTTCTGATGGGTCTAGAGTACTTAAAGAAGCAGGTTATCAAAAAAGAATTGATGCGATGGTTGCACAACTTAATGCAACTACCAACAATCAGTCAACATCAAAAACTGTAACTACTTCTTCTGCTCCAGCAGTATCTCCAACACCTGCAACAACTACTGCAACTGCAACAACAACGACAAAACAGGTAAAGACTGCAACTAAAGACATTATACTTTTTGATGATGGAGTTGTGCCAATAAGCATTATGGCAGATTTAATTTTTGAAGATATTGGTGGAGAAGAGTTAATAAGCATTGCTAGAAGAGATACTGTAAATGGTCAACCTATTAGTTATCAGCCTATTAGAAATCTTTCATCTATTGAACAGCAATATAACCCTAATAATATAGTTAGTCTTCAGTCAACATCAGATAAATATTTTGCTAATTTTTCAATTAAACTTGACGATAAAATTCCACTAGACGGAACAGGTCCTAATGGGGACTACGTGTACATAGATCAGTTGACAGGAAGCCTCGTTATTGAGGCTGTAAATTTAGAGCCAGATCAACAGATAGAAATTCAAATTGCCACAAGTGGTACAATATATGAGACGGATTTTAATGAGGGAGTATCTTGATAACTAATACTGGAAAGTCTATTTTAGGCAAATATCTACTTGGACAAGCACCAGCCTATGCATCTTTTATTGCTATTGGTTGTGGAGCACGACCACTAGACACCACAGATGTTCTAGGAGACTACTCAGATAAAAAGAACCTAGAGTTTGAAATGCTAAGAGTCCCCATCTCTTCTAGAGGTTTTGTTACTGAAAACGGTACTGATAAAATTGTATTTACAGCAGAGTTACCAGCAGAAGAAAGGTATGAAATTACAGAAGTAGGGGTATTTTCAGCAAAGTCTAACCCCTCTGCTGGTGCATATGATAGCAAGACAGTCTTTGCATTTACAAGTGCAGAGAACTGGAACTACCACACATCTTCTGCTGCTACTGCAATTACTTCAATCTCAACAGCCCTTGATACTGCTGATGATAATGTTATATCAACAGCATTAAAGGTTTTTCAAACAAATGCTGATAACTCAATATTTTATAAAACATCTAGAGCACTAAGGTTTGAAAGATGTAGATTTTTAAATAATACAATACTTATGCGTGGAGATGATGCAACCCTTACAGTTACAGGCGGACACTTTGTAGTTGGAACGGGCTCAAACCATATACACTACACAAAGCCAAGTTCAAACTTTTCTCAAAATTCACCAACAGATGAATTAAGATTAGCATTTTCTGTTATTAATAAAGATGGAACTTCAGGACTTGCTCCAGATACTGTTCGTATCCTTGTAGACTTTTCGTCTACCGACGCTGGAACTGGAGAGTATGCAAGGTTTGAAGCAGAGATAACAGATGGGACAGGCGAAGGTGAGTACGATCTAGAAAATAATAGATATGTTGTTGTATCAAAGCAGTTACAGGATCTATACACAAGTGCAAACTTTACGTGGGACGCTGTTAATGTTGTAAAAATTTATGTTAGCATTATTGATGGTGGAACTGTTTCAGATGATTATTATGTAGCACTTGACTCAATGAGACTAGAAAACATTGCAACAGTAAACACACTGTATGGAATGACTGGCTATTCTGTAATTCAAAACAGTACAGCAGAGTCTATCATTAAGTCCCCTAATACAAGCAACTATATTGAGTTTAGATTTTCTATTGGTGTTACATAATGGCTGAGATAATTAAAAAGGTCAAGATATCTAAGGATAACTTACCAACAATCAACAGCATAACTGGAGCCTACAGTGTGCGTTACAGAATAATCTCTGAAGACAAGAATAGAACTTCGGCCTGGTCTTCTGTCTATAGCGTAGACCCAAACTACACCTATGTTTCAGGAAAGATTAATATCTCTTCTTCAAGTGGATCAGTGCGTGTAGCCTGGGACCCAGTAACAATTAAAATTGGTGCTAATACTATTCGTCAAGCAAAAGATTATGATATTTGGGTAAAATGGAGTAAGTCTGATGGCATAGGAGACTGGAAGTATGCAGATAGAGTAGCAACTAACACTGCTACCTTAGTAGTTCCAGATACATTTTTTATTAATGGAGTTGATCAATCTGATACTCCAAACAGAATCACAGTTGAGGTATACTTAAAGGGTGATCCTATTACTAGAGAATATGATTCACTTCTTGTTTATGAACCAGCGATACATACGGTCTAATGATATAATGGAGAGATAATGGCAAAAGTACCACTACCCGAAAGAGGGCAACCGATAGATGTTACATACATCTACGAACTAGCAAAAGCAGTAAACGACCTGTCTTCTCAGGTATCGTCTACAACATTCAAGACAACAACAGTATCTGCAGGAACTGCTGGTAATCAAAATGTTAAAACCTCTGAAGCAAAATTTGTTGGAGGATATAAAGAAGTTACTACTAAGACTGATGTTGGTGTTGCACAGGAAGTCAAGTTTGACTTTTCTTATAGTGATTTTAAATATGCTCCAATTATTACGGCAACACCAATTAACGTTGATGGAACAGCAGCAGGACAGAATGTTACAGTTACCTTAACAAGCGTAACATCTACAAGAGTAGATGGAGTGGTTAGATTTAATACTGCTGGTACTGCTACCGTTGGCGTTAACATTATTGCTATCGGCATACCAAACTAATACCAAAGGATAATAAATTGATTTCTTGCAAAAAGTGCAATGGCAGAATGTTCGTTGACAGACAATATTCTAGCAGTGATCATATTGAGATTTACTGCATTAGTTGTGGCGGAAGAAAGTTTTTTCATCCACCAAGCGAAAGTAAGGAAGGCGCATGGATACTTCTAAGCGAAAAATCCAGAGCGAAGCATACAATAACGAACCTGTAATAAAGGGTAAAGTTAAAGTATGGTTTTTAAATGGGGACCTTGTAAAGGTTCATCATTCATCAAGATCAACAGGACTAGTAACCCTATACAACATAACAAAAGATAGGTTAGAGTCTTGCCTTCTTGTTGACTTTAAAAAAACTAGAGAAAGAGCATACAGTGTAGCAGAAACTGCTGTACTTGTCAATAGGCATAGGAAGTATATTCCAAGTTTAATTAAACGAGGAATTATCCCTCCACCAATTGGTGCTAGTCTAAATGGAGAAAGATCTTGGCAGGTTAGAGCGTATTACTCTGAATCGCATGTGAAAGAGATTCGTGCTATACTTGCAAGTATACATATTGGGCAACCAAGAAAAGACAAATTAATAACAAATAATATGACTCCCACAAGCCAGGAATTGACACGGCGCATGGGAGACGGTATACTTACATATACGAAGACAGAAGATGGACGATTTATTCCAGTGTGGAGTGAGTCCATTTAAAACGAAATGGGTGGATAATGGAAAACGATTCAACGAAGGTATCAGTTACTCTGGGCTATACACTTAACCTTGGTAACTTTCAGTCACTAAGACTTGATCTTGGTGTTGTAGATAGTAAGCGAGATGGCGAAAACACAGATCAGGCTTTTGAGCGTGTCTATAAGTTTGTAGAAGACAAGTTGACAGACAAGATCCGTGAGGCACAAGAAGAGGCTGCCGAAGCATAATGGCTGATCGCAAAGACCGAATGGCTTTGCTCAGTAGATTTAACAAGTTTTACCTTCAACGGTATGAGCAAAAGTCTAACATGAATCTAAATGTGGAACAGTGGGCTGCAGATGCACTCATTGAGTCCTATGGCATAGGAGAGTGCTATGATGTTTTAGAATACTATTTTTCTATTGCACAAGAGCCTAGTTGGAACTACTTTGCATATAACATGGAAAAAATTATTAATGGCAAAAAAGATGTAGAGCAAGACAAAAAAGATAGAGCAGAGCGAAGAAAATTAGCAAAGGAGTGGTTAAGTGAATAACAATACAGAGGCAAAAGTAATCTCAGCAGTATTGGAAGATAAGCAGATTCACGTACTACTTCAGGCAAATGTAGAGACACTTCTAAGAACTCATAACGATATCTGGAACTTCATTCGTTTATATTCTGAAAACAATCAGGCACTTCCTCCAGCAGATTTAGTTAGAGAGAAGTTTCGTGACTTTGAACCAGTAACAGGTATTGGCTCAACCAAGCATCATCTTGCAGAGTTGCAGACAGAATACCTTAACGATAGCCTAAAAGATATTCTTCGTAGTGCTGCTGGGGATGTTCAAACTGGTAATGGAACAGAAGCCCTTGAGCATCTTATTACAAAAACTTCAGAACTAAAAAAGAATACTGCTGCTATTCGTGATATTGATGCAACAGATCTTGAAGATGCAGTTGCATACTATGAAAGAGTAGCAAAGCAAAATGAACTTGGCGCAGTAGGTATTAAGACAGGTCTTCCAGGGTTTGACAACTATCTTCCTGCAGGAATTATGCCAGGACAACTTGGAGTATTCCTTGCTTATCCAGGTATTGGTAAGTCATGGATGGCACTTTACTTTGCAGTGCAGGCATGGAAGCAAGGCAAATCCCCAATGATTATCTCTCTTGAAATGTCTGAGACAGAAGTTCGTAACCGTGTATTTGCTATTATGGGTGAGGGTCTTTGGTCACATCGTAAGTTGTCAAACGGCGAGATAGAGATTGACATGCTTCGTAAGTGGCATGCTAACAAGGTTGAAGGTCGCCCAGAGTTCCATATCATTTCTAATGATTCAGGTGGAGAAGTTACACCTTCTGTTATTCGTGGAAAGATTGACCAGTACAAGCCTGACTTTGTTGTGGTTGACTACTTGCAGTTGATGAGTCCAAATCAAAAGGCTGATAATGAAACGGTAAAGATGAAGAATCTTTCACGTGAACTTAAACTTATGTCTATTAGCGAAGAAGTGCCTATTATCGCTATCTCATCTGCTACGCCTGACGATGTAAAGGATTTAAGCACACCTCCAACACTTGGTCAAACAGCATGGTCTAGACAGATCTCTTATGATGCTGACTGGCTTCTTGCTCTAGGTCGTGGAACAAACAGTGATATTATTGAATGTGTATTTAGAAAGAACCGTAATGGTTTTATGGGTGACTTCTTAGTGCAAGTAGACTTTGATAAGGGCTACTACAGATATAAGGACTTTGAAGATGGCAAGTAATCTTTATAGCGAAGAGCAAATTCGTAGAGTTCTTAATGGCTCTGGTATTGAAATTGAAGCAGAGTTTGGCAATGACTTTATTGTTTATTGCCCATATCACAACAATAGTAGAACTCCAGCAGGTGAGGTTGCAAAGGATAGCGGTCTTTTCTTTTGCTTTGGTTGTCAAACAACTAAGAATCTAGAAGAGTTCATAATGTTTACAACTGGAAGATCATACTTTGAAACTGCTCGTTACATTAAAAGTAAAGAGACAGAGACGAATATTGAGATTGCTGTCAATAAGGCTATGTATGCAGCACCTGACTTTGTGCAATACGACGAGGTTCTTATTAAACGTTTGAATAATCAAGCACTTGAGTCACCAAGAGCAATGAGATATTACGCTGGCAGATATATCACAGAAGACTCAGTAAAAAAGTTTTCTCTTGGGTATTCAGAAAAACAAGATATGGTCACTATACCAGTTCACTCTCCAGACGGAATGACAATTGGTTTTGTTGGAAGATCTGTTGAAGGAAAAGAATTTAAGAACACACCTGGGCTACCAAAGTCCAAGATACTTTTTAACTTGCATAGAGTTAAGACTTCTAGTATTATATATGTAGTGGAATCATCATTTGATGCTATCCGCTTAGACCAAGTAGGTTTCCCAGCAGTTGCAACACTGGGTGCTAATGTTTCTGCATCGCAGATTAAACTATTAGAAAAGTACTTCAATAACGTTGTACTTGTTGCAGACAATGACGAGGCTGGCGCTATTATGAAAGATAAGTTAATTGAAAAACTTGGATCTCTAGTCAGCGTAGTTACCATAGATAAAAAATACAAAGACATTGGCGATATGGATGATAGCGCAATCAGGAGCATAGAGTTCCAGTTTGACAAATCTATCTCGTCTATGCTAAACTAATATAAACAACACGAAGGAGAAAATATGAGCGTAGTAAAGGGACTTAAGAATATCAATGCCCTGCTTGACAAGCCAAAGTATGACGAAAACTCACCAAAGGTTAAGTGGCTTAAACTTGCCGATGGTCAATCAGTAAAGATTCGCTTTATTGAAGAACTAGATGAAGACTCAGCAAATTATAACGAAGGTCGTGGACTTGCACTAGTTGTTAAGGAACACACAAATCCAAAGGACTACAAGCGTAAGGCTGTAGATACAATGGAATCAGAAGGTCGTGACTGGGCGGAAGAAATGCACCGCAAGGATCCAAAGGCTGGATGGCGTGGTCGTCTTCGTTTCTATTGCAACGTACTTGTAGATGATGGCATTGAAGCACCGTATGTGGCTATTTGGTCAATGGGTGTTAGCAAGCAATCTGCATTTAACACAATTCGTGAGTATGCTCTTGAAACAGGGAGCATCTCAAACCTTGTATGGAAGGTAAAGCGTAACGGTCAGGGAACTGAAACAAGTTACACACTCATTCCATCTGCACCAGATAAGGAGCCTTTTGATTGGTCTGGCACAGAGCCATTCCCACTAGAGGCAGCACTCAAGAAGATTCCTTATGCTGAACAGGAAGCATTCTATTTGGGCTTTGATGGTCCAAGCACCTCGTCTGCAACAAATACAGACTGGTAATAGATGAACTACGCAGGCTTACACGTACACACACACTACTCATTATTTGATGGTGTGGCTACTCCAGAAGAATATATTGACCGAGCAGTTGAACTTGGTATGCCAGCATTGGCTATCACAGATCACGGAACCTTATCTGGGCATCGGGAACTGTACCGAATTGCAAAAGCAAAAGGTGTAAAG
>Ga0247723_1000618_pt1 | contig 23641 bp, 47 predicted proteins | sample MSEWelMarce5H_FC_FD_189079 | JGI IMG/M metagenome (GOLD analysis project Ga0247723, IMG submission 189079) | Subsurface sediment microbial communities from gas well in West Virginia, United States - MSEEL Well Study Marcellus 5H_FC | ecosystem: Environmental > Terrestrial > Deep subsurface >... | reverse complement strand
ATCCGCGGCAACCTCGTATCTGGTCGACCGTGCCTCCGCCGATCCCATCCTCATCGATTATAATATTATTGTGATGTATTCCTTTTGCTGCAGCTAAAGACTTTATAAAGTCCGCAACTTCTGTGGTTGATTTCTTGCTTAGCTTATGGATCTCAGTAACTGTCAGACCGGACCATAACATTACAATTGTTTTATCTTTGCCATATCTTGCTATATCCGCGCTTATGTATTGTTTACCCTCCGGCAATTCATTAACAAATATTTCTACTATCTTATCGTAGTTTATTAAATTGTTCTTGCTATCGTCATATTCCCAATTCCCATAAAGTAACCTTTCTTTACTAAAATTGTCCAGTGTTTTTAATGACTCAATATAGTGTGAAGATATATTGCTATTATCAGTAGCTAAGGCTTGAATAAATGCCTTGTTATTAGCTAGTTTCCCTTCCTTAGACGGCTTGTAAAAGTTATTATAGACAAACCCCTTTGAAGGGTTACAAGTTCCTAATATCTTAGGTATTATATCAAAATCATTAAGTTTATACCTAATCCTTGACTTGACAATATTAAAAGCCTTTTCTGTTATCTGGTTGCACTCGTCAATAAAAGCGCCGGTAATTTCCAACGATCCTAATTCGTCGAAGTTCGGATCAGACGGGTATAAAAATAGATCCTTTAAATATATTGCCGATCCGTTTGAAAAGGTTATAATATTACTTTGCGCGTTGTATTTGTAATGTGTTCCGGATCTTAGCCCTTGTAACTTACAAATATCGTAGAAACTATTTAAGGTCGTATCCTTTAAAGTTTTTAATACTGCCCTGCCAATTAGCCACCGGCTGCCTTTATATCGTAGGCAATTCTTTATGATCCAATATACCCCCAACGCGGACTTACCACCACCGGCACCCCCACCAAAAATTATTTCGTTTGTCGTTTGGTCCTCTAAATAGTTAAGCGCTTGTGTTTGTTTATTTGTTAATATCATTCGTCTTAGTTTCGATCCAATTTATCGCCATATCTCCGGATACCTCGTTTTGTATCTTATCGCTGTATTTTTTTGGGTTTAATTTAGATACGATCCACTTTCTGGTGTCAACTTGTAAACGCGCCCTTTGCACTGCGGCGTTATTACCTACAGCGCCGGACTTCGTACTTATGTAGTCTTCTGTCTTATCGTCACAAATATTTAAAATTTCCTCAAAGATAGCATCCGCCCTGTATTCGCACGCACGGGCGTACTGTTTTCCTCTGTCTTCGTTTTCAAGCCACTTATAGAAAGTCTTAGTGCTCGGCATATCCGGAAGCGTTAACACTTTGCGGACCGCGTCACCTTTGCGCACGCCCTCTAAAATAGCTTCAAATATAGGTTTGATAGTTTCCTCAGTGTATTTCATAACATTAAATTTATACAAAGGTAGAAAAAAAAGCACAAAAAAAACCCCACCAATTAAGGCAGGGTTTCAAACCACTAAAAAAAAACTATCTTAATACATTATTTAATATAACTAGCGCTTGATGCAGCCCTCTAATAGATCCTTTATGCTTGCATACTTCAAATAGGCTTTGATCATCCTCTATACTATTTTTTAAGTATTCCTCGTATAGATCGTGTTTTAACTGTATTAAGTTAATTGCCTCCTGTACTTTTTTTGCGTCTATAAATATTGCTGTTTCCATCTGTTTATATCTTTGTTTATGTTTTTAAATTTGTTTTCGGTTGGTTGGTATATTATCACCTGTTCTATAAATTCGAATATTTCCGGCATATCCGCCGCCTCTAATTGATCGAGTAGCTTTTTAGGCTTTATACCTGTATAGTAGATATATCTTTCAATTGCTATCGGCATACAACCTGTGCGCGCCGATATCCTTTGTAGTATTGTTTTCATATGGTTGCTAATATAAAGTTTTCTAATTCTATAGTGCTATTGATTACCTCTATAGTATAATTGATTTTTATTTTTTCTTTTGCCTGTTCTAAGTTTTCCGCCGCGATCGCCTTTTGTATATTCTGGTATCTACCTGTTGACGTTTTTTTGCGCCCTTGAAAGTTAATATAGTATGTTTTCATATCTTAGTTATTAATTACGAAGCCTGTAGTATCTTTTTTTGCCTTACCTTTTGCTTTAAGGCCTAAAATTACGCCCTTAGGATGCAAGAAAGTTAAGTCGGTTTCGTCACCGTCAATAATTTGATAGCCACCATAAAACGCGGGTAATTCATTTTTAAATACCGCAGCTACATTATTACCTAATATTAGCAAGGCTTCCGCTTCCTTTTGATTGATAGGATCTTCTGACCTCGAAAAAGTAAGATCGTAATTTGCAGGCAATTTCTTTAAAAACCTGTTAAATACTTTTGTATAGTCATAAAACTGAACAGTCGGAAAAATTTCCATAATATTAGAGTAGACTTCGCCCTCAAATAAGAAAGGTATATTTTCGAAGGGTATATCTGTAGTCCCATTCAATCTAATAGCGATATTTTCCGCACCGTGTTTTTTAACTGCTTTTTTTATTTCTTTTGCCGCTTGTTGCATAAAGCCTTCGCGATCTTTTAAGAAGTATTCTGTCTTATTGATCCGGCTTAATTTTACATTAGGAAATGATCCACGGCCCGCAGTAAATAAACAAGACTTTTTGCAGCCTTCGCTTGCTTTACTACAAAGGTTTTTTCCTAGGCTGTTTTGTTTCTCTGGTGACATATAAATAATAAACGTTTTGTATCCTTTTTTTTCGCCTTTAATAGTTTTGCTATTTTGCACGCCGAATAAAGTTTCTGGTTTTTTGTAATTAAAATTAATCGAATTTAAGAAGTTTAAGAAATTTTCCATTTTTTTAGTTTTTTAGTGGTTTTTTGGTTTGGTTAATTAATTGATTAATGCTATAAAGCCTAAACTAAGGACCATAACAATCATTAAAACGATATAAGCCGCGAAGCTATAAAGCGCGTCATTTATCTCAGCTTCTGAAAGCCCTTTGTACTGGTTTACTGGTGTAGTTTTTAATCTGTTCATATTTTTAGCGTCGTTGGTTTGTTTCGACACTGCAATTGTACAAACTTAATTAAGATAATACAAATAAAAAGATAAACTATTTTGTAACTGCTTGAAAATCAGGTAAATTATTTTTAATTAAAATTATATTAGGATATATGAATTATTTAAATATACCTTTGCCGGCAAAATTAAATAGTAAAATTATGCAATAAAAAAAAGATTCAATTTTCTGACAGGACCAAAAAAGGCATTTTTTCCTTATGGCTATTTTATGCCCTATTTTTAGGACAGTGCCCTTTTTTTAGGACAGTGTACTAAATTTAGGACACTAACAGATTTGCTATACCTTAGCCAGTCTCAAAACCTAGCCAGTCCCAAAAGTTACCTAGTCCTCAAAAAGCTAGCTAGTCCTCAAAAACCTATCGAGTTCAAAAAAAGTTGTCGAGTTCAAAAAATTATCGAGTTCAAAAAAAATTAAACAAACTTTTTAGACAGTTCATATTCTTTTCGCAAATAATTTATTTTTTGTGTTAAGACATCAATAAAAGAATTTGTTGAAAATCTTATATTTTTAATTTCTGCTAACTTAATTTCAAACGATCCCTCTACTTCTCGGTACTCTTCGCCATCTACTATACTTTGCTTCTCTCTATTACCCTGTGTGCCTTCTCCCTCAAGATATAATCTTGCCTCAACTATTTTCCTGGTGTTGTAGGCTTCAATATATCCTTTGTGAATTTCCGTTTCTAATTCGTTTAAAAGAAATAAGTATCCGGCTAACCTTAGATTTGAGTTGATTAGGTCCTCAATATTGGTTGTCTTATTTGCTTTGATGATTTCAGCTTTGATTTTGTCTATCATAATTGTTTAGCGTCTTTTAGGTCTAAATATCCTACTTGTTTTAGTATTTCGTGATTTTCTGCAAATTGTGTTGTTTTTGGGAGTAATTTCCATATCCACTCCGGATTTAAGGCTAATTTAAAGGAATATACCCCTTTAGGAGTAGAATTTATGTAATAAGGAGAGTAACCATACCCCAAACTTAAATCTACTAACCGATCATACTTATACTTCTCAATCATTAAAGTATCGTAGTGTACTTCTCGGCATTTTAATTCAATAAACATCTTATACTTCTTAGAGTAGCAGTCAAAACTTGAATATTCATCTCCGCCTTTAAGATCCGGAATATATTTGTCTTTTAGGAATTTAAATAGTTCTGATTCATTCATAAATCAGCTATTTTTTGTGTATAAAAGTCAATTAGTTCTTGATAATCTAATTTGCCCATCTTTTTTGTTTGATGCCTTTTGTGTTCAAGGAAATCCATACCACCCTTGCCTATTTCTTTTTCCAGTCTTTTATAGTATTCAATATAATTACCTTTTTTGGCTATATTACATCCGTAGCACTGGGGACGGCAATTTTGTTCGTCGTATCTTAGGCTTAAAATACCTCTTGAATAGAAATGACCGTTCTGTATTTTCTTGTATGGTAAAACTTTATCACAAGTAAAGCACTGGACATCTAAATTCTCATCTGCATACTTTAACCGAATATAAGTAGAGAATATCGCATCTGCTTTCTTCTTTAAGATTGTTGTACTCATAAGTTTATTTTTTGTAGTGAGGACAGGATTTGAACCTGTATTTTAGGTAGGGTATGTACACTTCCCGTTTGAAGTACCTTGCGTTTACCATTTCGCCACCTCACTATTTTATTTTAAAAGAATTTTAGTGTAACAAACCTCAAATACTATTCCCCAAGTCATTGAGAATAAGATAATATCAAAATAACCAAAGATAGGCTTATAAGTAACTATTGCTAAAGACATAAACAAAAGCATAAAAGCCTTAAATAAATGCCACCCATCCGTTAAGAACGAAAGTATAGTTGAAGATAAAAAAAACTTTTCGCCATTTTCTTTCTCGCCCCACTGCCATTTGTTTCTCCAAGACATATTCCAATCCCAAAATTGTCTATTTTTTAGGTTTCCAAATATAGAAACATAATACCTGGTAGATAGAACATCCATTACCGAGTTACAAAAAGCTGCTAATATTATAAAGATTAAACTCATAAGTTGTCATTAAAGTTACAAAAGTTCCCATTTTGGGATTTTTAAAGCTCATTATTCGTATAAATGCGTATCAATACATCTCACTTTTGAGCCACAAAGTTATTATTTTCCATCATTGCGCCTATTTTTCTTGCTCTGCGCCTATTTTTTCCACCATAACGCTAAAATTGGAAATTATTTTCCAAATGTTTCGTTGTAGTATTTTTCTGCTGTTTCGTATGGCTTATCTCTAAAATGCCACGATTGATTATAGGTGTAGATGATTTTCTGCTTCTCTATTTCTTTAAATTGTTCAAGCAATTCTTGTATGTCATCACCATTACCCTTTAACAATCCTTTTTCATAAAGTGCTATTGCAAATTGCTCTACTACTGTTTGCTTTTCCATTTTGTCCACTTATAAGAATTTAACTTTATTGCTATGCACAAATACTACCCCGTCTGACTTTTCAAACCATATTGGATATTTACCACTTCTGTGTGGTATTACGGATGTTGTGAATCCTATTTTACCATTTACTGATACTTTTTTCATTTGTTTGTTGTTTAAGGTGTTTTCTATTTCTTTCATTTCACTATCGGTTTGTTAGGTAATGGCATCCAATGGGTAACTTTACCGCCTCTTGGCTCTGAAAAATGGTCATCCATATCTTCATCATCCCAAGATTCGTGATATGTATTATAAGGTCTTGCAATTACACCAATATTAGGACAATAAACATTACACCATACATAAACCGATTTTTGTCCTTGCTCTTTTTCAGGCAACCTATCCTCCACGCTTATCCATTCGCTTTGCTTTTCAAGTGCTTCGATAGCTTCTTGTAGTTTTTTTACCCTTACTAATACTGCTAATTCATTATCGTTTCCTACATTATACCTTTCACCGAAAGTTATTGCTTCTTTCAATTTCTCTATTAATTCCTTTACTGCCGTTTGTTTTTCCATTTTGTTTGTTATTTAAGTTTTACAATCTCAATCAGTTTTTTAATACACTCAAGCTCTGCTTCTTTATAAGTACCATTAAATTTTAAAGGTTCAGTTCCGCATAGTCTATTCCATTTATCATTAATAATTAGATAAGAAAACTCTTGAGTACCAACTTCAATTAATCCTGTTAATCTATATTCTTCTCTAAACCATCTAAATACTTGTTGGTAAATTGGGGCTTTAATAAGATTCTTTTCTAATAAATTAGAATCAAACATTTGTATTAGTATTTCACCAGTTGGCTCTTCCCATTCGGTAACAATACAATATCTACCAAAACAAGGTTCATCAAATCCTAATTCTTTTAAAGCTAATGCTTCTTGGTATGGCATAAATTCTTTTTCCATTTTGTTTGTTGTTTAAAAGTTTATAATTTGTTAAATATTTTTTTGGTGCTTGTTAAATGTTTGCATAACTTTTTAGTAAAGTTTCATTCACTTTGTCCAGTTAATTCGTTAAAAAACAGGACATTACACGCCTTGTAAATATTGTAGGTGTTAAATCTTATTGATTGCACCTATACATCTTTTACAAGTCATCTATCATTTCAAGTGTTTTAACTCTTTCACTTAACTCTGCTATAATTATTTCAGCTTCGTGCCTCAAAGTTAATAATTCACTTCGTAATAAAGAATTTTCTCCTTGTAAATCAGTCATCATCACAAAAGCTAAATTAAGCGTTTCTAAAGCATTCAAATTATCTTGGTAGGTCTTACTATCAATTTTAGTTTTGTTTGCCTCTAATAGCTTTATTTGCATCACTAGGAGTAAATCTGCTATCCTAAACAAAGTAGCTTGTCTAAAATCAGTCTTTGGAATCCTTTTTTCTAATTCGTCTTCTAAAATAGCTTTTAATGGCTCACTTAACTCGTGTAACTTTCTCATCACTTAAAATAAATTTCTTGTCTTGCACTGGGTTAATTAGATTAATAATCTCTCTTAAAGCATCCACATAATACTGCGAACTTAACTTATGGATTGGTAATTGTTCAAATAATTCTAAACTAAAAAGCCTGGCTTCTGAATGTTTAGCAAATTCTTGTAGGGTCATAATTAAAAAGGTAATATTTTTGGTTGTTCAAATGTAACATAATTTCCAGCATAACTTTTAGTTCCGTTAATTTCTTCGTAGTAGCAGTTTCGCCAAGTATCAAAGAATAAATCAAACTCTCCACAAGCACCTATTCCTTTAGGTTTACTTTTTTGGACTATAATTTTAACCTGATTTATTTGATAAGGTGTTCCAAATTCGTCTTTTAAGCCTTTAGGGTATCTCCAAACACAAATCATTTGTTCGCCTTTTCTAAAGGAAGTTTCGCCATTATCAATATATCTTGGATCAGTAGGGGGATAAAAAGATATACCGTCTACTTCTTTTTTAACTCCTGCTTCTCTTGCAGCGTGCATAATAATCGTATGGTGATAGTTATGCTCTCTTGCGTACATCCTAATCTTCCCTAAAACTCTTGCCATATAAAGATTGATAGATTCGCCTTGTAACTCGTGCTTGACCTCATTAAATGGATCAGTAGTAATTGTGTCAAACTTAACTCCGTATTTCTCAACTGCTTGGTGAAAGTCATCTAAAGTAATATCTTTTACTCCTGTATCCATTATGTAAAAGTATTGGCTAACTTCTTGACCAATTCTAAACATTTCACTTTGGGTTAATCTTGAAAGTTTATTACCGTCTAAATCGTGAAAAGGCTTACCGGACCACTTATGAATAATCTCTGCAAATATTTCAGCAGGTGTTCCTGTTTCCGGTGAGAAGATTAAATGCTTCCACTTTTTCTTTTTTGATAGGTTGATAAGACATTCCCACCAAAATTCTGACTTTCCACTTGCAGGAGTTCCGTAGATATAAGAAGTTGCACCTTTTTTAAAGGATATTAGTTGATCCATTTGTGAGAATCCTACTTTCTCGCCACTTGCATAACCTTTTTCAAATAAATCGTTTATTTCATCTGAAACATCCGAATAGTTTTTAATAAATTCCATTAGTTTACGACTGGTGAGTAAAGATGATTGACTACTGTTTTAATTTTATTTTCTTCTGTGAACCAATTGTTCATAACTGTGTTTTTCCAATTAACTACCTTTTTACCTTTGCTATTTTTCCAATTAAGATTATTGTAATAGTTCCAGGCTTTCTTAGCTACATCTTTTCGGTAACCATTCTCAAAAAAGTAATTTTCAACTTCTTCAATTAAAGGAATTATAAACTCTTCTGTCTTTATATTTACTTTACTTTCTTTTACTTTACTTTCCTTTAAAGCATTGCGGTCGCATTCATTCGGTAATGCGTTTGCATTTTTCCACCTCTTAGAAGCGTTTAAAGAGGCTTTTTCGGATTTATCATTTCTCTTATCTAACCTTTTTTGTACTGATTGACTGCTAAAAAAACCATCCTTAATTTCAAATAAATCAAAGTCTTTTATAATACTTTCAACTACACTTTTATCCGTTCGCAGTTCGTGTGCTATACGCCCGCATTCAAATGGTAATGCGTTTGCATTCAAGTAAAGATCTTCAATTAAGCACCAGTAAATTCCATAACCGGTAATACCGTGCTGATAAAGTAATTCTTTAATTTTAGAATCACTTCTTGCGGTGTAATCGTGTGAAAAATAAAATGTATTCATATTTAAAAAAAAAGAATCCCACCAGGTCGAGATTTGGCAGGATTCAAGGTTAGTAGTGAGTTTAACCTTATTTTTAATTTCATCTGATCTCGACTTCAAATGAAATTATAAGCAAATATAACTATAATCTTCTATATCTAAAATATTTTTCTAATCTTTTTGATAAAGCAAATTTGCTTACTCCGTACTTATCAGCGTAGTGCTGCATACTTAAACCATTACCTAAATAATCAGCTAAAAACAAATCAAATACTTTGTCAGCAGTAATAGTTGACTTCTTTTTATGATCGTGTCTGGTTTTTACACCTCTTAACTTGAAAGTCTTTCTTATATGCCTTTCGGATATATTATATTTCTTGCTTAGGTCCTGTATTGTTATGTTGTTTGTTGTGTAATCTTCTAAATAATCCATCTTTTATGTTTTTTAAAATACTAACGCTGCTCGTTAGCACTTGGGTGCTACCCTGTTAAATTGTTAAACTTTCCCCAAAATTTTTTCGCAGGACACCTCTTATCTTTGGCGCAAAAAGAACGCTTGCAGCAGCACCAATATTATTAATTAAAACGGTAAACTGTCTTCTTCTGTGGCAATTGTAATTACTTCTGTACCTACATTATTAATCTTCCAGCAGTCTACACTTGTAAAGCAATCTTCTTTACCTTCTTTGTTTTTGTAAAGTTTACCAGTAAGGTTAATTTGACATACAACTTCGCTACCTGGTGCAAATGCTTGTAATAGATCTATCCTTTTTTGTGTAAACTGAACTTTAATGTGTTGCGTGTAATCGCCATTTAAAGTCTCTAATATTACTTCTTGTTTCTTAAATTTATCGGTAATTTCTTGAATTGGTCCGATTGCATAAATTGTGCCTTGTACTTCCATTTTATTTTTTTTAAAGGGTTATTTTTGAATTGTTACTTTAATTGTTTCGGTCCTTAAAACTATTGGAGGATTGACTACTTCTCCAGTTTCTGGCAAGTATACTGCTGATTTGATAGCTTTTAAAAAAGATTCTCTTTCTTTCATTTTAGCTTTAATATCAGCTAATTCAGCATTTAACTTATTCCATTCAAAGTCATCACAAGCGGTAAAATCATATTTACTTGTAGTAGCTGGTTCTACCTTAGCACCAAAGATATTAATTCCTTCTCCTTTAGATAGCTTAAGTTCTTCCATTGCAGAAGGTCTTATTTTTGTAATTACATCTTCTAATAAATCTTTTAATGCAATAAATTGAACTATTTTTTTACTTGCTAATATTTCTCCTTCGATAATTGGAATAGATATTAATTCTACTGCATGAGATATTGAAGATTTACTAATGTTTTCAAAGTCTATGATTTGTGCCTTCTCAAGGTCATTAATCGCATTGTTATTTATCATATAAATGCTTTAAAGTATTTCGTTAGGCTTAACAGTTAGTAATCTTAAGGTCTCTGCATCCATTGTGTATGTTTCTTGGATATAGGTTAAATTATTTGCATCCTTTAAGAAACCTGCTCTGCATTTATCAAACAATTCAGTACCTACTTTTAAGATTGGCTTAAGTTTTTCTTCTACCATTTTGACTGCATCGTGCATATTCGTTGCATCAGCATCTTTGGTATCATCAATAAGGAATAAACCATTAAGAGCATATTTCCGAGCATAACTGGAACTCGCACCAAAACTCTGTGCAATATCCATACCTTTTCTGTTGGGATCAATACCCGCAGAAGCGCAACTATTAAACTCTTTACCATCTTTATCAAAAAATTGAATATAAGTTTCGCAAAAGATTATTCCTGCTTTCTCTTCGATTTTATCCGATATTGTCATAACACATTCGTATTTTAACAATAAAGGCTTTAAGGCTTCTAAAATATCTTCCGTAGAACGATACTTGTATTTACCAAAAGAATTATACTGATTCTTAGGTGCTTTTAATTCTGATTGAATATTTAATAATGACATAATCTTGGTTTTGGTTTTTAAAGATACAATTATTTGATTAAATTAAGATAATTATTTTTAATTATTTGCTTAGCAATATGGTGTTCATATTCGTTTGTAACTCTTTGTATTTCAGCCTCTTTAAAGCGATTGATAAGGTACATAGCTTGAACTGATTTGCAATAATTACCATCTGCTAAGGTTTGCTTGTAAAGTCTGATTAACTTATCCAACTTACTTTCCTTCGGCGGATTATTAATAAATTTGTGTACTGTGATTATGCTCATTATCTTGGGCGACAAATGTTATAAAGTGCAGTACCTAAATAAGATTGAGAAGTTAAAGTTGGTTGAGTAAGCATCTCTAAGATGATTTCTTCGTAGTTTTCTCTAATAAACTCGTCAATTTCTTGTGTAAAGTAAATCGGATTTTCTGCCGTTTCAATACTTGTAGGTTCTAACTCAATTTTTACTTGACCTCTTGAAGTATCGTAGTTGTCAATAATCCAGGCTCTTAATTCTAAGAACTCAAAGTTGTGGTAATAGATAATAAATTTGTTGGTGTACTCAACATAATAGCTTTCAAAATTGTCGCCTTGAACTACTTCGATTTCGCTGATGATTGGGTTTGGGATTTTTTTCATTTTGTTCTGGTGATTGTTAAAGAGTTTTCGATTTTACCTTTGCAAGAATAAACCTTGCCGTTGAATTTTTTGTAGTATGCCAGTAAGGCTCGGATTCGATTGCCTTCTCGCTCATCTACATTTAGAGTATCCCCGACTTCTAAAGCCTTGATCTCTGCTGCTTGTTGTTTGTTGTAAATCATTTCTTATTGTTTGGTTCACAAATGTCTTAATTAAAATTATATCTACAAATATTATTTTACTAAAGTGCATTTGCAAATTGTAACTAACTGATAATCAAAGAAATTATTTTTAAAGTTTTTTTAGGATTAGGTAAACTGCGATAGCAATACCCAATATTAAGAATAAAGTAGTGTTATTTTTTGGCTTCTCTTCAATAGTAGAAACCTTTTGGACCTTAATAGCCTTGTTTTCTTTCTTATCGATTTTAAGGCTCTGTAAGCGCTTCCTTTCTTTGATGTGCCTCTTTATATGGATTGCCTTTAGTTTGTACTTGTAATCGCCTCTAATAGCTTCTAATGGAGTAACCTGATGGTTTACTAATGTATCAAAAACATAAGCTATTTCTTCGGTAGTTTCAATATCACTTGAATCGGTAGCTAATTCTACTTTTTGAACCGTAGTTATAACCGAATCCACTTTTGTAGTTTCTACCAACTTTTTAGACTTACAAGAAGATAGTAGTAAAATTACTACCAATCCAAGTATTATTTTTTTGGCGACCATAACTTAATTAGTTTCTTTTGTCTTTCTAAACGGCAATCAGCCTTGCACTTTGAACAATAGACTTTGGTTCCCGAAGATATGTATTCAGTCTTGCAGCACTCGGAAATAGTCAAAGGGTTTACCTGCTCTATTTCGGTTGTAACTTCTATATTTAAGTCTTCTTTTATTTCTTTTGATTTCTTTGCCATAATTTAAACTAACATTAAGTTCCTTTCGCAAATTTAACCAAAATAAAGTAATATTCCTACTTACCGCCTTCATACTCAATCTCTCTATTTAAACACTCAATAGCTTTCTTTAAGTCCTGGACTAATAAATCCTTCTTACCTGCTCTTAAAATATACTTAATAGCATTACCTTTCATAAATGATAAATTGTAAGCATTTGCAATATCAATCACATCCACCGGCACTCCTTTAATCTCTACTTTGTAGTATTTAGGCTTTGTAACTATATCAGCTATTTTACTCCCTGTTAATTCGATAGGTTTAAATTGATATTTAACGCTGCAATTAGTGCAAATCTCCGAGCATTCGCAATTCTCTAAATGGTTAATTTCTTCGATAGTTTTCATTTTGTTTCTCTTTTAGTTTTTCTTTATTTGTTTCGGTTATTAATTCTCTTCGTACTATTTCAATTTGGTTGTATAATTCTTTTAATTTCTCAACTAACATCTCCCTCTTTGTCTTCATCATAATCTAAAAAGTCTAATCGTGTTTCAATCATTTTAATTAACCTTGCTTGTGTTAAGGTTTTGTAACTTGGGAATAAAAGTAAACTTTTTTCCTCTAATTCAAAAAGAAAATAAACAAAGAATTTAAGTTCCTCTAAAATCTCGCCATCAGTTACATCAAATATTTCCTCTTCTTTATTCTCCATATAAAACACCGTTATAAACACATTTATAATCAATAATAGCGTGTGGTTGTGCAAAGAATAAAACCTTGTCGCCATCAATCTTAAAAGTAACCTCTAAAAAGCCTTGACACCAATCAGCTATCTTGCCTGTTGGTAGATATTCTACTGCTTCCATAAGCCTGGTGCATCCAACCTCAAACCAAGCATTAATATTATGCCTATTACGAATGTATCGCATTCCAAGCCTGTGTGAGTGTCCTGTGCAACCCGAACCCCAATACTCAATTATATTCTTCTCACTTGCGTTTTTTGTTAAAGATAATCCGTGAGTAATATCAAAAATATCAAAGTAATTAAAGACATCCGTAGGGTCATAAACCATATCGTTCTCAGCCAAGTGTAACATCTCTTCAAACTTCGTTGATTCAAAATGTTTATAAAGAATAGCTAATCTTGCTAATTGTCCTTTGGATAATAAAAAAGGCTTTGTAACTCGCTCATCGTGATTGCCAGTTCTTATAGTAATCTTTGCATCCGTTGAAAGTCTTAAAGGCTTTAGAATCTGTTCTTCGGTGTATCTAAACTCCTCTACTTCATTATATCCTTTTAAGATACCATCCATAAAAAGTTTATTCGTATGTTTAGAAACAAAAGGCAAATCTACTATATCTCCGTTGATACAGACTTCATCAAATTTATTGTGTTGTAGAATGTTGTTGATTACCCTTAAACATTTAAGGTCTGCAAGCCAACCGTGCGGATCAGAAAATACAAATAGTTTGTAAGTTTTTTTGTCGGTAAGTTTCTTTAACTGATATTGGTTAAATTCAGTTTCTGATAGTCTTGGTCTGTGCATAAAGTTTTTTTCTCGAATGTAGTTATTATTTATCTCTTATTCAAAGGCTTACGATTTATTGTTGTCATATAACCACCCAAAGCAATTAAAGCCGAAAGGAATAGCTTAATACAAGTATTTAAAGACCATATAAAATTATCCCAGTCAATAGTAATCCAAGCATTCGCAATAGCTACAATCGCTCCAAATACAGTAGAAAGTGTATTATTTAATTTTCGCATACAAGTTGAACTCCCTTAATCTTCTTCTCATTAATCCTTTACTAACTACACCACCTACTTTAATCCACATCATAAAGCCAACCTTAATCTTCTCAATCGTTTGACCACCATTAATAAACTTAACCAAAGATGACTTTGCAAACGCTCCGCAACCAATATTATAACATAAGCAAAATAAAGCATCAAATTCATTCTGTTTAAGCGGTCTAATAACATATCTCTTAATACAAGCAGTGTAAGTATCAGAAGTATCAAGGAATAGCTTATAAGCCTCCTCTTCGGTTATTTTATCGCCTTTCTTTACAGGCTGACCATTATCGTATTTAGTCGAACCGATTCCAATTGTCCAAACCGCAGCACTACACTGGTAACTTTCTAATTTTAAGCCTTCAAACTCAACTAATAGTTTTAAACCATCTTCGCTTATTTGTGCCATAAGTAGTCTTTAATAAAAGTTATACCTGTTATCGTTAATATAAAAGCACCAATTCTTACTGCCCAATTTATCCCAGTATTATAATCCCTTACTTCTTGCACACTTTTTTCAGTATCTTCTAAAGTTTCTTCGATTAATTCTAATCTTTGAAGGATGCCGTTTCTATTTAGCTTTGAGCCTGTAATGGCTTGGCTAATCATTTCTACATTTATAGACAAACTTTTAAGCTGGTCGTTTATTTCTTTTAACTCATTCATTATTCTCCAGGTGTAATTAAACTTTCAACATCTTGTATTTTAGAAGTAGTGCTTCCTGGTTGTCCTTGACCTGCTGCCATATCGTTAACATTTGTAGCCCAAGACCGGAAACCTGTTTCTAATTTATCAGTTTGGCTTTGATGTGTAGTGATATTTGTTTTGTTTGATACATAATCAAAAGATGCCTCGTGCATAAAGTGTAAACCTTGTGCTAAAGCTATATTAAAGACTTGCCCAAAAGATATATTTTTACCGTAAACATTACCTGTAAATTTTTGCCAGGTAGATTGATAAAAAGATAAAATTGAACTTGTTGTACAATTATTTAAACTTCTTCCTCTTTTTTCAGAAATTTCAGGATTATAAACTTCCCAAATTCTTAACCATCTATCAGAAGTTATAATTGTCCCCGCTTCACCCACAAATCCAATAAAATCTTCAATAATTTGTGATTGATAACTACCAATTCTTCCTCCTTGATATTGTAAATTTTCTAATCTATAAATATTTGAAAAAAGATTTGTACTTATTTGTGTATTTGGAAGATTTGTACTAACATACATATTAGCAATAACATTTTCCCATCCTTGCGGTATAATACTTACTTTAAAGTTATCAAATTCTACAAATGTATTTTCAAAATTATTATTTACTTGAGGTCTTATAATTAAAGTACCAAAATTAAAAATAGAATCAGTTTTACTTAAACATTTAAAATTTATCCAATTATCTTTTTCTGATAATAAAATTGGTATTCTTGTATTTTTATCAAAATATGAACTTGCAGAATATTGTACCCAATCACCTGTGTAATTTAAATATCTTGTTCCTCCTGCCGATCCAGGAGTTCCGGCTGAAGATTTAACAAATGCAATATTTATATAATCGTTATCATTATGATCAGGAGTAAATTTTAGTGCGCACTCTACTTTAATAGCTAATCTAGGAGGTAAATCTGTTGCAAAATTAGTCAACAACATATTTGTGTATAGATAATTATTTAGATCTAATGGTCCTGAATTAGCTTGTTTTTCAAATACATTTAATGTCTTAGCGTCAAATGGAGTATTTTCAGCATCATATTTTTGAAAAAATCCAAATATACCTTCTTCTTGCCAATCTGTTGGAATTTGTGTAGTAGTTGCATAATCTTTATAAAACCCAAAATTATCAACTAAATTTCTTTCAAAATTTGGATAAACATATTGAACACCAGTTAATCTTTTATTTAATGAAACTAATTGATTAACATCCGACCAAATAACATTTCCAGAATTACCAATAGAAGAATAGAAATTAAAAGTAAAAACACTTAAGTAAGTCCCATCAATATCATACTTTAAACCATTTTGAAACTTTTGACTAACTGATATATTATCAATTAAAAGATAACCTGTTGAATCATCATTATTATTGAAGAAATTAATACTAAATGTACCTGCACTTGCAGTATAAGAAAATTCATAATAAACCCAATCATCAGTAGTACCTTGACTAAATTCTTCAACACCATCTATTTCAATTCTTACAACTGCTTTTGGAGAACTACCAGAATCAAAATTCTTTGCCCAAAAAGAAATAGTATATTCAGCAATTTGAAAAGCTAAATCTTGACTAACATAAGAAGCGTTATCTCCAAATATTTTAGGACACTGACTTCCATTTAAACCTCCTGTTGGAGAATTAACTACATCACCAACTGTTGACCAATATTCATATAGTGGAGGTAAAGCACCAGCTATACTAAATCCTCCGTCAGTAACTAAATCATTTACTGCAACATCACCAATAGATATTACATACCAAGTAGCATTTGAATTTGATTGATATAAAACACATCCTAAAGAACGCATTAAATTAGTTATAAGGAAATAGCAATCTTTTGGAGTAAATGACTTCCAATCCATTCCTGAATAATCAGAAAGTTTTAAATTTGCTACATTATAAAGAGTTTCCCCTATTTTAAGTTGAGAAAATATTGCAACATTTAAATCACTTCCAGTCTTTTTTAATAATCTGCAAATAAAATCTTTTACCGAAATACCATTATAAACAGAAGTGTCTTCGTATAAAGCGTAGTAATCTTCTCTTGAATATTTAATATCTTTTAAAGTGGCTAAATTATCACTTGCAGTTAATTGAAGGTAATATTGTTCTTGCCATTCATATTGTATAACATCAGGCAAAAGAAATCCTCTCCACTTTATAGAATCAGTTGTACCATTATTTTCATAAAGAGTAACTCTCCAAGTATATTCATCAGTATCAAAAAAGAAATCAGAAGGTTGTACTAAAGAATTAGCAGGGATAAAACATTTTATATCCGCAAAAGAAGCGCGAATAGGAGAAAATATATTATCTTCAGTAGCTTTATAATTTAAAACAAAAGGTTCATTCTGTGCCGGAATTAAATCTATTACATCAGGAGTTCTAACAGTAGCTTCTCTTTTCTCAAATTTTACTTTATAGAAATAAGCAGTACCTACTTGGTCATTACCTTTAAATTGTAAATTATAAATATGATTATAAAACATTATATCACCCTCGAATTTTTAATTGCAGTATTATCTAATAATAATCTCATCTTATCTCCCATAATATCAATTTGATATCCACCTTGCCCTGTTGAATTTGAAGGCATAGCGACTCTTCCTGAATTATTAATTCCAAGCGTAGCACCAACTAAAGTTCCAAAGTTATTAACTCCTTTCATTCCAAACACTTTAGCAATATCGGCAAAAGATTTACCTGAAGCAAATCCAATAGCAGATAATAAAGCAAATAAGACAACTGCAACAACAATAGCAGCAGCAATCTTAGCCATTAACGCTCTTATCATTTGATTAAACATTTCAGCAAAGTTAGCAGAAAAGTTTTTACCAGTAAATAAAGCATTCTCAAAAGCATATTGAACACCTTGTACAAATGAACTAAATGTTTGTTGCCAAGCAGCAGTAAACACTTGTGCGCTTGTTAAAGTAGTAGCCGTTAAATCTTCTAATTTTAGCTTAACAAGATCTATTTGAACTCCTAATGCTTTGTATTGTTCAGCATTTGTTGCTTTTTGTTGAGCCTCTTCTAAATCAGTTAATTCTTGTGTAAGTGTATTATATAAACCTACTGGAGGAGGAGCAAGTGTCTTACCTAAACTATTTTTAGATTCTGTTAAATATTGTAATAGTGTTGTTAATCCTTTAATATTAGGACTATCTTTACTTAAACTATTTAATTGTTCATTAACTCTTTGTATTGCTAAATCTAACCCGTCCATAGAAGATGGATCAATTCCATTTAAAACATCTTGAAGGTTTTGAATTTCTTTTGTTACTTTTTTAAATTCTGCTGAATTAGGTATTAAACTTTTTAAAGATTCTTGTTTTATTTTAATTTCAAACTCAATAACTCCTATATCACCATCTGTAATGCCTTTAGCAGTTAATTTTAATAGTTCAAGTTTTTTAGTAAGTTCATCAATATATGATTGTTTTTGAACTAAAGGTTGACCTTTTAATTTATCTCTTTCTACGGTTAATTCTTTTATTTTTTTAGTTAACCCACCAATAGTATCTAAATCATCAGGAACAACAACAGGGGTTAAAGGTTTTCTTCTTAATAATTTAACATATTCAGCCGCTAATAGCATTAATTTATTTCTTACTCTCCATTCTTCACTACCAACTTTCATAACTGCTGCTAAATCTTTTTGGTCTTTTGCAAAGTCAGCTAATCCTTGAATATTTTTTTTGTTAAACATTTCAACAACATCATCAGATAAATCTTTAAATGCTTTTTGTGCTTTATACAAGCCATCACCATTAATTTCTGAATATAACCTTTTTACATTTTCTTTAGCTTGATCAAATGCTTCAATATTTAAAGTACCAAATTTTAATAATATATTAAATAAAGAATTAGCTGCACCCCCACTCATCGATTCTGTAAAAGCATTTTTTAATCTATTTAAACTAGCAGTTGTGCTATCAATACCATTTGCTGCATCACCACCAATACTTTTATCTAATTGAGTAGCAAACTTAGGTAAAACATCAGCAGCCATTAACTGACCTGTTTCCATCAACTTCATCAATTTTGCAGTAGTGTTTCCTGTTGCTAAAGCCATAATAGCTAAAGCACCTGGTAATCTATCGCCTAATTGACCTTTTAACTCTTCCGCGTTTACAGTACCTTTTGACATCATTTGACCTAATGCTCTTAAAGCACCTTGTGTGTCATCTGCTGATAATCTTAAAACTGCTGAAGCCCTAGCGACTGAATCAAATATTTGATTTGTTTGTTCTAAAGAAGCACCTGAAGTAATTGCAGCACCTGCAAAATATTTATATGAATCTGCTAAAGTAACAAAATCCAATCCCAAAGTATTAGCCATATCTGCTAACCTTCCCATTTGTGATTCTGCTATAAGACTTGATTTGAAAACTGTTTTTAATGCGTTAGAAGTAGCATCTAATTTTAAAGATTCCTGAAAGGATCTATTAACTAACCCAACTGCTGCTTGAAGACCAATATAACCCGCTATAAGATTCTTAATAGAACCCCCAAGCTGATTCATCGGATTAATAGGGGCTTTTAATGATTCAGCACTTTTTTTACCAAAACTATTTATAGTGTTTTGAGCTTCGGTTAATTTAGATTTTAAATCACCAATTTCTGCTCTTAACTGAACTACTATTTCTTCATTTGCCATTATTTACCTATCTTTTTAAGTATTTCTTCCTTTTCTTCTTTAGTTGGTAGTTTTACTGGTTTCTTTTGAAGAACCATATACTTATCAGTCCATAATGGAATAATTTCTTTTGGTTTCTTTTGGTTTTTCTTTTCTACTTGTGTGTTTAGAATATAACTCATTAAAGTTCTAGTCCTATCCCACTCGTTGGCTTCTTTAATAGAAATATGAATAACATATCTGATATAATCTATAAAAGTCATATCCCAAAATTCACTTGGTTTTAAACCTAAATTTATAACCGCGTTATCTAATATGCCGTCCCAAGTAAGTTTTTTTTTTCTCCATTAGAACCATCCCCACTCATCGATTTCATAGCATCAACCATTTGTTGAGTAATTACAACAACACAAGCCATAAACTCTTTAATCACATTTAACTGGTCAACATAAGTGATATTATCAACCCATATTTGAACATCATCAATTGTAAAGTCTACTACTTTTTTATTGCTCCTGTAAGAACCAACTAAACCGCAGAAAATTATATCTACAACCATATCTAGTTGAGTATAATCTTCTCCGATTTCTTTGATACTACCAATATCTGCTCCTGTAATTTGAGTATATTTTTCTAATGAATAATTACCAAATTTCAATTGCTTCACTTCTCCGTTGAGAGTAATTTCTAATATTCCGGTCATAATTGGGTTTTGTTTTTATTATACTAAGGTTAATACACCTGTTCCTGTTACTTCGATTGTATAAGTAGCAACATCTTCCATCGGACCAGATACTTCAAAAGAAGCAATATAACCACTTTGTGAAAATGTATTTGTACCGTTTGTGAATTTAACAGAAAGTAAAGTTCTATTGTTGTAAGCTGCAAAAATCTCAGTTAAAGTATAGTTAGCACCCGCAGCAAAATCTGCAAGACCTTCTCCTGAATAAGAAACATCTCTTAAACCAGGCATAACTGATTTCCATCCACCACTTTCTTTTGAAGTAGTTTCAAATAGGTCTGCATTTACAGACATAGTACAGTTTGTTAATTGAATTAATGTTTCTTCTGAACCCGCAGTACCTAATTTTAGTAATTGAGCCGTTCCGTTGTAAATTGCCATATTATTATTTTTTTAATTGTTAATTAATCTGTTATTTCAAATGTTCCTGTGAATGATACCGTATAAGAAACGACATCTTCCATCGGAGCATTAATTTCTATACTTTCAACATAAGCTAAGCCAATATAATAACCCGCAGGTATTACTGGATTTGCTATTGCTATATTAATAGGACTTCTTGCATCATAAGACGCATATAAAGTAGTAATTCCTATATCTGAAACACCTTCATCCCAATTTACTAAAGCATCTGTTGTAAAAGCAAAATCCCTTAATCCTGGTAAAGATACAGAAAAACCATTATCTTGTTTACAAGTAGCATCAATCATACTATCATTCATAGTTACTGTAACACTTCTTTGGCACATTAACGGAAAATCCGTATCTGCATCATAAAGTAATATATCTGATCCGTTTAGTACACTCATATTCCTTGTTGTATTTTAAAAGTAAATCTTATTAATCTTCTCACTAAAACTCCTGTATCTATCAGTTGTTCTATTGTATTTGTGCTTTCCATTAGTGTTCTGATTACATACCAATCAGGTAATAAATCTAAATAACCATCCTGCCTTGTTCTAACCAACTCAATTACTTCGTTTGATATTCTGTCTGATAGTAATTTACCACCAAAAGAGTTATCAAACCTTGTTCCTATTTCAATTAAAACGCTAACTTCTTGACCATAAGATTGTTTACTACCCTCTAATATTTCCGTAGAAACAAAAGTAGAAAGCAAAATATATGGTTCAGTCGCTGCTGCTAAAACACTTGCCGAATCAAAAACAGGTACTTCTTGTAAGTCTATAACGATTGCACCGCTTAGTCTTTCGTAAAGTTTCCTCCTAATTAGTTCTCCGACATCTTTCATTCCACAAATTTACGATTATTTAGTAATATTCTTACGAATTTTTCTCATATCCTGTAAAAATATTTTCCTATATTTAATAAACGCAGGGATTAAATAAGGTTGTGCTTTCATTCTACCTTTCCCATTCACATAATACTGCATAGCAAACTTCTCATATCCTGCTGGAACTTCTACATAAATACCTGTACCAAATTCTACATAAGGCGCATAAGGCGCTCCAGGACCACCAAAACTAACAGTACCTACTAAAGGATTTTGAGTATTTGTTTTACCAGAACTTCTTAAGTGATTATCTTGAATAGCTACATTTTGTAAAGCCTCTGCAAATATCTGATCAGTATTTCGCTGAATAGAAGATTTAACTTGTAATTCTGCTTGCTTTGAAATATTATTTAACTTTGAAATTACTACTTTAACACCTTTAATTATAGCCATTATACAACAATAAATTTGTTATCTTCAGTCATTAAAAACTCGTAAAACTCGGTAATCAAGAATATAGTAGGATCAATCAATCTTCCCAAAGTAGTCATTATAACTATTTCTTTTCTTCTTTCGTCAACATTTTGAAAAGCCTTTATAATATACTCTCCGCCATTATAGACAATCTTATTGATTTGAGATAAATTAGGATAATCGTCGTAACGAATAGTAAACTCGTAAACATTATCTAAAGATATTTTACCATCTTCAAGATTTCTAAAGCCCTGTTTCGCTCTAATCTTTGCCCAAACTACCTTTTGGTCAACAAATGTACCAAAGTAACCACCTGTACCATCCGAGCCAGTTTGTAAAGTCTGTATTGCGATTTGATCTCTTAAATTACCTGCCTTCATTAGATTCCAAATATAGTGTTACGACAATAAGGTTGAGCCTGTCTTCTAGCATCAGAACTTAATTCATAAGGCTGATTAGAATTACTTGAAACATAATAATTTTCCCTATTCTCGTAGTCAGTTGAAACTTGTTTTAATATGGCTAATTTTAAGCCTTTAGGAGCGACTGCAAACCCTGCTTCGTACTCTATTGTCAAACCAACAGTAGAATAAGCCTCAAGGACTTTATATTGCAATCCACGAGCAGTATATTCCACCGCCACATCTTCATCATTTACAACCGAGTCAATTAAGGTAATTGGACCATAAGGAATCTCCTGTGGAATGTGAAAGTAAAACCAATAAGCTCTAAGAGTTTTTTCCCCTAAAGATAGTCCTGTAAACTTCTCTATTCGCTCCCTTGCTGAAGTAATTAGTTCTTCTATTAAGTCGTTCTCCGAATCCGAAGAAATACGCATATAGTCTTTAGCCTCTTGTAAAGTAACTGGCTCGGTTGTTAAATCGGTTAAAATCTCGCACTGGAATTCACTATTTATCATCTTCTTTTATAGGTTCTTGAATGTCTAAAACTTTTTTAAGCTCTAATAAAGCATCAGCTACTAATTTTGCATCACTTAAATTAAATACTCCTTTTTGTGTGGCTAAATCAAGACCTTGTCCTAATATGCCGTATATTGTTTCGTTGTTCATATTCAAAGTTAGTTATTTATTCGATTTCTCCAAATTCAATATCAGGTTGGCTTTCGATAAACTCAATAGCTTTCACAATATTTGATACTTCGATTAACCCAAAGCAACCTTTTGAGATTGCAATATTTAACGCTTCTTTAATGATTTGTTTTGATGTTTTGTTGTCCATTACTTTATTTCAAAAGGTGTTAAATCTTCAGTTGTCCAATAGTCTTTAGCTAACATAATTTCTAAATGTTCTACATTCCTTTGGATTGTTTTTTCTTCATCTTCAGTTAAAGTTTCTTTTGCTCTTAACTCTTTGATAAGGTTTACGCTATCTAATGCCGCAGCATAGTTTTTAGCGATTTGTTCGGTTGTTATTTCTATTTCCATTATGCTAATAATATTTTTTGTGCTACTCCGTTAATTATTACATTCCAAACTTTACTTGAAGCGTTTACTTCAGTTGCTACTGCACCTGCTGGATAAGCTGCTGAACCTGCAACAAATTGATTAGAAGCCGTTGCAGTTGCATCTCTACCTAAAATAACAGAAGCATCATAATTACCGCTTTGAGCATTTGTTCCTAAAACTGAATTTGAACCACCTGTCGTATTACTACTTAAAGCAGCTACTCCTATTGCAATATTTGCTGAACCTGTTGTATTTGAATATAAAGAAGCATTACCAAAAGAAACATTATTTGCCCCACTTGTATTATTAAAAGCCGCTTCATAACCTACTGCGGTGTTGTTTGATACGGTGTTGTTATATAAAGCCCTATATCCTATCCCAGTATTTGATGAGCCA
>Ga0247723_1000617_pt1 | contig 23646 bp, 26 predicted proteins | sample MSEWelMarce5H_FC_FD_189079 | JGI IMG/M metagenome (GOLD analysis project Ga0247723, IMG submission 189079) | Subsurface sediment microbial communities from gas well in West Virginia, United States - MSEEL Well Study Marcellus 5H_FC | ecosystem: Environmental > Terrestrial > Deep subsurface >... | reverse complement strand
GAAGCCTAAAAGCCACAAGGATTTTATTAAAGAAACAGCTGATAAGCTTAATATAAAAGATTCAGTTGTAGAAGATTGCGTTGAATTTTTTTACGCAGCTGTGCGTAAAAGTCTAGCGAACATGCAACACACAAATGTGCATGTTCAAAACCTAGGTACTTTTAAAGTAAAGAAAACAGAACTTGACAAGCTTTACAGAAAGTACAAAGTTCATTTGAATATTCTGGAAACACCAGAAACATTTGTTCAAATGAAGATTAAAAAAGAAGTAGAGGAAAAATTTGAAAAAGTTAAAAATCTCTACAATATAATCAATGGAGAAACAATTCGTAAAAACCAAGTTAAAAGATCAAAACAAACATTCAATGCTGAAAGAAATTTGGAAAAACCGGAAACAGATTGCGGAGGGAATTAAGAATTCACTTATCCGTGATGAATTTGTTGAAGAAGTTGCAGAAGACAGAATGTCAATATGCCTTAATTGTCCTAATATAGACAAAGAGGGTAGCAACTGTTTAGTTCCTAAAACACAACCATGTTGTAGTCTTTGTGGTTGTTCATTGTCACTTAAAACAAGATCCCTTTCTTCAGAATGTCCTGATGATCATTGGCCTGCTTTATTAAACGAAGAGCAAGAAGATGAATTGGATAGACTTTGAATCAATGATTACTGATGGTATTGAGCCTCAAAAAGGTAGAACAATAGTATTGCATACCGGAATAAGCGGCTTAGATCTCATCAATCATGAGTTCAAAAAGAAAAATGCTATTGATTGCGCAGAATGGTTGCATGAAGTAAAAGCATTTACTTTAGAACAATTAGAATCATTGAAAAAGATGTTTGCATCTCCAGATAGGGAAAATGCTGAATTGGCAATAACAATAATTGAACAAAGAAAACATGAGTATAATCTTCAACGCAGAGGATCATAGCTACAAAAGCATTGATACCTCAGATCAAACACGTTGGATAAGTGTAACTACATTAGTTAGCTTATTCAAGCCTGCGTTTGATAAGTATGGTCAGGCTGAGAAATCATCTAAGAATAAAAAATCAAGATGGTACGGGATGCCTGTCCAAGAGATAATTCAAAGATGGGAAAGCTCTAATAAAGTTGCTGTAAATCTAGGAAGCTGGTATCATAATCAAAGAGAAGCAGATCTAATCACTTGCGATACCATACAGAGATCAGGAAAAGATGTTCCCATCATTGCTCCTTTACTTGATGGTGATTTGAAGATTGCACCTGATCAGTCATTAACAGAAGGCATTTATCCGGAACACATGATGTATCTAAGATCTGCAAAAATATGTGGACAGGCTGACCGTGTGGAAGTCATTACAGATACCATAGATCTTTATGACTACAAAACTAACAAAGAGATAAAAACTGCAGGATTCAGGTCTTGGGATGGTAAAGTTGCTAAAATGAAGCATGTATGTTCGCATCTTGATGACTGTAATTTTAATCATTATGCTTTACAGCTTTCTATATACATGTACATAATGCTTAAACACAATCCAAATTTAAAGCCTGGTAAAATTGTAGTTGAGCATATCATCTTTTTAACAGATGGTTTAGATGAATATGGAAATCCTATTTATGTCTATGATCCTAATGGTGATCCTATTGTAGAAAAAGTTGTAACTTATAATATGCCATATCTTAAAAAAGAAGTGCAGACAATGATTAAATATATTCAAGAACATCCGGAAATCTTAAATGAGTTAAAGAAATGACAATACAATTATTTGATATAGAAAACGGTGTTGTAAAACCATCTGAACATTGTTATACCATTAAGTGGTTAAAAAAGATAATGGAAGAATTTCCAGATCCCGTTCAGCATTCAAAAGTTTACGCGTACATATTTTATATGACCTGTCCTAATCCTGAGTTAAATCCTTACTTTAACCTTTCTGAATTTGAAAAAGAAGAGATTATTTTATCAGACTTAGACGTTGATTTTAGTATGGATGAGCCATGTATTATGGTAGCAAGAGACAATGCTGAAAAACTTTATGAAACACCTACCTTGCGTGCGTATAGAGGAATTTCAAAAATGTTAGATAATTTATCAGATTACATGGGTAATACTACTATTGAACACGGTAGGGATGGTAACATATCAGCATTAGTACAGGCGGCTAAAAACTTTCAAGCTATACGTGAGTCTTTTAAAGGAGTTCAGAAAGATCTTGAAGAAGAACAGAAAAAAGGAAGAGCCAGAGGTGGAACAGATTTAGCATATGATCAGGAATAATGTTTATTAATGAAGGTGATATAGAAACAATACCGGTATGGAATAACGGTGTTTGGGGAGAACGAGAGTTTGTATCCCGTAGAGATTTCATTGACTTCCTTTTACCATTGTTTAAAGAACCTGGTAAATATGATTTTGATGAAACATCTTTTGTATTCAATGAACAGTCTCGGTTATTTAAAAAGAATGGTGAAGTCTATTGCATGCATCCATTCAAAAGCATTGACTTTAGAAAATACTGGGATGATCAAAAATGGAAATGCCGAAGAGGAGCTATCTTTATCAATAATGGTAAAACATGGTATTTACCGCGTGACTATTACATGTGGCTTAACTTCTTACCAATCTATGATAAACAAAAGAAAGACTTTGACTTTCCTGAAGTAAGAGATGGGCAATATCACATGGCTCTTTATGAATTACTAGCTGAACTGCATTATATGCATTCAAGTCTTCTTAAGAAACGTCAGATGGCTTCTTCATATTACCATATGGGTAAGTTCATCAATCAGATTTATTTTGAACCGGGAGTAATTCTTAAACTTGGCGCATCACTTAAAGATTACATTGGTCTTGAAGGATCTTGGAAATTCTTAGATGAATACCGGGCTTTTCTTAATTCTAAGACAGCATGGTACCGCCCAATGAATCCAGGTAAAGTGCTTACATGGCAGCAGAAGATTGAAGTAGTAGAAAACAACCGTAAAGTTGAAAAAGGACTTAAAGGGATGCTACAAGGGATGTCTTTTGAACAGTCAGACACAAAAGGAGTAGGGGGACCTTGTACTTATTTCTTCTATGAAGAAGCAGGAATTGCACCAAGAATGGATATTACTTTTGAGTACATCCGTCCGGCAATGCAGGCTGGTCAAATCACTACAGGAATGTTTATAGCAGCAGGATCTGTGGGGGATTTATCACAATGTGATCCTCTAAAGAACTTTACATTATTTCCTGAAGCCAATGGTATTTATCCCGTAGAACACAATCTCATGGATGAAAACTGGACATATGGTAAAACAGGGTTATTTATTCCAGAACAATGGATGATGCCACCATGTATTGATAAGTATGGAAATTCAAAAGTTGATGAGGCTCTTGAAATGATTTATGCAATAAGAGAGCAGTGGGCTAAAGATCTAACTCCAGAAAAATACAAGCTTCGTATTTCTCAGCATCCTATAAATATCAAGGAAGCTTTTGACTATAGACAGGAATCAAAGTTTCCACTGGTTCTTGTTGGATCTCAAAAAATGAGAATACAGGATAAAGAATATCCTATTGAATATGTTGATTTAAAGTACGATGCTCAAGGAAAGGTTTATACTGAGAAATCAAAAAAACTTCCAATTATTGAATTCCCTGTTGATAAGAAAAGGCTTGACAAATCCGGTGTTGTTATCATTTATGAAAGACCTGATCCAAATGCTCGTTGGGGAACCTACTATGGTTCTATTGACCCCGTAAGTGAAGGTAAGACAACAACATCTGAATCTTTGTGCTCTATTTACATTTACAAAAATGCAGTAGAAGTAACTAAAGTCCATGAGGATGGTAGAGTAGAAAATTATTTAGAAAGAGAAGGTATTGTAGCATCATGGTGCGGTAGGTTTGATGATATCAATGAAACTCATGAAAGACTAGAAATGCTGATAGAGTATTACAATGCTTGGACATTAGTAGAAAACAACGTGTCTCTTTTCATTCAGTATATGATTGAAAAGAAAAAACAGAAGTATCTAGTACCAAAAAATCAAATTGTATTCTTAAAAGAAGCTGGATCTAATAGAAATGTTTATTCAGAATATGGTTGGAAAAACACCGGTACTTTATTTAAGAATCACTTATTAAGCTATTTGATTGAGTGGCTAAAAGAAGTTATTGATCATGAAACTTTAGAAGATGGTACTATTGTAAATAAAAAACATGGTATTGAAAGATTACCTGATTTTATGGCATTGGTAGAAATGGAACATTATCAACCCGGTGTAAACGTTGACCGTTTGGTATCTTTAGCTGCATTAATTGCTTTTGTTAAGATACAACAAGCTAACGTGGGTTATGCTAAAAGAGTGGATAAACCAGCTTCACACTTGCAAAAGTCAGAAAATTTGTATAAATTGAATAGTAGTCCTTTTAGGCACGTTGGAAATAATAATTCCCATATGGCCGGAAAGAAATTTACAAAAAACCCATTTAGAAAATTAAGATAATGGAACTATACAACGCACTCCAGCTCAAGGGCGGTAAAAAAAGTGAATATAATAGAATGGGTAGCATCACCCAACCACTACAATTTTTACCTGAAAAGGAAAAGAATATGGAGTGGTCTGCCTGGAATATGGACTGGTTAGAATGGAATGGTCTAAAACAGATCCGTAGAAATGCTCGTAGACTTATGAAGAACTACAAGCTTGCTGAAGGTATCATAGATAAAACAGACTATGTAATTGAAGCTGATAATGAGTATAGAGACATTGTAGAAACTCTAGCATCAGATGATGCTTCCGCACTAGAATTAAGATTCTACCCAATTGTTCCTAATGTTGTTAAAGTACTTACAGCAGAGTTTGCAAAAAGAAATAAACGTGTAACATTCAGAGCCGTGGATGAATACACATACAATGAGATTCTCTCTGAAAAAATGGCTGATATTGAAGATGTTCTTGTAAAACAAGCAGAACAAAAACTTATGGCCAAGATGATTGAAATGGGAGCTGATCCAGAAAGCGAAGAGTTTCAACAGCAAATGTCCCCTGAAAATATTAGAACACTTCCTGAAATTCAAGAGTTCTATAACAAAAACTATTCATCTCTTTCTGAAAAATGGGCTACTAAGCAGCATGTTATTGATGAGGAAAGATTCAAAATGGATGAACTTGAAGAGCGTGCCTTTAAAGAAATGCTTATTACAGATCGTGAGTTCTGGCATTTTCAAATGCTTGAAGATGATTATAACATTGAACTTTGGAACCCAGTTCTTACATTTTATCATAAATCACCTGAAGTACGTTACATATCTCAAGGTAATTGGGTAGGTAAGATTGAGATGATGACTGCTTCTGATGTTATTGATAAATACGGCTGGGTTATGAGTCAAGAGCAGTTAGAATCAATTGAAGCTATTTATCCGGTTAGATCTGCAGGATATCCTATTCAAGGATATCAAAATGATGGTACATATTATGATGCAACAAAATCACATGACTGGAACACAAATCGCCCTTCATTAGAATACCGTCAGTTTACCTCTATGTATAATAACTTCGTTTATAATGGAGGTGATATTATAAACTGGATCTTTGGTGAATCAGAAGATTATTTTGATATGGGTAGTGCAAGTCTTTTACGCGTTACTACAGCCTATTGGAAATCTCAACGTAAATTAGGACATCTCACTAAAATTGATGAGACTGGTGAAGTAATAACTGAAATCATTGATGAGCATTATCAGATTGTAGATAAACCCATGTATGATACTACATTCATGAAAAATAAGACAAAAGATAACCTTATTTTTGGTGAACACGTTGATTGGATTTGGATTAATCAGACCTATGGTGGTATTAAGATTGGACCAAACATGCCTTCTTTCTGGGGTATGAATAACCCTGGCGGTATCAATCCGATATATCTTGGAATAATGCAGAATCAAATTAAGCCAATGAAGTTTCAATTCAAAGGTGATTCTACACTTTATGGTTGTAAACTTCCTGTGGAAGGAAGAGTTTTTACTGACCGTAACACAAGATCAGTATCTCTTGTAGATCTTATGAAACCATTCCAAGTTGCTTACAATCTTGTAAATAATCAAATTGCTGATATCTTGGTAGATGAACTTGGTACAGTAATCCTTTTAGATCAGAATGCATTACCTCAACACTCTCTTGGAGAAGATTGGGGTAAGGGTAACTTGGCTCGCGCGTATGTAGCAATGAAAGACTTTGGAATGCTTCCGTTGGATACCTCTATGGCAAATACAGAGAATGCTTTGAACTTTCAACACTTCCAAGTTTTAAACTTAGAGCAAACCCAAAGGATGCTTTCACGTATCAACTTAGCTAATTACTTTAAACAACAAGCATTTGAAGTTATTGGTGTGAATCCACAGAGACTTGGTATGCAGATTGGTCAAACAGATACAGCTACAGGTATTGAACAAGCTGTAGCCGGATCATACGCTCAAACTGAGATGTATTTTGTGCAGCACTCAGATCATCTTATGCCACGTGTTCATCAGATGAGAACAGATCTCGCACAGTTCTATGCTTCTACAAAACCTTCCATCCGCATGCAGAATGCTACAACAGCAGATGAAAGAGTAAACTTTGAGATTAATGGTACTGATCTTTTGTTAAGAGATATACATGTGTATTGTTCAACTAAAGCAAATCATAGAGCAATCATAGAGCAAATGAAACAGTTGGCTGTATCTAATAACACATCCGGAGCTTCAATATATGATCTAGGCAATATTATTCAATCAGATTCAATGGGTACATTGAATAATGTACTTAAGTCAATTGAAGTAAAACAAAAGCAAGAAGGTCAGGCTCAAATGCAACATAATGAGAAAATGAAGCAAATGGAGCTTGAAGCAATTGAAAAAGAAAAACAAATGGAGCGTGACTTCAAAGCTCAGGAAGCTGAAAAAGATAGAAGAAAAGATCTCCTTGTTGCTGAAATCAAATCTGCAGGATATGGTGCAATGCAGGATGTAAACCAAAATCAGCAGTCTGATTACATGGATGCCCTTCAAGCAGTGCAAAAGACAGAGCAGTATAGAGATGCAATGAGTCTTCAGAGAGAAAAAGAAACAAATAGAAATGTACAGTTTCAGCAAAAGACCTCTATAGAAAGAGAAAAAATTCAAGCTCAAAAAGAAATTGCAGATAAGCAATTACAGGTAGCGGAAGTAAACAAAAACAAGTATGATATCCCAACTGAAAAACCTAAAGAAAGTAAGAAAAAGTAATTATAGCTATATGTTAGCAAAATTATGAAACAGTGCTTTAAGTTTTTCAAACATATAATATTTAAAGATATTATTTTTGAGTATATTATTAGTATAAATCACATAAACCAACAACATGAGTGATACAGTAAATGAAAAAACATCCGTACAGGAAGTCGAGTTTGACAACCTTGAGGATTTGTTAGGAGTAGGTAGTGAAAGTATTATGGTTCCATCTGGATCAGTAGATGAGAAAAAACCAAACATGTTTTCAAAAACCTCAACTGACACAACGTTCCTTGACAAACCAGAAAGTGTAAGCACTCCGCCTGCAACTCCTGATGTAACATCTTCTACACCAGCTGCTGCTGCAGAAGGTACTCCAGCTCCTAAAGGGGAAGAACCTACTTTAGAAGACTTAAGTGAATTACTTGATCAAGCTAACGCTGAAGGAAGTAAAAATCCTGGAGGAAGGCCGTCTCTTGTAAAAGATGTAATGGTTGAAACTGCAAACAAGCTTATAGAAAAAGGATTACTATTTCCTTTTGATGACGGTAAAAAAATAGAAGATTACTCTGCAGCAGATTGGGAAGAACTTCTTGAAGCTAATATTAAAGAGAAAGAAGATTCTGTAAAGCAAGAAGTACCGCGTCAGTTTTATGAAAGCTTACCATATGAACTTCAGAAAGCATATGAGTATGTAGCATCAGGAGGTACTGATTTAAAGAATATGTTTAAAGCTCTAGCGTCAAGTCAAGAGGTTTTTGAACTTGATACAGCATCAGAAGATGGTCAAGAGCAAATTGTAAGAACATATCTTCAAACAACTCAGTATGGTACACCAGAAGAAATTGAAGAAGAAATTCTTTCTTTGCGTGATAGAGATGAGTTGCAGATAAAAGCTGAAAGATTTAAACCGCGTTTAGATCAAATGCAAGAACAAATTCTTGAGCAAAAGATTCAGCAGCAAGAAGCAGCTCGTAAAAAACAAGAAGAGCAAAGTCGTATGTATCAAGAAAGTGTTTATCAAACTCTTGCTCCAGGTAGCTTGAATGGAATAAAGCTTGACACAAGAACTCAGAACTTATTATTTTCAGGATTAGTTCAACCAAACTACCCATCAATTTCAGGAAAACCTACTACAATGTTGGGTCACTTACTTGAAAAATATCAGTGGGTTGAACCAAATCACGAACTCATAGCTGAAACATTATGGTTATTGGCGGATCCGGATGGATACAAAAATCAAATCAGAAGTGCAGCCTCAAAACAGACTGTAGAAGATACAGTACGGAAATTAAAATATGAGCAGGCAAACAGAACCGCTTCTTCTGTACAAGAAGAAAAAGAAGCTGCGCCTACTCCGGGAAGAAAGATACAAAGACAACAACGTAACTTTTTTGGTAGATAAATAGTAACCCTTAATTTAAAACAAATAACAAATGGCAACTCCAGTTTTAAACAATGGTATATTTCTACGTGATACGCAATACAATGCGTCTTCTCACGTGGATTCATACCACTTAGCAAACATGCTAAAAGATGCTGAGCCAATGGACATGGGACCAGTTGATATTTGGGCAATGACTCAAAAGGTTGAAATGCCCCTTTATCAAATGTCTTCCTTTGGTGGCAAAAACGTAATCAATGTGGATAACATCCGCGGTGAGTACAAATGGCAAACTCCAGTGTCTCAAGACCTTCCTTATATCATTGAGGATATTGAGCCAGGAAACTTAACAAAAGGTATTGATGGTACAACTTTCAAAATCAAGCTTAACAAGCGTGAGTTTGGACATGGTGACATCATTACTTATGATAAGTTCAATGGAGTGGAAATGTACATTGTACCAGATCAGGATATCCTTCCAATTGGTGATGCATTTATCTATACAGTTCAACTTGTAGATAATGACAACTACAAATTCTTGGAAAACAAGTATTTGGTAAATGGTACTAAAGTATTCCGTAAATCATCTGCTCGTGGGGAATACGGTGAGCGTTTCTCTGACATCCAGACAAAAGCTGGATACCGTGAGTTCTATAACTTCGTAGGAGGTTCTGAAGCACACGTACACTATTCAATTTCTTCTCGTGCAGATATGCAACTTAAAGGAGGAATGAATGCAGATGGTACAGTTCCTGTAACTGAAATCTGGAGAAACTTTGATAAGCAAATGGATCCATCAATCTCTAAGATTGAGGATATGGTTGCTACAATGGGTAAAGACTATGTAAAGCGTGCAATTGCTAATGGTGATTTGAGCCGCACATTCTTGACTTCATTGGAAGCAGCTCACTTGACTAAAATTGCAACTGACATTGAAACTTACTTGATGTGGGGTCATGGAGGTCGCGTTAAGCAAGATGGTCCAGATGATATCCGTTTATCTGTGGGTCTTTGGAAGCAGTTGGATAGTTCATTCAAGCGTGTATATAACAAATCAAGCTTCAACCTTGACTTGTTCCGCTCTGAGATCTACAACTTCTTTGCTGGTCGTGTTGAGTTCCAAGGTCCAGATCCAAGCCGTCAACTTATCGTACAAACTGGTATGGGTGGTATGAGAATGGTTAATGAAGCTATTAAGCGTGAAGCAGTAGCATCAGGACTATTGATCAACGCTGGTACAGGTGGTAACGGTATTGGTGCTATCTCTGGTCGTGCAATGGACTTGAACTTTGGATTTGCTTATACATCTTATGTTATCCCATTCTTGGCTAACGTTAAGTTTGTATTGAACCCAGCGTTTGATAACATCCACACAAACGACATTGAAAACCCAATCATTGATGGTAATCCATTGTCTTCTTACTCATTCATTATCTTTGATATCACTGATAATACAAATGATAATATCTACTTATTGAAGTTGTCTTATGACAATCAACTTAAGTGGTGGTATCAGAATGGTACTATGGACTATATGGGACGTAGCCAAGGATTCCAGTCTTCTGGTCAATTCAACGGATACCGAGTATATATGTCACAGACAATGCCAGCAATCTGGGTTAAAGACCCTACTAAAGTTTTGAAAATTGTTATGCGAAACCCTATCACAGGAGGATCATTCTAATATGTCAAAGATGGAGAGAGGGACATCAGTGTCCTTCTCTCTTTTTATTTAATAATTAAAACCAACAAAAATGAGTGTTACATTAGTTACATCTGGTCCATCAGGATCAGGGCCAATTTCAGTAAAGCCCCTTATCAGCGCAGATGTTGATAATATGGGTCTTCAAAATTATAACCTAGCCCTTTTTCCAGGTGCTTTTCATGAAGAGCAATTAGCTTGTCTTGAAAAAAATGGTATTAAGCGTTATGTTACAGGACTTAATGAATTTGCTCCAGAAGTAAAGAACATTAAAGATCCTGAGAAAAGAGCAGCTGTTATCAAAGATATACGCGAAACAGTAGCTGAACTTGAAAGAGAACTTAATGCAAATATTCTTGATCCAGAGGATAAAGAATTTTGGACAAAAGTTACTCTACTTAAACCGGATAATTCCGAGTTCTGGGAACAAATCAGTATCCGTTGTGGTAATGAACCTTTGTTCTTGAATCCTAAAAATGATCCGTTTGATTTGATTAAACTTAAAGCAATTGAGGCTGGAGGTTTTTCTATTGTTGCTAAGAGTTGGGAAGAAGCACAGAATATGTCAAAAAAGCCAAAGTTTTATTTGGATAAAACAATTGACACTGTTGCTACAAGAACTCAATCTAAGAAACTCAGAAATAAAGCTCTTGCTGAACTTGACAAACTTTATAATAAAAACATTAGCAAACTTATGTATGTATGTAAGGTTGTTGATTCATACAGTAGTCAATACAGAAAGTCTACACCTAATGATGTGATGTATGAAAATATGGACTTGTACATCAACGGTGAAGGTGTTGAAAGAAACGGCTTGCGTGCTGCAGAGGCTTTCTTAAAAGCTGCTGAACTTGATATGGAAACATTGAAACTTAAAGCTCTTGTAAAAGATGCAAGCTTCTTTAAGTTTATTGCTCCTAAAGCTGATGGTATGATTTATCATCTTAAGACTTCAACTATCTTAGGTAGAAATGCTTCAGATGTTGTTGAATACTTGAAAAATCCACTCAATGAACAAATTCTTGTAGAATTGTTAGATGTTGTAGAGGAATATTGGAATGAATAGTGTATATTATATTATAACATAAATTCAATTGATATGGCAGCAACTAAAATGGCTATGGTTAAGAAAGATGGTAAAATGGTACCAGCTTTTGCGGCTGATGGTAAAGGTAAAATGAAAAAAGGTGGCGCAAAGAAACCTAAAATGATGGATGGCGGTACCAAAATGGGTAAAGGTGGAACTAAAGCAGCCATCTACAAAAAAGGTGGAACTAAGAAAAAATAATTAGTTATGAAAAACGCACCGGTAAAAGCTGTAAAAAATCCTACTCCATATACTGGAGGAAAGAATCCAGCTGTAAAAACTCAAAAGATTCCTACTCGTTATACAGGAGGAATGAATTCAGGATCTATTCCTAAAAGAGCACAAGGTAGATAATTAAAATTTGAAACAATGGCAAAGAAAGAAATCCCAACTTACATTGAAACAGAAGTTAAAGGTAAGTTTATTTTGAACCCAGAATGGGTAAAGGCTAATGAAAAGCCAGAAACTAAAGCTACAAAAGCTAAGGCTTCAAAAGAAAAGTAATGGCTAAAGATGCTTGCTATAAAAAAGTAAAGGCTTCATATGCTGTATTTCCTTCTGCAAGGGCTTCTCAGGCTATTGCTAAATGTAGGAAAGCATCAGGTAATGTAAGAAAAACTGAAAAGGGTACATCTCTTAAAAGATGGCAAGCGGAAAAATGGCAAGATACTAAAACAGGTAAAGCTTGTGGGGCTGGCGGTAAAAATGAATACTGCCGGCCTACTAAGCGAGTATCAAGTAAAACACCAAAAACTAAAAGCGAAATCAGCCCTTCTAAATTGGCAGCTAAGAAAGCAGAAAAATCAAGAGTAGGTATGGGTAGAAGAGTTAAAAAAGTATAGTTATGGCAATAAAAAAAGCAACAGCAAAAAAAGCAACACCTGCTAAGAAAACTACAGTAGGTGTTAAGATATCAGCAACACCGAAAGCGGAAATGCGTAAGTGGGAAATTGAGTCAGCTTTAAGTACACTTAAAAGAGCAGATGAAATCCGTAAAGATGCTAAAATGATGAATGATGTAAAAAAACTAGCTCAAGAACAAATGAGTGTTTTAAAAACATTTAGTAAGTAATTATGGCAAAGGCAAAAACTAAAAAAGTTAAAGTTACTGCCGGTGGTGAAAAACATGTAGTCTATAAAAAGACTACAAAAAAAGGTGAAGGAAAGGTTGGTCATATAATGGTCAACCACCCTACCAAAGATAAAGGTCAGTGGGATACAATAGATCTTACTGCAAAAGGAAGAGCAAAGACAATTGCACAGGGTGTTGCTGCTACTAAGAAGTGGCATAAAGACAATCCTGATTATAAATATAAAGGTAAAGGAAATGGCAAAGTCTCCGGCATGGCAAAGAAAAGCAGGAAAAGATCCTAAAGGTGGTCTTAATGCTAAAGGAGTTGCTTCTTATAGAAGGGAGAACCCTGGAAGTAAACTTAAAACTGCTGTGACTAAAAAACCTTCTCAACTTGATCCTGACAGTAAAGATGCTAAGAGACGTAAATCTTTTTGTGCTAGAATGTCTGGAATGAAAAAGAAATTAACTAGCTCAAAGACAGCTAAGGATCCTAATTCAAGGATAAATAAGTCTTTGAGAAAATGGAATTGTTGATATGAAAACTAAAAAAACAAAAGGTGCTGTTAAAGCGGTGAAAGCAATTAAACCAATTAAAGCCGTAAAGGCTATGAAAAAAGGTGGAACTAAATAAGTAAAGCTATGAAGTGTGCACAATGTGGAGGTCAAAAAATGAAGGCCGGAGGTACTAAAAAAGGAATGGGTTTTAAAGCAGCTCAAAAAAATATTGCTAAAAAATCTGGAGTAAGTATGGAAGCTGCTGGAGCTATTCTTGCATCTTCTTCACGTAAAGCTTCTCCTGCTGCAAAACGTAAAAATCCAAACCTTAAAAAGGTTAAAGGTAAAGCTAAGTAATTATGAATAACGTAACCATATTGCTTAAAGTAAAAGAAAGATTGAATAAACTTTCTAGTGATGACTATGATAATATTGAATCATGGCAAATACTAGAAGCATTCAATAAGGGTTCAGTTGTCTGGACACGTAGGCAATTGCATGGTACCAACCTTAAGCAGACCGGAGATGAGCAATCTAAAAGAAGAATTGATGATCTTCAGGTTTTACTTAGAGAAGTAGCTGTTCCCGTAGAACAAAAAGATCTTTACTTTAGAGGTTTTCTTCCAACCAATTATATGGAATGGAAAAGACTTTCAGCTAATGCTGTAAATGAATGCTGTGAAGGAAAAAGAAAACTTGTTGTTTATTTAGCAGAAGAAGCTAATGTTGATGAACTTTTAAGAGATGTAAATAAGAAACCTAGTTATGACTGGGGAGAAACCTTTTGTACTCTTGAAGACAATAAGGTAAAGATTTACACAAACAATGAGTTTGATATTGAAAATGCCAAGTTGACTTATTATAAGCAACCTACGCGAATTCAAATCATTGGAGTAGTTGATGTATATACCAATACACCTTCTACTGTTGAAGTAATATCTGAATTTAAAGATGATATTGTAGAAGTGATTATTGATGAGGCTGTGAAAATCTTAGCCGGTGATATTGAATCAGTAAATCAAATGCAGATATCAGATAACTCAGTTGAATCTAATAACTAATAATAAATATAATGGCAAGTTCACGAATGTTAAAAAGACCTGAAGTAGTAACTGTACCTAAAAGCACAGGAATTCCGGCTATTGATAAACCAAGCACTGGGGCAACAAAGGAAACTCCTGACTTCAAAACAATGAATCCTCTTATCACTGAAAGTTGTGTAGAGTATCTTAATTATAGAATTCAACAAGAAGAGTATTCTTCAAGAATTTACATGGCAATGACTATGTGGTTAGATGAAAAAGGATTTAAAGGTGCGGCCGGTTTATGGAGAAAATACTCTGATGAAGAACTTACGCATGCTGATATTGCAAGAAAGTATCTTTTATCTTTTGGTGTTCAACCATTGACCCCAAGACTTGATCAACCACAGCAAGATTTTTCTGGAAGTCTTCCTGAGATAATTCAACTTTCATATGAACATGAAATTGAAGTATCATCGCAAATTAAGAAAATGGCTGATCATGCTTTAGGAATGAAAGATCATATGTTGTATGAACTTTGTCTTGGTTATTTGAAAGAACAAGTTGAGGAACATGACAAAATGCAAACTTGGGTTGATAAACTTAAAACATTTGGTACAGATCCGTTAGCATTAAGATTGTTAGATAATGATATGGCTGAACTTGCAGGATAAGAAAAAATAGGAATTTTTGTTATTGTAAATAATTTTTCCTATATTATATATATGTTTGTTTAATTAAAAAAAAGAAAAAATGGCTTATTTTAATCATGCGTTCCATAAGGTATTCCTTGGAACAGGGTTTTCCTTAGATGGATCATCCGTAGCAAATCCAGTTGTACCTGGAGTAACTTATACTGTAACTACTGATAGTGGTTATGTTGTTACATCAGGTCTTCCTACTTACATGTTAAATGTATTAAGTAGAGATGCTCAATCTTCTCCTTATTCAGGACCTTCTTCTTTGTCTAGCTGGCAGAGTGGATATTTTGGGATTTTTAGCCCAGATACTAACTTGTCTATTACACCTGAAAATTGTTGTAATATCTATATCGCAGGTTCAGCTATCTATGCTAACGACAAAATTGGTCCTTTCCATGGAGGTTATACTGAGACTAACAAGTCTAAGATGATCAACCCGCGTTATGTTCAAGAGTTCTACCGTGTAGATGCTTGTGAACCACAAAATCACGTATTACATATTGGTTCAACATTCTGGACTGCAGGTGGTGGAATCACTAGTTATGCTATTACAGGTACTGCTACATTATCTCCTAACTTAGTTAATGAGTTAATTGACCTTACAGGAGGTACTGGTACAGGTGCTCAAGTTATCGTTACAACTAACGGTGCAGGTTTAGTTACTGCATTGCAAGTTGTTGGAAACAATGATATTTTTGGTAAAGGATATACATTAACTCCAGTTCCTGATGTTCTTACAATTCCTGGAGATTCAGGTAATTGGGAACTTACTGTAACTGGTGTTACGGATGCTAATACAGATCCTGTTACTGGATCAGGCGGTGCTTCTTGTTGTCAAGAGTTTTTGTGCGGTGAAACATACACTTTACGTGTTGACATCAAAGGTTCTCCTGCATTACGTTATTTGAATCACAATGCATACTATAATACTGATGCATATACAGGATGTTGTCCAGAAGGATCAATTGCTCCTACTCCGGTTGACTCAACTGAAGTAATGATCAAGTGGGCTAATGGTCTTATCTCTTCTCCAATTGTATCTCCTTTCCTTCAAATTGTTATTCAAGATGAGGCTGGAGTTCTTTGGTATGAGCCAGGAACATCTGCTGCTGATCTTGCTGTTTTAGGTGGTGATACATGGGATAACTATCCTGCTGGAGCTGCTCATATTGATGGAGCATGTGCTGGATTAATCCTTAACGGTGCTTATGTAGATACTAAATTTGGAGATTGTACTTTCCAAATCACTGATTTCTACGAAAAAGAGCCAGTTAGATTGTATGCTTCTGAAGTAGACTTCAATGGTGATCCTTGTGAGTTTACAGGAATCTGTGTTGTAACTGAATGTCAGCCTACACAAGCTAACGGTCTTGGTGAGCAAGTTTTACGTGACTTGATTATGTCAGAGTCTTACCGTCAGAATTTCTTGCATACTGATCTACGTATCCGTGAGATCACTCAAGGAAATCAGATTGTATCTGCAATCAATCGTAATGCTCTTTACACTAAGTATTACTTGTTGCACAACGTTCCGCGTTTCAACAACCCAACTGGAGTATTTGACAATGATCGTTACTTACTTGAAATTGTTGCAGAAAGCTCAATGGTAGCATTTGAAGATGCTGTTAACAGATGGTTACAAAATTGTGGTACTGAATGTGCGTTTAGTGAATTTACATGTTTGACTGAGTGTTCATCTATTAATTTTCCCCCGCTTCCGCAGAAAAGATTACTTGATGGCCCTGTAAGACCACGATTGTAATAAATAGTTACCAAACTTAAGATAAGGGAGAGTGGGAGTTAATCTCTCCTCTCCTTTTCTTTTTTTAAAATAATTCTAATGGCAAATCACGTATTAAGTCTAGAAGTACCAGATGTAATGAATCCATGTATCATAAAGTTATTTGATACAAGTGTCTATGAGCAATCAATGCCTATTGTTTGTCCTACACTTAATATTACAGTACCGGGTTTTAATTATTCATCACAACTTGAAGTTGTTCAGAATTTTAATCTAACATTGACGGCATGTGATTTAGGCCTACAAACTGCAGGATGTGATATATCACAATTTGCAAACTTACCAGATGGTGTGTATGTAATAAAGTATAGCGTATCACCTAATGAGTATGTTTATGTAGAGTACAATCACTTAAGAATTACACGGGCTCTGTTAAAATATAGAGCAATTATGTGTGATTTAGATGTAGCAGCGTGTGATCCACCAACTAGTGTAAAAACTAAACTAGATAAATTGAGAGAAATCAAATCTTATTTAGAAGCCGCAAAAGCAAAAGTAGAAGATTGTCATGAACCTAAGAAAGGTATGATGCTTTATGATTATGCTGTAAAGCTTTTAAATAAAATGGATTGTGTAAATTGTTAATCTTAAAACCAACAGATTATGGCAAAATGTTTAAATTGCGGGGCTACTCTTACCTGCGGATGTCAAAAAAGAACTGCTAAAGATGGTAAATCATGTTGTAGTTCATGTATTGCTTCTTATGAATCAAAATCAAAAAGAAGTGTAGTACAGGCTATTCCACCTAAGACTCCTCCACCAAATAAATTTAGCTTCTAAGACTAAATAAATATGGCTTATTACACTTATTTCCCCTGCCCTGGTTCAACAGGTGTACAGTTTACTTCAAATGTTGCTCCGGCATATCCGGGAGCTTATATTCAGTTCACTTCAGGTGGGCCTGAACTAGCTCCTTATTTAGGTAAGTGTTATCACATTTCCCCATCTAGTGCTCCTCTTCCTCCAGGATCAGTATCCATCAACTGGGCAACAGCTGTATATAATTCAACTTTTACAAAGTGTGAAGATTGTGTAGAACAACTTCCATGTGGTGATTGTCCTCCAGGATATACACTTGTTAATGGAGAATGTATTTTAACTGAGGTAATTCCAGCAACTTATACAGGAGGATTACTTTTGGTATCTGCAGGTGATACTTCTGTGAACTATACATGGAATGGATTAAGGCTTTATCCAGATATAACAGCTTTACCCAAACCTATATACGGATACGGCTTTGCTGATATTTTACCTGTACCATGTACAATTACAATACCTTATTCTGTAAGAGATAATAACGGTTTGGGTTCAGTCGTTACACCTTTATTACCATCTGTTCAAAATCAATTATGGGGAATACAGTCTTCTTTATATCCTGGCTGTGGTTTAGTTAATGGTGGAAAATTAAATACAATAGGTATTGGAGCAGCCGGTTATCCGGTTGATGAAGAACTCTCTTTTGATTTTTGTGTAACTATAACTCAAACTAAACAATATTTAATTGGAATTGCTGGGGACAATAAAGTTAAAATATATCTGAATGGTATTCTTCAAGTATTTTTAAATGTTGGTGGTGTAAATACATGTAGTGATTATATCACTAATACTTTTACATATTGGCATGTCTTTCCTATTACTGTTCCAGCAGGAACACATACTTTTACACTTAGTGGTATAAATCTTGGATCTGACTTTGCGTTTGGAGCTGAAATTTATGACATGGGGGATCTGGCTGGTTATAGTTCAGCTGTTGATAAATTTCAATCTCTTTTAGCTATTCCTGCTACGTCAGCACCATCTTGTGGAAATATACCGTCTGATGCAGATCCTTATATCATTTTTACCACTGCTGATTATATAAATCAATATATTGCTAATCCAGATGAACCTGGAGTATGGGAATGTCCTGAAGGGTATACTCTTGATGAATGTAATGGTATACCGCAGTGTAGTATAACAACTGCAATACCTACAATACCTTGTGCTTACGAATTAGTATCATGCTGTGATCCTAATGATACATACTTAGCATCATTACCAGGTATAAGCACGTTACCTCCTGTAAATATTATTGTTGTTAATCCAGGAACAAGTTCAATTCCTCCGGGTTGTTATGATGTAGTTGATTATTCGCAACAGGCTTCTGGTATTCCTACTTTAATAGAAGATGTTAATTATGTTTTAAATGGTGGTTGTAGTGCTTATCCGTTTGTTTGTAATTCATATTGTGGAACATGTACTTGTGTAAGAGTAAAAGTAAAAATTCCATCAGGACCTGGCACAACTGCTTTATTGTATTGGACTTGTAATTTAATAACAAATGAAGATGGAGATATTGTTCCAGAAATTGCTATAGTTGAAGTACCAACAGACGGATCATGGAGTGAATATATCTGTGGAGGCGGTTTCATAGTTACAGCAAATCAGTTTGATTTTGAAAGCAATGGACTTTGTACTTTAGATATACAAACGGATACATATGAATGTCCTAAGTATTATCAACTTTCTGATTGTGTAGATCCTAATAACACGCTTTGTGTAACAAATAATTTGTACAATCTTTATATTACAAATTCTGTTGTTCAGATTTTAGGTTATCCAGATACATGCTGGGAAATTATAGAATTAGAAGAACCCTGCGAAGAACCAGTAACAGTAGTTATAACTCAATCTTTTATAGGATGTCAAGATTGTCTTGATTCATTAAAAACCTATTATAAGTTAGTTGATTGTGTTACAGGAGCTGTTGTAGTCTATACAGAGACTGATTTAAGTTTATATGTCGGCCAATATATTCAAGTAAGTGAATTCCCAGATGATTGTTGGTATGTAGAACAAAGTTCTTTAGCAGTTAGTCCAGTAGATGTTTCTAATCCTGTAAGCTTTGCTACTTGTGAAGAATGTAATAAGCAATATTACGTTCTTGAAGATTGTAATACTGAGAACCCTCAACCAAATATTTACACAGGAACAGATCTATCAATTTATGTAGGTTTAGTTATTACGCTTGAATACTGTCCTGAGATATGCTGGTTAGTAAGTGAAACAGATGTAAATTCAGAAAGTGAATTGGTAAATGTTACAGGTTCATATACTGAATGTGAAATATGTCAAGTAGCCGTATTACCATGCCAATGTTCTAGAATTTTAAATACAGTACAAGCGGGAATTAGATTCTCTTACTATGACTGTGATGCTAAACTTCAATTAACACCACCATTAGCGTTTAACCAATACTCACAAAAAGTTTGTGCTAAATTATGGGTTGATGTTAATCCAGAAGATATTGAATACTTTGGAGACTGTGTAGATAATCTGTGTCCACCTGATGAAAAACCTAAGAAATCAATTCGTCCGGGATATAATACACCAGGCTGTACACCAGAGAAGTATGAAAGAATCATGTGTAATTTCTCGGAGAGTGTTTACAAACAAATGGTTTCTATAAGATTTGGAATTCATATGTGTTGTGGTGATGATGATATTAGATGGGAAATTGAAAAAGAATTGATAAAACTAAAAGCAATTGAGGATCCAGATTACACATGTACTATAGGAACCGGTTGTGATTGCACAACTTCTACAGTAGGTTTAACACCTTGTATACCTAACGTCATTCCAAGAGTATGTCATATTTATCAATTTGAAATTATGTCACTAGTAGGAACTTCTCTTTCATATAGAGATTGTGCAGGAAATCCCGTAATTTTAGATATTCCTGCTACAAAAGCATCTGTGCAATATGTAATATGTAGTGAAGCAGATCAAACTTTTACAGAACCACCAAATGTGGTCATATTTGAGTATACTGAAACAACAACGGTATGTGCAGGTAGTTAGGATAATTAAATAAAAATCGTTATATTATAACATATGAAGCCTACAAATTTAAATAAAGAAACATGTAGCCCGGTATCATCAAATTGTGTTATCTGGCAGGGGCCTGACATTCCTTGTATTAAGTTATGTAAAGGAGATTCAGTAAGCGAAGTTGTGTTTAAACTTGGTACTGAGTTATGTGATATCATGAATACGTTGAACATTACAGCGTATGATCTAGATTGCTTTAATATTGCAGCATGTGGTCCTCAAGATTTTCAACAACTGATACAATTTTTAATTGATAAAATTTGTGAGCTTGAGAATATTTCGGATCAAGGTACAGGTGGTAAAGGACCTACTACAAGTGGATGTCCTGAATGCGTAGTTACTGTTGCTGCTTGTTTTCAATCTGGTGGAAATACCACAATGGAATTGCTTGATTATGTAACAATGATTGGTAATAGAGTTTGTGAATTAGTTCTTCAAATTACTACAATCAATTCTATCTTAGTTGATTATGGAGATAGAATTACGGATTTAGAAGCTCAGTTTCCAATTGTAATTCCTCCTATAAACATTACACCACAGTGTGTTTTACCAAGTTCACCTACACCTGTTCAGAATGTAGTTATAGCATTAGAACAACAGTTTTGTGATCTTCAAAATGCAACCGGTTTACCAGCTGAAATATTTACAGCAATTGCTCAAGTGTGTGCAACTTTAGATTCTTTAAACGGATTAGGACCACTTACAGCATTTCCAAACTGGTCTCCTTCCGCAAATGCAGCCGCTGCTATCAATAACTTATGGATAACAGTATGTGATATAAGAGCTGCTATACAAAACATTCAGGTTAATTGTTGTCCTGGAGCATGTTCTGCGGTAGAGATACAATTTACATCAGCAGTATCAGGTACTGACCTTATGTTATATTATACAGGAAGTGTTCCTGTGGGTTGGGTTGAATGCTCCCCTGGAAATCAAGTTCTTACTGTTACAGATTGTTATGGCGGAACAGCTACAATTCCTGTATCAGTATTAGGTACTCTTAATATTCCAGGAGGATACGCAATCCCTTTAGCTTCAATACCAAGTGTTAATCCAGCATGTAATCTTACTATGACATTGGTTACGTGTTTTGAAGATCCACTTTCCGGTCAACAATGTAACAATGTAAGTAATTATACACTAGCTCTTACTGTGACATGCCCTACAGTAACAGTAACATCAACCGGATTTGATTCTGTATCATACACTGTAAACTATACAGGAGTTGGAACATTTGATGTTGAAGTAGAAATTTATGATTCTACAGGAACAACTTTAATTTCTAGTGATTCATATCCTTCTCAAACTGGAGTATTTTCAATTACTGGTTCTTTTACAGGTCTTCTTGGATCTACCACATATAAGGTAAGAGTAGTTACTGTTGTTAACGGTAATACAAGAAATTGTCCTTGGAATAATGTAACTACGAATCCAGCAGGTTTACCAATTGTTACAACAGCTCTTATTGGTAGCATCCGGGATATTAGTGCTGTATCTGGAGGTACAGTAATATCTGAAGAAGGAGCACCTGTATCAGCAAGAGGTGTATGTTATAGTACTACATCTCCGCCAACAATTTTAGATATAATCACTATTGATGGATTAGGTTTAGGTGCATATACAAGCACATTAACCGCTCTTACTCCTGCGACAGTTTATTATGTTCGTGCTTATGCTACTAATTCCGCAGGAACCAGCTATGGTGCAGAATTATCATTCACCACATTACCATAACTAATTAATTTAAGATAAGATGAATAAAAGAAAATGCGGTCATTTAGCTCCATGTGGATGTGAAGACGTAGCTTTAGTTACACCGGCTCCATGTCCAGACCCAGGACCATGTCCTACACCTTATCCTTGTAGTGAAACAATAGATGCTCAGTGTGTACTTTACTCTGGAGATGATATGATATGTGATCAAACAACTGTTGTATCACAAGGAATGAATGCAGCAGAAGCTATGGCTGCAATTGTTGATTATTTCTGTAATGCTACAGGAGCTATATCGCAAAATATTACTTGTGGAGATGATACTGTGGTTACAGCAGGATCAACTTTTGCAAATGCGTTTGAACAAGTTGTTGCTTATTTTTGTGCAAATAGTGGACTTACTATTGTTCAAGGTGATAATCAATCTATAAATGTTTCTCTTGTTGGTAATACCTATACAGTATCACAATTGGATACAGGTTGGGTAGATTTGGTAGGGTTTGGATATTATCAAGGAGCTATGACTTCTAATAAACCTCAAGTAAGAAGAATTGGAAAACAAATTCATTTTCGCGGAGATCTTTATATTCCTCTTAGCGATGGTGCAAATGCTATTCCACTTACAACACCAGATACATATAGATCTATATATAGAAAAAATCCAGCTACTGGGGCAGGTAATGTATACTTTGATGCAAATGATCAACTCTATTTTAATAGCACAGGTTCTGCTGGAGGAGTAGTTATTCCAACAAGTGTTTTACCTGCACTTACTAATTTAGATGGTAATTATAAGTTAACAAGGGAACTGGCATCAAGACAGATGGAGGTGTTTACTACGAATGATCCAGATTTAAGAGAACCGGGAACCTTGTTGTTACATGCTCCAATTGAGGTAACTATTCTTTCTAACAAACAATTAAGAATAACTTCTCTAGAAGTATTAGAAAGAAATTCTGCAGATGTAGCTAGTTTTAACGGAAGTAGTTCATTAAGACAAATAACTAGTAGTTTTGGATCAAGAGCAAGTTTATTGAATTTTGATTCATACTTATATTATCGTAATGGTCTTAACTCTACAGCAAATAATCCATATATTGAGCCTGTAACTCCGCCAGCCTTTTCTTTTGTAGTTGGTGTATTGTATTTTATTAGATTTTATCAAGTAGGTGATGATTTTACAAATATCGGAGCTGCTTCAAATGCCGGTGGTGTATCATTCATCGCTACTGGTACAACTCCTACAAATTGGAGTAATGGATCAACAGTATATAGCGTAATGGAGTCTAATCAATCTAACGATTATTTTTATCCACTTTTAAGTGCATCAACTGGAGGAACTTCTCAAACACCAATATTACTTGATGGATTATCACTTAACGGTGCGACAGCTTTTGATTTAGGAGGATATAAAATAAGTCTAGATGGTTTAATAGCTTACATAGCATAAGAATATTATCGCAGTTTGTTGGTTTTACTGTGATTAACAAGAACCCCTAGGGCAAAAAGGTACCTAGGGGTTTTTCACATCCTGCTGATTATATTGTATATTTGCTATTATAGCAACTTTC
>Ga0247723_1000616_pt1 | contig 23651 bp, 14 predicted proteins | sample MSEWelMarce5H_FC_FD_189079 | JGI IMG/M metagenome (GOLD analysis project Ga0247723, IMG submission 189079) | Subsurface sediment microbial communities from gas well in West Virginia, United States - MSEEL Well Study Marcellus 5H_FC | ecosystem: Environmental > Terrestrial > Deep subsurface >... | reverse complement strand
CAATACTACATTAGCAAAGTGGACGAATCAATCATTTATTAGTGCTTCATTAGCTGGTAACGCAGAAACCGCAACCTCAGCTTCTTACGCAATTAGCGCATCTCAAGCAATCTCTTCTTCTTTCGCAGTTAACTACTTAGGATCTGGTTCTATTTCGACTAGACTTACTAACTTAGAGACTGCTTCTGGATCTTTCTCAACAAGAGTTACAAATACAGAAACCACTGCTTCTAACTTAGTAGCCGCAAGCGCATCGTTCTCAACAAGAATTACTAACGACAGCTCTTCGTTATCTGCTAGAGAAACAAGAACAGAAGCAACAGCGTCTAGCTTAGTTGCTGCAAGTGCTTCTTTCTCTACAAGAACTACATCTTTAGAAGGAGCATCAGGTTCTTTCTCTACTCGTGTAACTCAAATCGAAAGAACGTACGCAACTACTGGTTCTAACATATTCACTGGAAGTCAAAATATTTTAGGAGCAATCACAGCATCAGCTGCATTGATTAACGGCACTTTAACTGCACAAACGTTAGTAGTAACCACAGTTAGTTCATCTGTAGTATTTAGTTCAGGATCTAATATTTTTGGAAACTCTACTGCAAACACACAAACATTTACAGGATCTGTTAACATATCAGGATCATTAACATTAGTTGGTAGAGGTACTATTAATGACTTAACCGGTTCTTTATTCGGTACATCTAGTTGGTCTAGTGGATCTATATCTGCTAGTTACGCTTACACAGCGTCTAGCGCAATAGTAGCTTCAGCTTCTTTGATAGCGATCAGTTCTAGTTACGCGTTTACTGCGTCTTCTGCTATTAATGCTTCTGCATCTCTTATAGCAGTTAGTTCTAGCTACGCATTCACTGCAAGTTCTGCTATTAGTGCATCTAATGCATTAACTGCATCTTACGTACCTGCTTCTGCTGTAGTTGGACTTAACTTGTCTATAATATCTACAGGATCTGTTTCAGCTTCAGTTGGTCAAAGTAGCGCTTCATTCCAAGTTGTATCTGGAAGTACTAACTTCTTATATGTAAGTAATTCTGGTAATATCGGTATAGGAACTACATCGCCTATATATAATTTAGATGTTCAATCATCAACTAATGGAATAATTAGAGCATTTGGAAGTTCTATTGGTAGACTTAGTTTACAAAATAGTACAAGACATTACAGTATAAGTACTCAAGGAGCTGAATTATTTTTCTACGATGAAACCGCTGGTATCACTAGATTAAGACTTAGTTCTAATGGAAATTTTATTATAGGATCAAACACAGATGCAGGTTTTAGATTAGATGTATCAGGTTCAACTCGTATTAGTGGTAATACCCAAATTACCGGTTCATTAATCATATCTGGATCTGTAACTGGATCTTCATTTACTGGATCATTTACTGGTTCATTATTCGGAACCGCATCTCAAGCAACCTCAGCTTCTTATGCGTTCACAGCGAGTTCTGCTACAAACGCGTTTAGTTCTAGCTTTGCTTTAACTGCGTCTTTTGTAAATCCATTAAGACAAAACGTAATCATATCTGGATCGTTAACAGTTTCTGCATCAACTACAGCGTTATCGATTCAAGGAAGCGGTTCTAATGTATTCACCGTAGACGGTACATCAGGTAGATTGTTTGAAATAGACGACTCATTGTCTGGATCTTTATTCTCTGTAAACACTGCAGCGGGTCTTCCTGTAATCGAAGCCTTCTCTGATAACACAGTAAGAATCGGTCAGTTCGGTCAACGTGCATTATTTGTATCCCAATCTAGAGTAGGTATTGGAACAGAAACTCCAACTACAAACTTAGACGTATCAGGTTCAGGCAGATTCACAAACGGGTTATCTTTAACTGGCTCGGTAAACTCATTGAACGGTTATACCGGATCTTTATTTGGAACAGCTTCTTGGGCTAGAAATGCCATAACAGCTTCTTACGCATTAGGCGGAGATGCTAGCGCGATACTATACCAAACAGCATCGGCTGCGTTTACTTGGTCGTTTAATCACTTCTTACAGACTCAGTATCCTGTCTTTACGATCTATGATAACACAAATAGTGTTATTGTTCCGCAAAGAATTCAAGCAGTCGATACCTCTTCTGCGTTAATCTATTTCTCTAGTCCAACTACGGGTATTGCAGTAGCTTCTAAAGGAGGTTATTCTTCTTCTGTAGTTATAAGCGCCGTTACTGCTAACACTGCTATAACCGCTTCATTCGCATTATCAGGTACTGGCACTTTCTCAGGATCGTTTAGCGGTTCTTATCAAGGTAACTTTAGTGGATCTTATTTTGGAACAGCATCTCAAGCTATATCTGCTAGTTACGCATTTACAGCTAGCTCTGCTTCAACAGCTTTTTCAGCGTCTTTTGCAGCTACTTCTAGCTTCGCTAACAACTTTACTGTAGCCAATACATTAACTGCGCAAACAATTGTTGTAAGCACTATTAGTTCTTCAGTTGTTTACAGTTCAGGTTCTAATATATTTGGTAATAGCTTATCGAATACTCAAACATTCACAGGATCTGTTGGTATAACTGGAAGTTTAACTTTAAGAGGAGATCAATTAATAAGTGGTAGTTTAATTCTTACAACAGCTAGCACGTATACTCCAAGCTACGATTTTGAAATACCTCAAAGCGCCAAGTTCGGTGGTATTGCACAAATTTACGGTGGAGGAACTATTTGGAGTTTTCAAAACGTTGCAACTATAAATAGACTAGGCACAGGAAACCAATCGATGCTTAGTATGTTGATGGGAGGTACTTCTTCTACAACAAAACAAATTCCATTAAGAATTACCGGTAGCTGGAATCAAAGTGGTACAGCAGGATATACTGTATTGGAAGTTGCAGCAATAGAAACTACTACAGGAAGCGGAGCTAAATTATTACAAGAGTGGATAACAAACGGAGTTAGTAGAGCTTCTCTAGATAGCGCTGGAAGATTTACTCTTACTGGTTCTATAAATGCGTCTCAAGGATTTACGGGTTCATTATTTGGAACCTCATCACAAGCGGTTTCTTCGAGCTATGCATTTACTGCAAGTTCTGCTATAAGTTCTTCTTACGCATTAACGGCTTCTTATTTACTTGGATATATTTCTCCATTCCCATTCACTGGTTCTGCACAAATTACAGGTTCATTAGGAGTAACAGGCAGCTTCTCAGTTAGTGCAAATGCTGGGTCTAGTGTATTCTCTTCTAACGCTGATACTTTACTTATTACTGGATCGCTTATAATCACAGGATCAGCTTCTATTACCGGCTCTTTAAATGTTAGCAGTGGCATTACGGGTTCTCTATTTGGAACTGCATCACAAGCGACTTCTGCTAGTTATGCGTTCACCGCTTCTAGTGCCACAAGCGCTTCATTCGCGCAGTCTGCCAGCTTCGTATTGAATGCAGTGTCATCATCTTATGCATTCACCGCTAGCTCTGCCACAAGCGCCTCATACGCATTTACAGCTAGTTCTGCTACTAACGCAACGAATGCTTTAAGCGCTTCTAATTTCACTATCACTAGTACTTTAAACTTCGATGGCACTTTAACCGATTATAACGCGATAGCTTCAACTATAGTAGGTACCAACAACGTATTTGCTCAGTCAACTGGGTCGTACAGATCAGGCTTCTTCAAGTACACCGCAATCAATGGCACAAACGCTAGAACTGGTGAAGTAATGGTGGCTTGGAACGGTGCAAATATAGTGTTCACAGACTTTGCAACTACTGACATCGGAGCTACAAACGATGTGACCATGTCGGCAGCATTGGCGGCAGGCACAGTTCAATTCAACGCAATCACCCAAGGTTCTGGTTGGAACATCAGATCCATAGGTACATATATGTAAGATATTTATAAACAAAAGAAAAGATGATAATAGACAGCCCAATCGTTTCAGGTTCTATGTTAGTATCAGGAAGTGTAATAATTTCAGGATCTCTTTCAATGAGCGGTAGTTCACTTACTTCCGGAGGAACTCTTGCTAGTCAATCTGACGCTATCTCTTATTCAATCGTATTCGGCGGATAAAACAAAAAACAAAATGGCTAAAAAACTCGTTAGAAATTACACCTTTGTCGCAGCATCTAGAACAATCACTATCGATGGTAACTACAATTTAAGTAGCTTACTATTGATCACCAACGTAACTAGAAACGTTATTATATACAACTTTGCAAACGCTTCTTTAGGAGCAACTGCATCTTATAATAGCGCAACTGATAGAACCACTTTTACTCTAGTATTCAACACGGCAGGTCAAGCTAACGCTGATAGCTTACAAATCTACGTAGATGAAATAGTAAACGAGTTTAGAGGAGAGCCAATTTTGATGGACCCTGTTGACAAATTAAGAACCTCTTCTCCTCAAGCATTAATCGATACCGACTTCGAATATGGATCTCAAATTACCAAGTGGGAAAATTTGGGAATGACAAATAACGTTCCATTCGCGTTCGCCGCACCTACTCAAATTGCGAATATTAGTAGTATTACGATGGCCACAAACTCAAGAGTCGTAACTATTGTTTTATCTACAGGAACAGCTCCAGCAAACGGAACTCCTATTAGTGTTCAAGACACATATTTAAGTATCGCAAACGGTGTGTACATTATTGAAACAGGAGGTTTAACAAATACATTTACGTATTCAGCTAGAGCGATTAACACAACTACTATTACTTCTATACTAGACGCAAATAAAACAAACGTTTTCCAAGGCACTTTATATACTGGAGCTAATATCGGTTTGGCTCCTACGATGACTTACGTAGGAACTCAAATTAACGTTACGTGTAGCGTTCCTCACGGTCTTTCTTTAGGAAACGATATAGCAATATCAGGATCTACAGCTACAACAAACGCGCCTAACGGATCGTATAACGTTTCTGGAATTTCTAGTCCAACTGCGTTCAGTTATCATGCATATGCTATTCCTACGGGTACCGTATCTGGTGCAACAGCCAGAATTTATATGAGACCGCAAGCATCTTTTTTACATAGACCTTTTGATGGCGGTGTAGCTTTTTCTAGCAATGCTCAATCAAATAACGAGCAAGCCGTAAGACAAACAAGAAGATATTTTAGATATCAATCAGGTAAAGGTCTACAAATTAGTTCAGGTACGTTACTAAGACCAGAATTACAGATTGATTCAATGACCGCTAATGGTACTACTATCACAATTCAAACAAAAGATCAACACAACATACAACCGGGAACTACTATAACTGTATCAGGTGCAAACGAGTCTGCATACAATGGTACTTTTACGGTTAACACTGTTACTGGATACAACACATTTACTTACACTGCTTTAAGTGTGCCTAGTTCTTTAACTGCTTCTGGATTATTTTACGTAGGAGTAGTTAACTGGTTCGGAGCTTCTAATAAATTAGGACTGTTCGATCAACAAAATGGAGTTTACTTTGATTACGATGGTCAAAAACTATATGTAGGAAGAAGAAATTCTACTTTCCAATTATCAGGAGAGGTTACTGTTACCAGCGGATCTAATTTTGTAAGCCAAACAAACTCAGCTTTTCCTACCATATTCTCAAAGCAATTAATTCCAGGAGATTATGTTGTTATTAGAGGATCTTCATATAAGGTTTTAGACATATCAAGCGATGTGAGTATGTCTATTAGCCCTTCTTACAGAGGCATTACTTCTCCATTCGTTATAGTTTCCAAAACTGTAGATACGAGAGTTTCTCAATCAGCCTGGAATTTGGATAGATGCGATGGCACTGGACCTTCTGGATATAATATAGACTTGGCTAGAATGCAAATGTTCTATATAGATTATAGTTGGTATGGAGCTGGATCTATTCGTTGGGGCGTAAGAGCTTCTAATGGTAATATTATATACGTTCACAAAATGATGAACAACAACGTTAACAGAGAAGCATACATGAGATCTGGTAACTTGCCTGGTAGATATGAAAGTACTACAATTGCACCATATACAACATTAACTTCTACTCTAACTAACGTTGCTACTTCTATGGCCGTTACAAGTACAGACGGATTTCCTGTTTCTGGAACTTTAATGATTAGAAGCGCATCTATTTGCGAATTTGTAAATTATGCAGGCACAAGCTCAACAACATTTACAAATCTTATCAGAGCAAGATCTGGAAGCGACGCTTTACCGTTAACTATCGCTGTAGGATCTAATACTGCAACTTTTGCTGGAGGCTTTACTTCTAGCTTACAAGTTGGAATGAGAGTGATAAGCGCGAGTGCTTTCCCTGAAGGTACATTTATTAGCAATCTATCAGGAAATACAATGACGCTGAGTCAAGCAGCAACTCAAGCAAATCCTACAGTAAGTGCTTTTTCAATGGGACAAATGACTCCTCAAAATTTCCCATTCTCAGCATCAGCGCCCGTATCTGTTGAATTGGCTTACCCAACTTATGGACCAACTATTTCTCACTGGGGAACGTCGGTTATCATGGACGGTAGATACGATGATGATAAGTCTTTACTCTTTACTTACGGACAAACTCAAGCAACTACGTTGACTTCTGGATCTACAGCTGCGCTATTCTCAATTAGAGTATCGCCTTCTGTTGATAACGGTATTCCAGCGGCATTTGGAGCTAGAGAGTTAACAAACAGAATGCAGTTAGTATTAAGAGAGCTGTCTATTACGTCGAATATAAACGTTAACTTGTTGGTAAGAGCCTATTTGAATCCTACTTCTACTACAGCAACTACATGGAGAAACGCGGTAGGTAACGTGGCCAACGCTGTAAACTCTTCTTTGGCTCAAATTGCGGATTACGCTGGTTTAGGATCTAACGTAATTGGTGGAGAGATTACTGCTGGATTTTTCGTAAATGGAACGACTAGTAAGGATCTTACAACAGTTCGAGATTTGGGTAATTCAATACTAGGTGGAGGAGGTGCTACGGCAAATACTCAAATTTATCCTGATGGACCTGACGTACTTACAATCACAGTAACAAATTTGCACACAGGATCTGTAAACGTACTTGGTCGTTTATCATGGACTGAAGCTCAAGCTTAAACTTTTAAAATTATATTATATGTTATTCGAAGTACAAATGCAATTTATTCCTGGCTTAGATCAAATCTGGGTAGCAAGACTAACTCCAGAAGATCCAATCTATCAATACGATAACTTAGAAGAGACTCAAGCGAAAGCTGACGAACTTCAAGCTGCGGACCCAACCGGTAGATTATACAGAGCAAGCCAATTAGAAGTAGTAGCCATAACAGAAGAAACACCAGCGTAGTATGTCATTCGATAACGGTCCAAGAATAGTAACAAATGGATTGGTACTGGCTTTGGATGCGGCCGATCAAAACAGTTATCCTGGTTCAGGTACTACTTGGACGGATTTAGGTGGTAATAACAATAACGCAACTTTAGTTAATAGTCCAACATTTAATTCTACCAATGGTGGTAATTTAATATTTAACGGCACTAACCAATATGCATCATTTTCAACATACCAACAACCTGCTCAGTCATCTACTACTTCATTTACTTGGAATATTTGGATATTTTATATTGCAGGAGGGCTTAATCCAATACTAGGAAATAGATTTGGAGGAGCTACATGGAACAAATTAACAGGAGTTTCATTCGAATATGCAGGCGTACAAAGCTTTTTGGTTGGAGGCCCTACTTCAAATGCGTGGTGTAATATGTCGGTTGTAAAAAATAATACATCATTTACATTATATAGAAATTCAATTTCTATATCTACAGCTACAAATGCAAGTAGTACTGCAGCTTTACCTTTTTATGTTGGGGGTGATCCTGGAGGAGAAATTTCTAACTGTTATATATCAAACGTTCAAGTATATAATCGAGCTCTTTCCGCATCAGAAATCCAGCAAAATTATAACGCAACAAAAACCCGCTTCGGCTTAACATAAAGTTATATGGCAACACAATACGCATTTGGAAAAATAGTAACAGAAGGTTTAGTATTAGCTTTAGATGCAGCCGATAGAAATAGCTATGTGTCAGGATCTACTACATGGAATGATTTGAGTGGAAATAATATAGCTACATCACTGATTAATCCAGGAACAGCGTCATTTTCAAATAATGCTATTAATTTTACTCCTTCAAGTTCATTTAATTCTACCGGTAGTTTTTACTCTATAACAGATTCAAGAATATCATCTCTTACTACAGAACTTACTTTAGAAACGTGGGTAAATCCATCTATAGCTAATGCTAATTTAACGCGTCCTGTAAGTCCTAGAATTGATGAACGTGGTTCCCCACTGGGATTTAGCTTAGGTAGCAATATTATAACTTATGAATTAAATACATCTACAGGTTGGGGAACAGGAAACGTTTCCAATTCAAATATAGCAACAGGTAGATGGATACATGTGATGCAAACAACCTCAGATTCAGCAAAATCTTTTAGGACCTATGTGAACGGTGCTTTAGTTGCTAACCTAACATTTACAGGAACTCCAAACAGCGGTGGAGGTTTGTTAATAGGTAGGGGATTTTATGGAGGTATTCAAAACTATAGCGGATTTGTAAGTATTGTTAGATATTATAATCGCGTCTTAACAGCAGAAGAAGTTTTACAAAATTATAATGCCCAAAAGGCTCGTTTTGGTCTCACTTAATAGTTTTCGCTAGAATATTTATATAAAACCTGCACCTCAGGGATTAGGGAACTGAGGTACTAGAACATGCCAAACGAATTTGTAGCCAAAAATGGGTTAGTAGCCCAAAATAACTCCGTAGTATCCGGATCTTTAGTAGTAACCAACGGTATTACCGGTAGCCTGTTCGGTACCTCAAGTCAAGCAGTTTCTGCATCTTTCACAGCAACCTCGTCCTTTGGATTTAACGCGGTTTCTGCGAGCTATGCTTTTACAGCTAGCTCTGCCTCAAACTCATTCTCTGCTGTATCTTCTTCGTTTGCTAATAACTACTTAGGATCTGGTTCGATTTCTACAAGACTTACTAATACTGAAACGACTGCGTCTAATTTAGTAACGGCCTCTGGCTCTTTCTCAAGCAGAGTAACAAACACAGAAATAACTTCATCGAATCTAGTAATAGCTTCAAGTTCGTTCTCAACAAGGATCACTAGCGATAGCTCTTCTTTTTCGTCAAGAGTTTCTAGCTTAGAAGCAACCACAGCCTCTCTTCAAATAGCGTCTAGCTCTTTCTCAATAAGAGTGACAAATACAGAAACTACGGCTTCTAACTTAGTCCTAGCATCAGGCTCTTTTTCAACAAGAGTTACCAACACAGAAATTACAGCTTCCAATCTAGTAGCAGCATCTGGCTCTTTTTCAACAAGAGTAACTCAGATAGAAAGAACGTACGCTACCACAGGTTCTAATATCTACACGGGTAGTCAAAATATTTTAGGAGCCATTACTGCTTCATCTGCGTTAATTAATGGAACGCTAACTGCACAAACTCTAGTAGTAACAACAGTTAGTTCTTCAGTTGTGTTTAGCTCAGGTTCTAATATTTTTGGAAACTCTACTGCCAACACGCAAACAATGACAGGTAGTTTGAACGTTTCAGGTTCAGCCACTATTATTGGTAGAGTCACAGCTACGGATATTACTGGTTCTCTATTTGGAACTGCTAGTTGGGCAACTAACTTCTTAACCGGGTCAGTTACTTCTGCTTCATTTGCATTTACAGCATCTAGCGCAATAAGCGCTTCATTTGCTTCAACTGCATCTTTCGTTAATACATTAAATCAAAATGTAGTAATAACAGGAAGTTTAACCATAGGCACAGGATCTGGAAATAGCGCGGCAGAAAATACTTTAACGATTGGACCTGCTGGAGCCGGTGGATCTGGAGAGGGAGGTCAATTATTGTTGATGGCAAAGAGCGATGGATTTACGTCAGCTTCAATGCTTGATACTTACCAAAACAGATTTAGATTATTAAGAGGGACAAATACTGGAAGTACAGCAGAAGTGTTAAGCGCCAACTTAAATACAAATCAAATTGCGTTCACATCTTATACCAGCGCTGGATCTTTCCCAGGAACGGTAGTAGCAAACTTAGCAGTAGATTCAGGCGGTAATATATTAACAGTAGCCGCAGGAACGGTAACATCAGCTTCTTACGCATTCACAGCATCTAGCGCAACCAATGCATTTCAAGCTGTATCCTCTTCTTTTGCTACAACTGCATCGACCGTTATTGCTACCGTAACGGGCACAAACTCAACAGAACTCGTTAGAGGCAATATGGCCGATAATGACCAATTTAGAATTCTAGTTGGTGGTACGGCAACAAATACAGGTTTCGCTGAAATAGCAACCGCAGACGATGGCACAGAACCCATACATGTTAGACAATATTCGGGCGTATTTGCTTCATTAGTAAGAACGGCTACGCTATTAGATGGCTCAGGTAATACTAGTTTTCCTGGAACTGTATCCGCTACTTTTAGTGGTAATTTAACGGGCACTGCATCGTTTGCTAGTAACTACTTAGGATCTGGTTCGATCTCCACAAGACTTACTAACTTAGAGACGGCCTCGGCTAATCTAGTAACAGCTTCAGGCTCTTTTTCAACAAGAGTAACTAACACTGAAACTACTGCTTCCAATTTGGTTGCGGCAAGCGCTTCTTTCTCTACAAGAATTACAAGCGATAGTTCTTCTTTCTCTTCACGCGTGTCTAGCATAGAAGCAACTACAGCGTCACTCCAAGTAGCATCTGGATCTTTCTCAACAAGAGTAACACAAATTGAAAGAACCTACGCTACTACTGGCTCGAATATTTACACAGGAAGTCAAAATATTTTAGGAGCCATTACTGCTTCATCCGCTCTAATCAATGGAACTATCACAGCTCAAACCTTAGTAGTTACAACCATAAGTTCTTCAGTCGTATTTAGTTCTGGCTCTAATATTTTTGGAAACTCTACTGCCAATACTCAGACTTTTACTGGTAGCGTTAACATAACTGGATCTACAGTAAGTTTAAGAGATGGATCTTTCTCAGGGTCGGGCGCTAATTTATATAACATTCCTGCTTCTGGTATTACTGGACTAAACTTATCGCAAATCGCAACTGGTTCCGCAACAGCTTCAGTTGGACAATCAACATCATCGTTCCAAGTTACATCAGGTAGTAACACTCTAATGTTGTTAGACAATTCAGGCAGCTTAAGAATTGGATCAGGATCTTTAACCAATCCCGCGTTAAGTTTTGCTACCGGTTCACTAGGTATATACTCTTCTTCTCCTAATAGATTAGATTTTGTTACTGCTGGTTCTCAAAGAATGGCTATCCTAAATAACGGAAATGTTGTAATGGCCAACGCAAGTACTAGTGTTATTGGTAATAATTTCCTTGACTTTACTGATAATACTACAGGATTCTTAACCACTACTACTACTTTTAGTATAGTTGCTGGAACAGGAGCCGCAGGTACAAGTAGAACTATTCAAAGAGTTTTTGGAGCGACAGGAAACGTAGCAATACAAAACGGAGGCACATTCACAGATGCAGGATTTAGATTAGATGTAAGCGGTAGTACAAGAATAACTAATAACCTAACAGTATCAGGCTCTACTCAAATCACGGGCAGCGTAGGAGTAACAGGATCTTTATCTGTACTTGGAAGTATCACTGGTTCTTTGTCTGGCTCCATTACGGGTTCTTTATTTGGAACCTCAAGTCAAGCCGTTTCTTCTTCTTACGCGTTAACTGCATCGTTTGCTTTAAATGCGGGTGGTGGAGGATTTCCATTTTCAGGTTCGGCTCAAATTACCGGCAGCTTAGGAGTTACCGGTAGCTTCTCAGTTAGCGCAAACCAAGGGTCTAGCGTATTCTCTTCTAATGCGGATACTCTACTTATTACGGGCTCTTTAATTATTACTGGTTCTGGCGCTGCAATTACAGGATCTTTGAATGTATCTAACGGCATCACCGGTTCTCTATTTGGAACTGCTAGTCAAGCCGTAACTGCATCTTACGCATTAACCGCTTCTTTCGTTGCGTCTATTGCTGGATTGAGTACTTCACAAATCGCAACAGGTTCGGTTACAGCATCAGTTGGACAATCTACAGCATCATTCCAATTAGTATCAGGTAGTACTAACTTCTTGTACGTAAGTAATTCAGGTAATATCGGTATTAATAACGCAGCTCCATCTTTATTATCAGGAGGAACTGGTTTATCTGTTAGCGGAAGTAGCTACACTCAATTACAATTAAGAGGTCAGGCGGCTGGTGTAGAATTTGTACCTCCTACTGGAGATACATGGGAAATACAAGCAGCTAACAATGTTACAAACCCTAACTCATTCTTTATTTACAATAGAACTGATCTTGCGTACAGATTCCTTATCGATGGAAGTGGTAACGTAGCTATAGGAGGTATAAGACCATCGGCATCATTAGACGTATCAGGTTCATTTAGATATACAAACACATTAAGTGGAACAGGATCAGTAAACATCTCAGGTTCTGTTAGTATTACCGGAAGTTTAAATATATCAGGATCAGTAAGTGGATCTGCAGGATTCACTGGTTCTTTCTCAGGATCGTTATTTGGGCCTCACACAGGATCTTTATTTGGTACATCATCTTGGGCACAGACTGCTGTAACGGCGTCCTATGCGCTAGGTGGAAGCGCAAGCTCGATCCTATTTCAAACTGCTTCAGCAGCAACCACTTGGTCTTTCAATCACTTCTTACAGACTCAGTACCCGGTTTTCACAATATACGACGAGGGCAATAACGTAATAGTTCCCCAACAAATCACTGCTGTAGACACCTCTTCTGCGTTGATCTACTTCTCTAGTCCAAAAAGAGGCGTTGCGGTAGCTTCCAAAGGCGGTTACTCTGCGTCTGTGGTGACAAGCGCTACCACGGCAAACACTGCAATCACTGCTTCTTACGCTTTACTTGCTTTATCGGCATCCAACGCACCCGGCTTCACCTTCACGTTTAGCCAATCACTAGCTGCAGTAACTTGGTCTATCAACCACAACATGAACACGAGAACGCCATTAGTTCAGGTGTACGATATAGGTTACAATCAGCTTATACCGAACCAGATCGTAAGCGTTACTCAAAACTTAACCGAGGTAAGATTCGACTACGGACAAAACGGATACGCAGTACTCTCTTCGGGTATGGCGCCTTTTGTGACTGGCTCTACCTCTTTGTTGAATCAAACCACACCTGCGCTTACTTGGTCTTTTGCTCACAATTTGAATAGCAAGTACGTTAACTTTGAAGTGTACGATTCTACGGACTACACTATGATTCCTTCGGCGATCAGAGTAATAGACACCAACAACGCAGAGATTCACATGGCGTATCCAACTACTGGTCGCGCTGTAGCTAACTTCTCTGGTATTAATGGTCAGATGAATGCGCAGACCGCTTCGCTGGCGCTTACTGCTAGTTTTGTATTACCACTAAGCCAGAGCGTGGCTATCACTGGAAGCGGCACTACTAACAGTACTTTGGATATTACAGGTTTAAGAGCGAGCACAGGTGTAAACCCACCAAGAGGCACAATATCTTTGCATTACCCTGGAGCAGATGGAGCAACTGCTGGCGTATACGGCGCTAGTATCATGTTTTCTCAAAGATACTCTGCAGCTGATGCCGCTCCTATAGGTATGGCGCAAATATCTTCTGTTAAAATTGGAGCTAACGGTAACTTTGGAGGTGGATTAGCTTTTTGGACGTCTAATAGAGATCAATCAACTCTAGTAGAAAGAATGAGAATAGATGCGTCAGGAAGTGTTGGTATAAACAAAATATCTCCAAGTGCTTCATTAGACGTATCAGGATCTATGTTAGTAACAGGATCTCTTGGAATGACAGGAAGCTTTACTCAAAACGGTTATGCAATATTAACAGCAGTTTCTCAAAGTTTGAATTTCGCCAACGACGCATCAGCGGCAGCAGGAGGAGTTCCACTTGGAGGACTTTATAGAAGCGGAAACTTTATATTAATCAGATTATCTTAGTATCATATGTCAATAGTATTATCAGGATCATTAATTTTAACGGGTAGCATATCAGCAAGTGGAAACTTGACTACGTTAGGAACCATTACTGCACAAACTTTGGTGGTACAGACAATCACGAGTTCTATCGTTAACTTGACAGGTAGTAATATTTTCGGTAGTCGATTGACCGATACGCAAACGTTTACTGGCTCTGTTGTAATGACTGGTAGTTTGACCGTAAACACTACTGGAACAGAATTTCAAGTAACTAACAATGGATTAGTTATGGGAAATTTATTGACAGATAATCATAGCATGACTGGTAGTTTTAGAGTGACCGGTTCCGGTACATTTTCTAGTACTATATCAGCAATTGGAGAAAGTACATTATTTCAAGGAGCTTTTAACGATCCCGTACCAAACACAGTGGCGGTACTAAAAATGTCTTCCATTCCAACTCCTTCTCTAGCATCTACGGTAGTAGGAGCAAGAATGAGTGGTTCCGCAACTGCTAATGTTGATACTTACGCTGGTTACTTTAGTAACATAAGTACAGTAAGTGGAACGGGCTTAGCTTATGGTATATTTGCAACCGCAAGTTTTCACACCTTTATTGGAGAGACCAGATTCGCTCAAGGAGTTTTCAACGATCCAATAAACGGAACTGCTGCGTCAATAAAAATATCTGCAATCCCAACATTAGGAGCCCCAACAGCTGTATTTACTTCAGGAATAACTGGCACGGCTTCTTCCAATCAAAACACTTTTGCAGGCTATTTCACTAACACGAGCACTGTGAGTGGAACAGGCATTAATTACGGAATATTCGCCACTGGAAGTAGACACTTTTTTGGTGGAAATATTGGAATCGGAACTACTAGTCCTGGATATACAGCAGCAAGCAGACAAGTCGTAGCTATTAATGGAGGTTCTGCCGCTGCACAAGGTTCTATACTTGCTTTTATGCAAGCCGGCGTAAATAAAGGATATGTTTTTAGTATTCAAGATGATATGGAAGTTTGGTGTGAAAGTGGGCAAGTAAGAATAGGAAACAATGCTAATGCTAGTGTAATTATAAAAACACAGAATACAGATAGATTAACAATTAGTGGAAGCGGTAATGTTGGAATTGGTACTACGACTCCTACAAGTTTATTAGAAGCACAAGCTAACCAAAATGCTCAAACTGGTATTCGCGTTAGAAATTCAACAGCCGGAACTTCAGCAGGCGTAGAATTTGGAGCTTATACTAATAGCGGAAATGGAGGATTTGGAAAATACTCTACCGGAAATACTCCTTATAAGAATATTTCAGCCGCTAGTACGTATGTTTACAATGGAGCTTCTGGAGATATTGCTTTATTAAACGATGTTGCAGCAGGTAATATAAGTTTTGCTGCAGGTAGTGCTTCAACTGCACAAATGTTTTTAAGCGCTAGTGGAAATGTTGGAATCGGAACAACATCGCCTTCTACGGTATTTCATGTAAATGGTTCTACTCCACGAATGGCAGTAATTACAACAAGCGGAGCTCTAAGTAGTGGATTCTATGATGCTTTTCAAATACTAGCGGCTAACCAAACAGGAGGCGGACTATCTCTTAATGTTGGTAAAGCTGAATCAAATAACAACCTTGCTAAAATGGTTTATTTCCACTCATCAGATGGAAGTACTTCTAATAGATTAGGATTTGGCTTTTATGGAGCTGATGGATTAGTTAATATTTTAGCAAGCGGTAATGTTGGATTTAATACAACTAGTCCAACAGGATCAAGAGCTACAAATTTAGTACAGGTAGCCGGTTCTCTCGCTGTTCTTAGAGTTGGACCATGGTTCTCCACAGACGACAGAGACTTTGTTGAGTTACAAGCAGACGGAGCTAATACAAGAGTGTTCAGTCCTAACGAAGACTTTTCTTTTCATAATCCAGTAGGTAACGCAAATATTACGGGATCTAATATAAACCTATGCGCAACGGGAAACATCAATTTTAGAACTACGGCAGGAGGCAGTAATACCCTAAACGTTTATGCTCCAAATGCAACTGGTGCAAATGCAAGTCTATATTTAGAAGCGGCAGGTGTAGTTGGTGGTGGAATGTATCAAGATAGAGGTACTTCAACTTTACGAGTATGGCAAGCTACCTCTACCGTTGGAGTTTCATTGGCAAATAACGCTACTTCATGGGGATCTTTCTCTGACGAAAGAATGAAAGACATTATAGAGCCTATTGAAAATGCTGTAGATAAAGTCAATACACTTAGAGCTGTTATAGGTAAATACAAAACAGACGAAGAAGATAAACGAAGACCTTTCCTAATAGCTCAAGACGTACAATCAGTACTTCCAGAAGCTATATACGATGATAGAAGTGAAGAAAAATTATTATCATTATCATACACAGATGTTATTCCTTTACTAGTAGCATCGATAAAAGAATTAACAGAAAGAGTCAAAGAACTAGAAAACAAATAAAAAAACAAAACAATGGCAGTAAATTATTTTTGGACAATCAACCCACTAGAAGCCTATCCAACCGCTTCAGGAGAATCTGACGTAGTATTCACAGCTCACTGGCAACTACACGCTACAGAGCAAGTAAACGAAACCACTTACGCAGCGCAATCAATCGGAACTCAACAACTAAACTACCAATCAGGTTCAGCTTTTATTCCTTTCAACGAATTAACTCTAGAAACGGTTCAAGGTTGGGTGGAAAACGCAATGGGAGAGGAGCAGGTAAACAGTATGAAAACAGGGTTGGCAAACACAATTGCAAATCAAATCAATCCGCCTTCAGTTACTCTAACGTCTCCTTGGTTAAACACAACAGGCTCTATCTAAAATAAAGAATAAAGATGATACTCAACTCACCGTACATATCTGGGTCATTAACAGTAACTGGGAACACCAACCTAATAGGAGCGTTAACAGTTACTGGCTCTTTGGCAGGAACTGCAACAAGCTCTTCTTTTGCCTACACCGCAAGTTCTGCTGTTAGTGCTTACACAGCCGCTTCTGCAGTAAACGCAACTACTGCATTAACTGCTTCTTACGCGACCAGTTTCACTGTTGGTGGTACTTTAACTGCGCAGACTTTGGTGGTACAAACGATTACTAGCTCTGTTAGTTTCGTTACGGGTAGTACTAGATTCGGTAGTTTGTTGACGAATACACATGAGTTCACTGGATCCGTTAATATCACTGGAAGTTTGAATGTAAACACTACTGGCACTGAGTTTCAAGTAACTAACAATGGAGTAGTTATAGGAAATTTAAGTACAGATAACCATAACATAACTGGTAGCTTTAGAGTTAACACGAATGGATTGTTTGTTAGCAGTAGTGGATTTGTTGGTTTAAATAAAGCTGTTCCTCAAAGACAATACACTCAAGTAGCTAACGCTAATGGTATTGTGTTTACTATTCAAAACGCAGCTGCTTCAAATGAAGGTCATATTATGGGATTTGATGCCCCAGGTAGTGCGTATGTTCAATTAAGTAACTCAGCAAATTCTCCTGGAGTTTATCTAAACTCAAGTGGATCTTCCTACTTTACTGGAGGAAACGTTGGAATTGGTACAACTAATCCAACAAACAGACTAGAAGCAATAGGCGTTTCAGGATCATCTGGTATTATAACTCCTCTTTATCTTCAAGGCTGGAACGCAACAACAAATACAGGAGGTACAAATACTAGTTATGGTGGTATACATTTATCGAATAATCTTGATACAACAGCGGTATTAAGACTTTTAGGAAGCGGACATATTCAATTAGCTACTGACTCTAGCGGAAGGTTTATTAGTTTTGCTACAGACTCTTTTGTAGAAAGAATGCGTATTGCTAGTGGAGGAAATGTTGGAATAGGAACTACATCTCCGACAAGCAAATTTTTTCTCTTAGGTGCTGGATCATATAACACAACAACAAGCGAAATTTTAACATCTGATGCAACTATCTTTTCTTCGGAAATGAGTAATGATGCGTATAATTCTATATTACAATTAGTGTCAGTAAGACAATCATTAACTACCGGAGCAAGCTCGAATGGATTCTTAGGATTTTCTACTATAGACGACTCAAACGGAGAGGGCATAAGAGATGCAGGTAGAATTGCTATTGTTAACGAAACGGCCGCAGCAAGAAACTCTGCTACTGCTTTAGGTTTTTGGACAAATCCTGGAGGCACTAAAACAACAGCTGCTACAGAAAAAATGCGTATATCAAGTGCTGGCGCAGTCACTACACCATTACAACCTTTTGCAATGGGAGGATTAGATGGCAACCAATCTATCAGCTTAAATACATTTACAACATTAAATTTCAGTACTAGCGTAGGTATGTTTTACTACGCAAACGTTGGTAACTGTTGGAATAATAGCACTCGCGCCTTTACTGCTCCAGTAACAGGTACATACTTAGTAAACGTTTCTTTAATGACTGATTCTGTCGGACAAGTTGCACTGCATGTAAATGGAAATAGAAAACATTCAATCCCATCATATCCATTTACTAGTAGTTCAACATGGGGAGGTTCAGCTATGATTCCTTTATCTTCTGGAGAAGTATTAACTCTTCAAGGATACGGAAATGCTGGCACTGTTACACAAAATACATTTCATACTTTTTTCGCAATTTACTTATTAGGATAGTAGAAAACAAATAATAAAGAAGAACAATGCAAATACAAAACGCACTACTAACAGGATCAACAACAGTATACGGACCAATAACGTTCGTATCAGGAAGCATAATAGGAAGCTCTAGCTACGCGGCTACCAGTTCTTACGCGGATACTTTTACGGTAGCAGGCAGTTTAACGGCTCAAACGCTAGTAGTGCAGACCATCACTAGCTCTGTTAGTTTTATTACAGGTAGTACTAGGTTCGGTAGTTTGTTGACGAATACACACGAGTTTACAGGTAGTTTAAGAATGACAGGTAGTGCTATCAACGCAAACAACAGTAAAATACTAATAGGAGACGACGGTACATTTTCAGGTAACTATAGCACTGTAGGATTCGGCGGCACTACAAACGGTTTCAACAGAATATTTGCTTCAACTACTACAGCAGACGGTCTATACCTTCTTGCGGCTACGGGTAGAGGTGTGTATATCAGAACTTCAGGTAAAAATGCTAGCGATATAAACATTATGCCTAACGGTAATACTGGTTTTGGACTTAACTTCTCTTTACCTACAGCAACACTACATATTTCAGGTTCTGGTAGTGGATCGTTATTTCAAGTGTCTTCTACTGTATCTTCAAGTATCTTCTTCGTTTCAGGATCAGGAAATGTTGGAATCAACACCATAACTCCTACAAAAAAATTAGATGTACTTGGAGATATAAGACTTAGAGTAGATGCTACAGGTTTAGGACCTTCTCTAATCCTTAATAACGGAACAGAAGCAGCTAATAACTATTCTCAAATCGCATTCGGAGGAACCTTAAACGCAACAAATTATTTAAAAGGCGGTATTGCTTATGCAACAGTGGCTTCTGGTTATGGTAAAGGTCATATGTATTTCTTACAAAACTCAATTGATGATGGTAGTAATGCTACTCTTGCGAATGCTGTAATGGCAATTACGAATACGGGTAGCGTTGGTATAGGTTTAATCAACCCATCATCTAAACTTCACGTATCAGGATCAGGCAGCGGTTCTTTAATGCAAATCTCTTCTACCGTATCTTCGAGTATTTTCTTTGTTTCAGGATCAGGAAATATCGGAATTGGTACTACGACTCCTAGCGCTAAATTAGAAGTTAACGTTGGATTAAATTCATTAAAAATAAGCGGTAGAGATACGTACGTTGATTCTACAGAAGATCCAACTAACGCAAACATATATGTTACTCAAGCAGGAGTAGGCGATTTCGGACAATTAGCGGGCAATTTAGTTTTACAGGCAAGAACACAAGGAACTGTATATAGAGATATTATTTTTGCAGGCGGATTAAGTAATGGTGATGCGTTAATGACAATTTTAGGAGAAGGCAATGTTGGAATCGGAACCACATCTCCAGCCTATCAACTTCAAGTTTTAAATACAATAGGATTAAGAGCTAATAGTGTAGATTTCCAAGCCATTAAAGGTACAGGATTCGGATATAGTCCAAGTAGTTATAAAGTTGTATTGTTAGGATCTTCTGCTTCTGCAGATTTTACAACAGTATCTATTGGATATGACCCAGCAGGAAACGCAAATGGATCTTTTAATGGTAGTGGTACAGAGGTGTTGTTTAGAAGAGGAGTTCAATTCGTAACACCAAATTCAGCTAACAATAATTACTATCTTACTAATTTAGTGTTATACGATGGTAATGTTGGAATTGGAACTACTACCCCAGGATCTAAATTGCATTTATACGATGGTACTAATCCCCTATCTTTAAAAATACAACGTACAACAGTTCCAGTTTATTTGAGTGATGTTCAAACAGCCGGAACAACTGCTGGATCAGCTTGGTCTCATAATCTAGAAAATACGTCTAATGGATCTTTTACTTGGAGTGGTTTTACTAACACGTCTTATGCAGGATCTGCTATAATGTTGAACGCAGATACTTCAAATTCTTATATCACCTTCCATACAGCAAATGCTACTAATACTGCACCTACAGAGAGAATGCGTATAACAGGCGCCGGAAACTTATTAATAGGAAAAACTGCTGCTAGTGTAGCTAACGTGGGATGCGAGCTTAATGGAAATGGAACCGCTACATTTGCTTTTGCTATAACTAGTAATGAAGCCGTTATATACAATAATACAACAACTGGAACTACTTATCAAATTGACTTCAGAACCAACTCAATTGAAAGAGGCAGTATTAGCGTCACAGATTCTGCAGTTGCTTTTAACACTACTTCTGATTATAGAATAAAAGAAGATTTTAAACAGTTTAATGGTTTAGAAAAATTAGCAAACATAAAAGTTTATGACTTTAAATTTAAAGATTTAGACGAAAGAATGGACGGTGTTATAGCTCATGAATTACAAGAGGTGCTACCTTACGCCGTTATTGGAGTAAAAGACGGAGAAAAATTACAAGGCGTAGATTACTCTAAAATAGTTCCGGTATTAGTAAAATCGATTCAAGAACTTTCAACAAAACTAGACGAAGCCACCACAAGAATAAAAACACTAGAATCAAAATAATATTTATATTTAGACGAGTTTTAAAATACATAAATGCCAATAGAATTTCAAAATAGAACCGGAACTGGAGGAATGCAATTCTCTAACCAAAGCGGAAACGGAAGATTCGATATGCTTGTACCTCCGCCTAGCGCTACCCCGACTCCTTCTATTACCCCGAGCATTAGTATAACTCCTTCTATTACCCCGAGTATTTCTGTGACTCCTTCGGTAACATTTACTCCAACAGTGACAAGAACGGTATCAGTTACTCCTTCCGTATCGGTAACTCCGTCGGTAACGTTTACTCCAACAGTAACAATGACCGCCTCAGTTACTCCGAGCGTATCAGTGAGCAGAACTCCTAGCATATCAGTTACACCAAGCATCTCTATATCGGCTACGCCTAGTGTCTCTGTTACGCCTTCCGTATCAGTTACACCGTCTGTTACATTTACACCAACTGTAACTCCATCAATTTCTGTTACTCCGTCGATATCAGTGACTCCTTCTGTGACATTTACGCCTACTGTGACAATGACTGCTTCCGTAACTCCGAGTGTATCAGTTACGCCATCTGTGACATTTACTCCAACGGTAACTAGAACTGCTTCTATAACACCAAGTATTTCTGTGACTCCTTCGGTAACGTTTACTCCAACAGTGACAATGACCGCGTCTGTAACTCCATCGATATCTAGAACTCCAAGCGTATCGGTAACTCCTTCTGTGACATTTACTCCAACAGTTACAGCAAGCGTTTCTGTTACTCCAAGTGTGTCTAGAACTCCAAGCGCATCTGTTACTCCATCGATATCCGTAACCCCAGCAGTTACGCCTAGTGTAACTCCTGCCGTAACACCTACCAGAACTCCAAGCATATCAGTAACTCCGGCAAGTACTCCTCCAGGAACACCACCGGTTACGCCAACGAGAACTCCTAGTGTATCAGTAACTCCAGCAGTTACGCCTAGTGTTACACCACCAAGCACTCCGCCAGTAACACCTACTAGAACTCCAAGTTCAACACCGCCAGTAACACCTACTAGAACTCCAAGTTCAACACCACCAGTTACACCTACACCTACACCAACAGCTACTCTTCCTGCACAAGGATTTGCTATTGACGTTTATGGTAGAGGCTCTTCAACATCTGCAGCATGTAATGCTTCTGGAGTACCGACTGTTTATGTGGCTCTTGAAGTATTCCAAACCGATTATAACAGTGGAGGATTTGCTTCTATAATAGGAGTAACGCTGTATGAAAACATATACTTAAGCAGCACTGTAGCCGATGCTTATGCATCTGATTTCAATTTGAATGTACACTCACTTAGCGGTGGAACTGTAGGAAGCTTTGTAACTGGATGTTAAACAATTTAATACTTAGAAGATTTTTTAGTAAATTCTTATATATTTATATACAACAAACAAAAATTAAAAACTTATGTTATTCGGAATCATTATCGTATTAGTAGCAGTAGCAGTTGCTATTCTATTAAACAAAGCAAAGATCACTAAATTAGTAAATCAAGTTGAAGAAGCTGTAGCTCCTGCAATTGAAGAGGTTAAAGAAGTGGTAGAAAAAGCCGCTGAAGTAGCTCCTAAGAATGAAGTAGTAAAACAAGCTAAAGAAGCAACTAAGCAAGTTAAAACTAAGAAGCCTGCAACTAAAGCAGCGCCTAAGAAGTCAGCAACAAAAAAATCTAAATAGTATATGCAAAAAACTAAGTTAAAGCTTGTAGACTATTACAACTTAGAAGCCGAATTAAACGGAACGGTTAATCAACAAACCGGAGAAGTTGTATCTAAAGGTTTACTCTTAGAAAAACTTAAATTAACTACCAAGTATTGGATATCAGACGTAGCTAAAAAAGTTGTGGAAGAAAAGAAAGCTTGCGAAGCTATTAAAGACGAGTTAATTAAGAAGTACGGAGAATCCGACGAAAACGGTTCTATTATGATCTCTGCTTTTATCAACGTACAAAAAGACGAAGAAGGCAAAATCATCTCGGCAGATAACAACCCTAATTTTATCGAGTTTCAAAATGAGTGGATGGCTCTATTAAACGAAGAGAAAGAATTAGAGCACAAAGAGTTTAAATTAGAAGAGTTCGACGAAGTGTCCTCAGAAGGAGCCTACTTGACTTTCTTTAAACTTATTAAAATAGAAGAATAACGAATATTCATAAAAAGAGAATGGCTCACCCAAAAAGTGGGCCGTTTTTCTTACATATTTATAGTAAATCTAGTTATGGAACAAAAGCTTACACCAGAAGAGTTACAACAAATTAATCTTATCAAATCGGACGCCTTAGAAGTCGCTGCCCTACTTGGAGAATTAGAATACCAAAAAATGAGCATCGAACTTGATATGGAAGAACAAAAGAAAAGAATCAAAGAAATTAGGGTAAAAGAAAAGCAAGTCTTCGAAGAAATTAGATCTAAATACGGCGCAGTCTCGATAAATACGGAGACCGGAGAAATTAGCTAAAGTGTTTTGAATCAAATATCGATATTT
>Ga0247723_1000615_pt1 | contig 23655 bp, 28 predicted proteins | sample MSEWelMarce5H_FC_FD_189079 | JGI IMG/M metagenome (GOLD analysis project Ga0247723, IMG submission 189079) | Subsurface sediment microbial communities from gas well in West Virginia, United States - MSEEL Well Study Marcellus 5H_FC | ecosystem: Environmental > Terrestrial > Deep subsurface >... | reverse complement strand
GCCTTATTTAGGCAGGTTTTACAGGGCTTATGCCACGCAGATGTACGTACCATTTACGTACATTTTGCTGGCTGTGGTAAATGTTACTGGAGTTCCTTGAACTAATATGCTTTCAATAAGCGGCTTTGGTGATGCGGTTGTTTCTTTAAGCCAGTGAAAGTCCATAGTCTGTGAACCAGGAATGTGGTCAGCAATTAACTGTTTATGCCCATTTAACTCTTCTGCTGGCTGTGATGGGTCTACCCATGACCACGCAGAGAAGTGATTTGCTGCACTAGGAATGGGTGCAAATGGTAGGTCTACTTTAAACTGGCCTGTTCCAAAGTTAGTTACTGTAGTCAAGTTAATCGATATATTGAATGTGACTAACTGCCCGTATCTCACATAGTAACTGTTATAGGTGGGGTAGGTTGCTCCAGTACCTGTAAAAGTAAGCCCAGTTGCTTGAAATATAGGAGACCATCGTGTTTGAGTTGGCACTACGACTGGTGCGGGGGTAAACGACCCCAACCAAATTGGAAATGATGGGTCTCCACCTTCAAAACTCACAAAAACACCATCACCAATTTCTGGAAGAGTAACGGCAATGTTTGGGAAAACACCCCAAGCCCAACCAGTTTCTTCTTCCAGTAACACCTGAGGTATTTGTAACCTTAAACGGCTTTTACCTAATGGGTCGTTGTTGTCTACAACTACCCCACGGTAAACACCAATAAATCGGCGATTACCAGATTCATCTTTAATCATTACTTAGTGACCTTGATGTAGTAAATGTTTGTGTTGAGACCATCAGATGAAGTTACAGTTACAGCAATAGTGTTAAGCCCAGTAGTTAGAGTCAATGAACCTGAAGCAACGCCACTAGTAATAGAGGTAGGTCCAGTAACTGTGCCTGAGCCGTTAGTGAAGGTGTAAGTCAAAGTTGCTACAGTATTCACGGAGGTTGGGGTAAATGTCATAGTACTGCTTGTGCTAGTAAACGCATAAGTTTTAGTCAAAGCATTGAATGACGGCATTGTTCCGTTAGCGATAGTAACCACAAGGTTGCTTAGGCTCGCCATTGGGTAAATCTTTGTGTTAGCATCTTTGAACACAAAGTATTCGCCTTGTGCTGGGATAAGAGTAGTTCTTGCAGAAGACCCACCAGTCCTGAACAACTTCACTATTCTTACTGAATCAACGCCGTTAATAGCACTAAGACTTTGCTCTAATTTTTCAGGGCGAATGTTTTGGTTAAAGTCAAGGTAGTTGTACCCGTAACCATAAACTACTTCAGAATTGATTGCAGTAATAATTTGAGCATCAGAATACCCTGTTTCAGCCACGTACTCTACTACCACATCTGCAGAGACGTATGTAGGAGGAAGTATTGTTAGTGTAGTCCCAATTTGCGTTTTATTAGAAAAATCAGTTTCAACAGAACTTTTTAAGTCAGACCATTTTGAAGTTACCGCTGTGTTGGAGGCATTAAATCCTGGGTAATAGTCAGGAGAAGTGTCTGTAGTACTCTCACCAATGTATAACACCACAGAAGTTGGGGATGAGGCATACGCCGCCGCCTTACCAACCCCAGACATTGTTAAAGCAAAGTTTTTAAAGTCATTCAGGCTTACAGCACGCTGAGACACTCGCAGAGCGGATGGTGCATTAGCACGGATACTATCGTTAGACTCAGGGTTTTCCCCACCATAACCAGCAGCGTCGTTAGAAATAGTGACGTTAACAATACTGGCAAGTAGAACACCGCTCGAAACAGGGACACTAATAACTCTAAAGTTAGTACCGCTATCAACGTTTCCGATAAGTCCACCACCAACAAAGTATTGAGCCTTAATGTCATCGCCATACACAGGTATAGCACCTGAAACTCCATTACCAAAATTTACAGACACATAGTCAGTGCCACTGTAAGAGAGCGAGTAAACAAAGTCTTGAGGACCATACTCAGATAGATTGTCCACCTGTGTCCACTGAACAAATGAGTCCCCATTTCTGACAAAAACCTCTACACTACCGTCAACTACCTGATTACTGGTTAAAATGTATGATTGGTTAGGTAGACCTGTAGAGTACGCTAGTCTCTCTCCTGGAATGTCATAGATGTCATCACCATTAGCAGCATTAACTGCGTCAGCAGTAACATTTTTTCCGTGCACCAGTTCACCTAAAGCAGAAGCGTTAGGACCAATTGTGACATCAGAGTTTACCGTGTAATACTCTTGGTATGTAGTAGCCGAGCCATTGTTAGTTATAGTGATACTTGCTGAAACCAAAGTACCCTCAGGCACAACAACGTCAACCCCCGTCGAGTTGGTTAAAGTAACATCAACTAACGCTTGGCGATACCCTGAAACTTGATACCCATACATTGAGGCAATATTTAGAAGGCTTTGCCTTTGCGTAGCCGTACTTAGATACGCTTCGTTAGCGACTCTATCAATGTAGTAGTTATTTAAGTCACCGATATGAGCAAACGCCTCAACGATAGCCACCCCAAAGTCTGCAGGGTCAGTTGCAGACCAAGTTTTACCATTAGCGTTTACACGAGTTTGGATTCGAGTAATTAAGTCTTCTCTTAAAGCAAAAAAATCTCTACTTGTATAATCAATAGACGAAGTTATTTTTTGAATAGCCATTAAATTTCCTTAGGTGGTTGGGTTCCGTTAATTAATACAGTACCTATTTTGGTTTCTGTAGTAGTGTCATCAGGCAAAGAGTAGAAAACTGTTACTTCTAAAACTCCAGTGTCTTTACTGTAAGAGGTTTGCAAATCACTGAAATTCAATAATGGAAGATAGTCTGAAAATGCTTCTGATATGTGTTTGTAAAGCGACTCTTCAGCCCCAGTAACACTGTCAAAGTTATCAAAATGAATTTTACTCCCAAAGTAGTACCTTTGGACTCTTTCCCCTAAAGCAGTACCTATAACGGACAGAACTCTATCTGCCCAAAGTTTTCTTTGGTCAGTCGTAGTGACTATAGAACCATTTATGCCCAGAGTAAAAGGTAGGCTTATAGCCTGTTCAATGTTAGCCATTATTTATCTCCTGTAAATCTGTGTCCCCATGTTGCAGGGGTTCGATTCCATCCTTGATTTAATTCAAAAACAATTGGGTTTACTGCGTTTAATACCGCAGCATTATTTTTGTTTACTTGAACATTTCCGCTTAAAGCCTCTACCAAGTTTATCACTCCAACAGTATTTTGGGCCCCATCTTTTGCGTAAACCTTAGTGTCATATCCAGTTCCATCAATGGCTGCTTTCATCTCAATTTGGTAGTCTCCTAGACGAGCAAACATGTGTTTAACTTGAGATGCAATCCAATACCCGTCAGTCAAAGAACCTGTACCTTGAATTATTATTGGGGCAAAAGGTCGAATTCTAGGGTCGCCCTGACACGCAATACGTGCTGGCATGTTTAGTCTACCTAAATGAGCGGAGCCATCAACTTGAGCCTGAGCAATTTCCTGTGACAAAGAAACCTCTGTAGCCACAACGTCATTAAAAATAACGTCATTAACTGCAGATTTAAAGTTCTCTCCCACGGTTTTTGGGGACGCTTTGGACAAAATAATCTCTCCAGTTAGTGGATTTACTCCACCAATAGATTTGTTTGTTCTCATTTGACCTTCAATTTCAACGTGTTCACCGTTGATAACTTTAAAGGAATCTAAAGTTCGGTCTAAAAACTCGTTGTTTATACCAAATTTTGTAGAGTTCATACTCAAAACAGGTACGTTAGTTATGTTCTGGTCAATTAGTTTATCTAATGGTCTGAAATAAAACGTCATCTTATCCACAAGAATTCCGTAACCAATACTCTTGGCGTGCTCTACAATCCATTCCCAATAAGAATGTCCTGCAATAGTCAGTTGCTCAAAAACTACTTTGTTATCTTCTCCAACAAATTTAAAACCAAAACTAGTAACTAGTTCTTCAACTGCTTGAGGAATAGACTTATCTCTAAAAACCTTTGTTGTACTGTCTTTAAGGGGAAAAGTTGAGCCTATACAATGGACTTCCATAAGTTCTTCAATTTGACCTGCTACAGTCTTTTTTACAAACGAAACATACCCAACCCAAGTGTTTGAGATTGCACCTTGTTTCCAAGAAAACCTTACTGGCACCCCAGTCCTCATTAAAGTAAACCATTTTTCGCTTGTTTTAGAGAACTCCATGATAAGAACATCATGATTATATGGTTCTTGTAATAGTTCGACCCTACGAGGAACAGTAGACAATGAGGGGACTGTAGGAAAAGATACCGAGTAGGTCGTACCTCTACGGTATTTACTAGTTAAAAGAAGTTTAGTCATTAGGCACTCTTATCAAAGTTCCAGGGGCTATTCCGCTAGGGTCAACAATTTCTGGATTATGGTCCATGATGTAATGCCAGTTATCGCTAGTACCGTAAAGTTGTTGAGCAATAACATCAATACGGTCACCTTCTCGCCAAGTCATGGTGTAGTAATTTGACTGTAAGTTTGAGTATTGCCTTAAAACCGTAATTTGTGCTTTTTCAGTTCTTGAATCCATGGCTTTAAAAACACGACCGTCAGCGTATCTACTATCTGCGTAAATCAATCTTTTTTGTCCTTTTCTTCTACAACAACTGGGGCTTTAAGAACTTCACTAATTTTTTTAGCAAAGTCAGGAAGACGACTAAATGTAATTTGGACGTTAGAAAACACTGGAACCATGTTTTGGTTAAAAATAGTGTGACTAACACTAAACCCATCAATGATTCCTAAATACCTTAAGTTTTTCCCAAGGTGCAGTTCTACAGGATAAGCACCTAAATAACCAATATCTGATGTAAATTTTCCACGTAAGTTGCTTTTTAACTGGTACCCCAGTAATGTGCGAAGCAAGTACTCAATGTCGTACATTGTGCCTAGTTCCTTAATCAGTTTCAACTCTTCATTAATGCTTGTCACTTCTGCGGCAGTTCCAGCGTTTGCTGTATTTACTGGATGATTTCCTACATGGGAATAGATTTCTTTAACTGGCAAAGTTCCTTGGCCGTAAATTAAAGTATCAAGATACTTAAAATCGTGCATCCTGTTGACTATGATGCTAAATGTTACTGTGCTACTTGTAACGCTAGACCCAATAAGAGGCACCTTATCCGCACCGCTTGTCTGTAGACCTATGTCCACCTGAGGTGCACCCGCATAGTTCATTGAAACTGTTGAAGGATTATATTGAAATTGGAAACCATAACGACGAGTGTTAATTCGCCTTGTCTTGTTATCTCCACCTAAACCAGTTACTCCAGCGTCATCAGGTCTCCACCATGTACCGTTTGATTTTAGCCTTGAAGGAACAATATAACTTTGAATCATACCTTTATACGGCGAACTATCTTCCCACAACTTTTCAGCGGCACTTACTATTGCTGGTAAATTGCCTTTATCTACTTTAAAGTTGGCTAGGTTATTTGCAGTGAAATATACTTCTTTAACGGCTGGAAAATTATGTATAACAGGTTTTTTGTCATCTCCAACTCCAACCATGTTACCGCTTGAGTTACCACTCCCACCACCGCCGCCGCCACCTTTTCCTCCGCCTTTTCCGCCATCTGGAGTTACTTTAGAAGTGTCGGTACCACCATTTCCAGTGGCCTTGTCTAATTCAGTTTTCTTAGTCTTTGTTTCAGCAATTTTTTGTTTGTAGAACCACAGACAGTATTTTTCGTATTCATGAAGAGTTTCATACCAATAAACGTCATCTCGTGCACCCCAGCCGTCCTCAGGACTTACTGGGGCATTACCACCATTACCTTGGGGGTTTAAATTACTATTCCATCTAGGCAAATCTTCATAAGTTAACTTTCTAGTACCAAACTTCCTAGCAAATTGTCCTAGTGCACTTTCCCATTCATCCGCAGCCAATTTCTTTCGACCACTTGATTTTGTAGAGTCAACTGAATACACGTACGCATCAGTAGGGTACTGTAGCCCTAAGGTTGCTAAATTAGTGTCGTATTTCACTTCAGTGGTTGAACCTGTAACAAAACTAAAGTCGTTATCAATACGCCCTCGTACTCCCGCAACATTGATGCCTTCAATGTAATGGTCTTTATTAAAACTTGCGGTTTGAATACCTGATGCTATTTGTAAGAAAACCTTGCCACCAGAAATTCTGTAAGAATTAATCTTCTTTTTAGTACCTTCAATACGTGCTTTAGCCTTTTTTGTTTCGCTAACAACAGCCTCGTAGCAAGCCTTAGCAATCTGTTCCTTGGCTTTAGCAATGTTGTATTCGTTAAGAAGGCTTTGTGGTGGTGGTGTAGGTGTAGGTGGGTTTCCTGAACCTGGATATCCTGCCATTATAGTCTCCCCATTGTTGAAGTTAATGTATCGTTATCTAGATACTCTTTAATAAGTTTTGCAAAGCGTCTTGCTTCAGATTCTGAAGCCTGTGCTACAGATACGTTTATAGTGACATTGTTTCCGCCACCGCCACCACTACTAGGTCCATCTCCTCCACCAGTAGTTCCCATACCTCCACCTAGGTTTGCACCTGTAGAAGTTCCTTTACCCAGCAATGTTCCGCTACCACCAGAAGATGCACTAGTTCTACCGCCACCAGCAACAACTGACTTACCAATAGCGGCACCTTTATACGATGAAGGGATTTTAGTACCATTACCTGATGCACCTGTTGAGAAACCTAAAAGCCCAGCGTCAGCAGAGCCACCCATACCACGAACAGAGTTAGATGAAGTACTGCTTCCACCTTTAACTCCTGAGTTTTTTGCGTAGTTTGCACCTAAGAATGGTGATGGGTCAACTCTTGTCCCACCTTTCCAAAGTTCGAAGTGAAGGTGAGCGGCTTCAGAGTAACCTGTGTTACCGACTCTAGCGATTTGCTGTCCTTGGGTAACTTGCTGTCCAACACTAACGTCAAAACCACTTACGTGAGCGTAGTTGGTCACATACCCATTTCCGTGGTCAACTTTTACGTGTAGACCATAACTGCGGTCACTAGTTCCCATAGTGTTGGCTGCACGACCACCAGTGAAAATTACTTTACCAGCGGCAGCAGCCATAATTCCTGTGCCTTCAGCGGCAGACCAGTCAACCGCCCAGTGACCTCTAGGGTGTAAGTCATCGTAAACACCGTAGCCACAAACCATTCTTGCTTTACCTACAGGGTGAATAAGTTTAAACGCTGCCCCTGCTCCAGCCCCCGCACTGTTACTTCCACCACCATTGCTGGTACCACCATCACCACTAAACCCACCGTAGATTGCCCCAGCAGTCGCTCCAATCGCAGCACCAATTCCTGTGCCCACACCTGGAATAATGCTTCCAACCATTGCACCCATACCACCCCAAGATGCGGCAGTACCAATAGCATTACCAATTTTACTTTGGGTACTACCTTGTGCAGAATCACCAGCAACTAAGTCTCCAACAAATCCTCCACCCAAACTTGCAAGCAAACCAAGACCAAAACCTCTACCTTTAAATCCACCGCCACCTTTAGCCGCAGGTGCCTTGGTATATCTGCCTGTCTTAGGGTCACGGTAGCGACCACCACCAGCAGCAACTGCACCGCCGCCTTTAGGGCCAAGAACTCCTGCCCCTCTTAAACTTTTTGTTAGTAATGCGTTAGTTAATAGTGCCCCACCAATTGAGCCTAGACCGCCACCTATACCTCCAAGTGCAGTAAGACCACCAGCGATTGTAGGGTCTTTAATACCTAAACTAGTTCCAGCATTTAGTTGAGCCATCGCTTGTCCTGCAGGGGTCTTTAAGAAACCTTGCATAGCACCGTTAAACTGGTCGATTACTACAGCGGCTTTTTTCATACCTTCAATGTAGGCGTCTGTTGCAGTTTCCATAGTTTTTGTTTGAGAACTGATAGCACTGTACTCAGACTGCATAGGGTTATCGCCAGCACTTTTCTGAAGTTGTGCCATTAGTTTATCGTCGCTCAAGTCCATGTTCTTGCCGCCAGCAGCATCAATCATGTATTGATAAGCCATACGCTGTTGAGTAGCATCTAAGCCTGAGTTTTTAAGGTTTTGCTCTAAAGCACCACCCTGCATAGAAGTCTGTAATTCTTGCACAGTAAGTTTTTGCCCACCAGTCATACGCTCATTTAACTGAGAAAAGATTTCGCCCTGTGAAAGACGCTTACCTGTTATAGGGTCTGTTGTGTACATACCAAAGTTACGCATCAAGGAACTAGAGGTTGCACCGCTAGTTAAGCCACCTAATGCCTGAGCAGCAGTAGCGTTATCTATGTTTAAATATTTTGCAGCATTTTTAGTTGATGTAAGTAAGTTTTGAAATTGCCCAGCGTTAACTCCTGTGGCATTAGTGCTAACTCCCATACCAGAAAAAATTGCTGCGGCAGCAGAGTCCATTCCAAGGCCTGTAATACCGCCTTTCATACCATTAAAGGTGGCGTTTGCTATTCCTGCCCTACCCCCAGCAGAACCCCCCTGCATAAGGTTAGCCCCATAAAAACCTGATGCCCTAGTTATGGTTGTTTCAACGTCAGGCATAGCCATGAAACCACCAGCAACAACGCCTGTGGCCATTTTAGTTAGTCCTTGGAGGGTACCCATACCAAGGTTCATCTTCTTGGTCCAGTCCCAAGTAGCCCCAACGTTTCCTGTTGGAGGCATGAAACTGAATCCGCCCAACGCTTGAGATAGGCGGTTACCTGAACCTACACCTAAACCTCGTTGACCAAACCCGCCGTTACCCATAGGCTGTACAGCCCCAGTGATGCCCTTACCTAGTTTTGCAAAGTCCCCAACAAGAGATTTAACAAGGCGTGTCATTTTGGATAGGGCGTTATTAGCCCCTTCAATGTCGCCAACGATTTCGTCTTTAGCCATTATCCTTCACCACCTTTCCGCTTGTTCTGGCTATTTCAAACCAGTTCAACCTTTCACGGCTAGACATCTCACGGATTTCCGTTAGAGTCCAACCTTTATACAACTTAGCCAATGCGGCCCAAGAGTAAATTAATTCTTCATAACTTATTAAATTAGAGGCGAAACAAAGTACCGAGGCTAATCGGCACCTGCACTTCACTCTCACAATCTGGGCAAGTTACATTTATTGGGTCAAATAGTGGGCCAGGGTTTCGGTCTGCGATAGCGTCAGCAATAGCACGTCTGTCGACAAGTCCTAATGCTTGGATTTGTGTTTTACTAAAGACGGGTCTGCCGTCAATTTCTAACACGGTTTGTTCTAGCAAAGTTGTTAAAGACTCTGCAATGTTTGCTTCTGGGTTAGCCAAGAGTTTTTTCTGTGTCTTACCTGTTGGTAAAGTCACCAAAAACTCTTTGTTCTTACCTTTAACGATAAAGTTTGTTTCCTGAGCGTCAGGTAAAACTCTGCTTTTAATGTCTTTTAGAATGTCAATTTCTACAGGTTTAAATTCAGAGCAACCGTTACAGTACCCAGATAGTTCTGCTGTTTCACCAAATGTTGCACGATAAATTCCTAGAAGGATGGCATCTCTGTCTCCAACTAGTAGGCTATCAAGTAATTCGTCTGTGGCTTTAGTGTCGCCTAAAGAAACTGTTGCACGGTTTACAACTATTGAAAACATTTTTCCTGATGATTCTGCTCGGATTAATGCTTCTTCGTCTCTACCATTTATTTCTCTTACAAGAGCAGTCTTGACAACCTCCCCGTCGATTACGATACCTCCAGGGAGGTCGACAAGAATGTCTGTAGGAGAAACAATTTTTGGTGCTTCTACGGTTTGTGGTTCGGATAGTGCTTGAGCAAGCAAATCATTTGCTTTGTTAGCGTCATCTGCTGCTCTCAGGGTTTGTTCTGCCATGTTATTCTCCTTGTTTAATTAGTTGGTTTAGTATGCTTCGTACTCAGATTCACGTACTGCTGCTGAACCAGCGTCAGTTAGGTCCTTACCCCAGATAACTTCGAATCCTTCGTGAGTCAGAGACATCTGCTCAACCAAGATTGCGTTGTCACCTGCGTTTAGGTCTGAGTATGCTAGTGAGGTAATCCAAGCGTTGTACACCTTGAAACGCATTGAAACGTGGTCGTTGTAGGTACTCGCAGAGTTTCCTGCTGTTGCGGTAGACGCTAGTGGATGACTTAAAACATCGATGTCAATGTCAACACGGAAGTCTGAAGCCGCAGTACGTGTAACAGTTCCTTGAACTGTTTGGAACAGTTGCTTCATCCACTTCCAGTTTTCGTCTGTACCTAGAAGCACACCACGCTGCATTGTTAGTGGAGCAAATGCAGTTTGGCCTGGAATCTGGTGAACAGTGGTGTTGTAACCACCTTCACGGTAAGGGATTGAGTCAGTAGACACAGCCATACCTGATACCGAAGTAAACCCAAATGGAATTGATGCAACTGCCTGAGACCAAGGGTTTGTGGCGTTAGCACCTGTGTTACCACCTGTTGTAACGTGTGGTTTGAAAGTGACTAGAAACCTAAAGTTTCTAATCGGGTCAGTTGCAATGTTAGAGCGGTTGTTTAATATAGTAGCCATTGTTTTCTCCTTTAAGGCTAGTTGCCAGTAATCTGGCTTAGGTTGATAACTACAAATTCAGCAGGGTACTCAAGAGCAACACCAACCTGAATGTTTACTACACCCTGAGCAATAGACTCTGGAGTATTGATTTGGCTGTCTATCTTTACGTAGTAAGCCTCGGCAGGTGAGTTTCCACGCAGTCCACCTTGGTTACGGTATTCGTTTAGGAACACCCCGACTACAGTACGAAGTTGAGACCACAACTTTGCGTTGTTGTTGTTGAATACAGCGAACTGTGTAAGGTTCTGTAGTTGCTTTGTAATGTAAATCAAAGAACGACGAGTGCTCACATACTTGTTTGCAGTACCATCTTGTAGAAGAGTACGTGCACCCATAACAACTACACCAGCACCTGGAAGGTTGCGGATAGCGTTCACAGCATCACCATAGACAGTGCTACCACCAGATACGTAAGTACCAGTGTTTAGTGAGTCTAGGTCTGCTGGAGTAAAGGCACGTTCCAAAGAAACTGCGGTACGAATGTTTGCGGAAACACCTGCTGGAGATTTGAATGGGCCGTAAGTCTTGTCAGTTGACAAGTAGATACCAGCAATAGCACCTGCAGGGGCAGTCTTGCGAAGTGCCTGGGCACTGCGAGCAATAGGGTCCTGAACGTAGTAGTGAGGGTAGTAACCAGCGGCACGAGATGAGGCGGTACGAGCAGTGATGTATGCAATAGCCTGTGGGACAGTTAGGCTTGGTGCGGTGTCAATGATTGCAAAACCGCTACCTGAGTTAGCCCACGCAATTAGTGCGTCATGAACTGAAGCCAAGTGAGCGTCTGCAGAAGCGTTTCCGTCTACAACAAACTTCTCATGGATGTTTGGTGCGAAGACAACCAATGGGCGGTCGATAGCGTCAAACTCTGAAGAACCATCGGTAGCAAAAACTCCAGTGTAATCACCAACTACAGGGGCAGAACCATCAGCACCACCAGTCAATGGTAGAACAGCAGTAATTTCCTGAGTGGTTGGAGTACCTGTAGAAGACAATGCCAAAGTAATGTACTTTGAAGTAGCGTTAACTACAGTCTGAGCGTAGTCAGCAGAAGTAGCACTGTTGAATACTACGTTAGTAAACTGCTCAACAATAACATCGTTATTTCCGTCAGCGTTGTTGGTGCCTAGGTAGGTAGACGCTACTTCCTTCAAAACAGTTAAGTTGTAATAGTTTGCTACTGAAGTGCCAGTAATCTGGATACGGAAGTTGTTGCTATCTGCACCCTTGTTTTTTGACGAAGCAGTTCCAAGGTTACCGCCAGACTTAGGGATAGTTACAGATGCAACGGCTGCACCAGAACCAAGCACACGGCGAACATACAACTCTGAACCACCGTTAGCAAAGAACTGGTTTACACCAATTGTTGCTGGGTATGAAGCGTTGTAGCCACCGAACTGCTGTGTGAAGTCAAACCAAGAAGTAACAAGAGTTACTGTGGATGGACCTTGTGGGAAAGCACCGACAATAGCACCAGCGGCGTCAGCCGAACCAGATGCTTCAATAGGTGCAGGGATTAGAGTCTCGTTTACATAGACTCCAGGACGACCATAGGTCATTGTATCTCCTTAGGGTTAATTGGGAAAATTCCGATTAGTGGCGATTTATTAGTTCGACGGGGGTAAGTACGACTTCTTCTACCGTGTAGTATTGGCGGTATGCTTCCTGCACGATTTCACTAGTGACTCGTACAGTTACAGCATTGATAAACAAACGTTTTGCTTGTTCAACACTATCCCTTTTCGCTACGTCAAGTACCTCTAAACGACGAACAGTATTGTCATCTAGAGTTAATTGACCGAAACGTAAAGGAAGTTTTTCATGCAGCAGTTGAGACAGCAACTCACGGTCATGTCTAGGTTGGCGTGCATAAGTAGTTATTTGATAGTCAATGTTGACTGGGATAGGTAGGTCAATGTCCCAACCTAAGTCACTAGTCTCAGTAGGGCCCAAATAGCCAAACTGCTCTACAGTGCCTGTAATACGGCCACGCATTTCACGCTCAGTATCACGCTGAATATCAATCATGTCAATAGTTATGTAAGGGTAAACCTGTGCACGCAATTCCTGGTCAGGTTGACCAAAGAACACACCAACTTGGCGTGGAGTGTCATCCCCAGTAGCACGCTGGTCATGCACAGTTATACCTTGAATTTGCTTACGTAAAGCATCATCTTCAGATAAAAGGAAAGTCATTTAGTCTCCTTCCAACGGTTGTTTAGGGTAACCATAAAAGCATCATTAACGTGCTTAGGGTCATTTAAAAATTTGCGGATGGTGGCGGTAGGCTTAACGTTCTCATCGCCGTACTCGTGAACAAAAGCACGGTCAGCGTAATCTGGGTGAGCCTGTGCAGTGAACTTGCCGTTCTCATGGGTGACGTTCAAAGTGCTGGCCACTTCAGGGTCCCAGCCACTGTGGACGGCTTGCTTACGCAACTGTGCCGTCATATAGCGTGCAGTATCCTGCGTTGCTTTTTGCGTTGCTTCTAGTAACTTCTTCACTCGTCATCGCCTGTACGTTGGGCAACTTTACCGCCAACGTAACCAGCAATCACAGATAATAAGATAGTTTGACCGAAGGTAGGCTTACGTGCTCCCCCGACTCCTCTGATGAACTCTTGTTGTTCTTGAGGGTTGGGTATGTCAGCAACACGTTCCCACCAAGGTTTCCAGTCCTTAGATGACATCGCAAAATCCTTTATTAAAGGTGCAGGGCTACGTTAGTAGATAGGTACCCGCACGGATACCTACCCTCTAAGGATAAAAGAAAACCCTGCTTTTGGCAGGGTAAACTTTGTTTGTGTTGGGACTACTTCTTGCCTTTAATCTTCTTGGCGAGAGCGTTGTCCTTCTTGGTGTCAGCCTTCTTGGTCAAGGTCTTGTCCTTGTCCATCTTGGCGTCTTCCTTCTTGAACTTAGCCTTCTGTGCAGGGGTCATACCCTTCATGGTTTTCTTGTCTTGCTTTTCGTCAGCCTTTGAGCCGATGTATGGTTTCTTAGCCATTGTTTTCTTCTTTCTTGCAGTCACAGTTACCGCAACCACAGTTTGTAGGAACTCGCTTATTTGCACAATCGTAGCAAATTCTTTCAGTCTCAGCACCGTCGATGCCAAGTAGTAGTGCGTCTATGCCAGAGTAAACAATGTTTTCTTCAGTAGAGCAGACTTCACAAGTAGGCATTACTTCTTGCCTCCACGCATCTTGCCCAAAGAGTTCTTCTTACGGGCAGAAATACTCTGGTCACGCTTCATGTTAGGGTTCTTCTTTGTCTTACATGCTGGGCATGTGCCACAGCCACAAGGCTTCTTGACAGCCATTACTTCTTCTTCTTAGGAAGGTCAATACCTGCTGCACGGCCAGTTCTTACAGCCTTCTTGGTTGACTTCATGTCAGCACCACGGATTGAAAGCACTTCACCAGTCTGGTTACCTGCCTTGTCGTACCCAGGTTTGCTGTTTCTGTTGTAACTAGTACCCTTACCTTTAACGGTCTGGATAGCGACCTTAGTGCCTCCTGGGGTTCTAGCCGAGGTAGTCTTTACAGTCTTACGAGTTGGTTTTGGATTTGCAGCCATTTATTTCTTCTTTCCTGCTCTACGCTTATTTTCTTTAGCGACGTTATCTTTATGCTTCATTGCCTTCAGGTTAGACATACGGTCATCACCTGAACGACCCTTATTGTTCTTGTGGTCGACATCTGTATCTTTACTCAGTTTACCATTTTTAGACTCATAGTCAGCCCTAGCCTTATTTTTACTTGTAGTTTTCCAAGTACCATCGGCTTGCTTAGTCTTATAGACATAGATAGGTCTACCACCATTGGCTTTAGAGCCTTTGTATGGACCAAACTTCTTAGTCTCAGCCATTACTTCTTTTTCTTTTTAGCCGCTGCCATGTTATCCACTAGATTAGGGTATGGGCGACCAGCAGCCTTAGCACGAGCCTTAGCAGAAGACTTCTGACTCTTAGATAGAGGTTTGTCTTTCTTAGTTGGGTCTGGCTTCTCCCAGACCTTCTTTTCTTTAGCCATTACTTCTTCTTCTGTGGGTTATCTTTATGCCACTTACGAGTTGCTTTAACACCGTCTTTAACAGTCTTAGAACCAGCGACTTTGGTTAAGTTCATTTTATCGTACTTACCCTTTTTAGTGGCTGTATGGTCAACAATAACATCGCCTTTTTTACCGATACCTTTGTCAGACTTCTTCTTAGTCACAACGTGACCAACACCATCTTTAGTGCGTACTTTAGCCATTATTTACCTCTTATGTTCTGGACAGCACCCTTAACCGCACCTTTGATAGCCCCCTTGTAATAAGCGACACCAATCTGTGGGGTACTAGCCCCTGCCCTAGAAGCAAACTGCACAGAACTCTTTACGGCATTACGGGCAGCGTTAATGTCCTGCTCTGCTGCGTCAATTTTCAACTGACGTAATGCAGGTAGTTCTGAGGTATCTTTTAGAAGTTTCTTCTGGCTGCTACGGTTTGTAACTGCTCTTCTAGCGTATTCAGTAGCAGCACCTTTAACAGCATTAGTTGGTTTAAGTTTCTTAGCCATGGTGGCACCCCACACATCTAACTTCCCAATTGTCGGAAGGACCTTTAGAGGTCATACCCTCGCCTTTACCTACACGAGTACCACATCCAACACAGGTTCCTGGGAACTTGTTTGTAAAGCCTTTAGGTCTCTCTGAAGGTGCAGGAGCAGCAACCGCTGGTGTAGAAGTGGTGTTTCTAACAGGCATACCTTGGGCACGAGCAACTCTAGTGTCCACCATCAGTTTACGGAGTTCTTCAGCAGAGTCATGTTCCTGACTTTTGTTACTAAAGCCAACGCCTTTACAGTCAAAGCACATACCATCAGCGGTATTTCCAAAACGAGGGATTACACCAGACCCTTGGCACTTCAAACATCCCGCAACAAATTTACCGTTAGGCTTTTTAACGATAGGCTGATTCTTGCCTTCTTCAGTTGCTTTAGCAACACGTTCTTGTGCTTCACGTTGTGGAGCGGTGGCAATATGCTGGTCAATTAGATTGCCTAAATGTTCGGCAAACTTCTTTGCATACAACTTCCCATGGGCATCATTAAGAGGTTGATAAGCGTCAATCGCAGCCTCATGTTCTGGGCTATTAGGTGCAGTTTCCCTAATTTTGCTTACCTTATCCAAAGCAGCATTTGAAAGGTTTTTTGCAGCAATAACTTCAGAGTCACCATGAGCAGCGTTATGTGCCTGGTTACCCAGAGCAATAGCCTCAGGTGAACCACCATTGTTTAGCACCCATTTGTCGTGCTCAGGTTTTAGATGAGGCTTAATCATGTCGTATGCTACTGAAAGAATAGTATCCGCCATTATTTTTTACCTTTCTTAGCGTCAAGACGCTTAGACATAGCCGCAGCCTTCTTCTTAGCATCAGCCTTAGAAGAGGCACCCCACGCCTGTAGAGACAACAGTAGTCTTGTAGGCTCACCGTTAGGCTTACGCTCTGGCCCAGGGTTACCACCCATCCTCGCAAGGAATGAAGCACGTCTAGGGTTATCGCCAGATTTAACTGGAGCCTTCAAATCTGAGCCAGGGTTTGCTCTCTCATAGGACTTACGTCCCTTTTCATTAAGACCGCCTTTAGCGTTCTTACCAGACTTCTTCTGCCATGCTTCGCTTGCCATGACTAGTCCTTCTTAAACTTAGGGGTCTTCTTAGGGCCCTTACCTGTAGTGCTGTAACGGCTGTGAACCTTCTCACCAGCAACATCAGTAGGGTTCTTCTTAATGTTTCCCTTGTGCTGTGCTTTCACAGTCTTTTCGGCTTTTCCGTTAGAGTCTTTAGTGTTTGCTACGTTAGCCTTCTTTGAGCGTTTTGGTCTCGGTAGTGCCATTATTTTTTCCTCTGTTTCTTCTTTACTTTTTTAGGTAGAGCCTTACCTTTAGGGGTATGTTCTTCCCATTGTACCGCCATCTTAGGGTTAGTGGCGTACATAAACTTGCGTTGTTGCTCTGATTTAAACGGCATAATTACCAACTAGATAAAGCGGTTCTTCTCCAAGTGTTAGTTGCTACACATATGTATAGAAACCCAGATGCGTAGGCTACTTGACCTGCGGTACCTGTTGCTGTTGCTGATGCTGGGACAGCGACCCAAGGGCCTACCTTAGTGTCTAGGTAGTCAAGGGCAGTGTTTAGGGTTGTACCCCAAGAGGACTGCCCAATAGTAGGTTTAACAAGTGGCATTTTTACTCTCCGTAAAGGTCAGAACCATAAGTGCTAACATCATAACCAAAAGTTCTGTAATCTGATTTAGATGGTGTGGCGTATGCCTGAAACTGCGGGTCATTTACAAGTTCTTCAGCGTTCATCTGGTTGCAGTCAATTGTTACTACAGCCCAACGGTACCCGAAAGAACCTCTAGGTAGTACCCGTGTAGGAACAAATACTTGACCACGATATATAATTCTATCTTTAATGTGGCCGCTAGAATTGGTAAGTAGAGTTGGTAAAAAGCGGTTTACTTCACCTACGTTAATAACTAGGCGAAGTGTGTCTGAAACGTAGAAACCACGCTCATTCATAACGTTAGTTCCACGAACTAGTTGAGCCATAACTACAGGCATTTTGAACGGCAACATCCAACGCCTACCTTTAGTGGCTGTAGATGATGATACGTCATAGATAGGGTCTACGATGTCTGTGTAGTTATCGTTTAGGTAGTAGTCTTGCCAACGCCACCAGTCAACTTCAACACCGACGGTAGCACCTAGTTCTTCACCAATTCCTTCATACATGGATTTGGCTTCATAGTCTACGCTAAACCTGCCGTTATCGGCACCACCGCCACGCATTAGGCAGACTCAGCACCGTTATAGGCGTATTGAACAGCAGACCAGTGAATAGTTCTAGCGGTAGTTGACGCTCCCCAAACAGAGTTATTGGTTCCAGTACCCGCAAAGATGTATGCCACAAAACTATCAGTTGTAACGCTGCTTATAGTTACTGAAGTAGGAGTGCTTGTTCCTGTTGGAGTAACGGTTACAACAGGGACATAGTCAAATGGCACAGGGAAAATAACAGTCATAGACGCATGGGTAGCACCGCCAGCAAGTACTGATGTTTGCTTACCTACTTGAATCTTGTACGGATGAGGGTATTGCCATTCCACGGTTGAGCCGTTTCTTGTCAGTACCTCTCCATAAGCACTTTGATACGAGATTTCAGAATAAGCGATTGTGTTTGAGGATGTTGCGTAAGGGACTCTAATCCCTGTCGGGATGGCACCGAGAGCGTTAACTCCAGCAGCAGAAACTGTCCAAGAAGAGTAAGTTCCAGAACCGCCAGTAGCATCCACGTTAACGGTAATAACTAAAGAGGCGATTCCAGTGATGACTCCTTCAACAAAGTTTGCTGGAGAAGAAGAGTTTGCTAGACGCACTCTAGTACCAACAGCAAAGGCACCTACCTTGTTTAAGGTAAAGTTTTTAGAGCCTGTGCTAATTGACACTGAGGAACTAGAGGTTACTCCGTCATAACCAACACCGTTAGTACCCGCAGCACCAGTAGAGCCAGTAGCCCCTGTGGCACCTGTAGTGCCTTGAGCACCAGTGGCACCAGTCGCTCCAGTAGCACCTACGCTACCTGCAACAGAAAAAGTCCATGCTGTGAAAGTTCCTGTACCACCAATAGCATCTGCGTTAACGGTAACGACTAGGCTGGCAATGTTAGTGATAATACCTTCAACAAAGTTAGTTGGGGTAGCAGTATTGGCTACACGAACTCTAGTGCCAAGTGCATACGCACCAACCTTGTTTACAGTAATTGCTTTGGAACCTGTGCTCACCGAAATTGATGTGGTAGAAGTTACGCCATCATAACCAACTCCATCGGCACCGTTAGTTCCATTAGTACCAGCAGCACCAGTAGAGCCTGTAGAGCCCTGCGGCCCAGTAGCACCCTGTGCACCAGTCGCACCAGTAGAGCCAGTCGCACCAGTAGAGCCAGTCGCACCAGTAGGGCCAGGTTGACCTGCAACAGAGAAAGTCCATGCAGTCTGTGTACCAGAACCGCCAATAGCATCAGCGTTAACAGTAATAGAAGTATCTGCAACTAACGCAGTGATTACACCTTCAACATAGTTAGTTGGGGTAGAAGTGTGTGCGGCACGAACACGAGTACCGACTGCGTAAGCCCCAGTACTAGTAACAGTAAACGCCTTAGAGCCTGTAGAAATAGCCACAGAAGAAGTAGATGTAACACCAGAGTAACCTAGACCTGTAGGACCTGTTACAGTTTGACCTACAGTTCCTGGGAGACCTGCAATGCTTACAGTCCAAGAACTTAAAGTTCCTGTACCTGAAGTTTGGTCTACGTTAACAGTGATTGAGGTGTTTGAAGTTAGGGCGGTGATTGTTCCTTCAACCCAGTTGGTTGCAGTGTTAATTACTCTAACTCGGTCTCCAAGCACAAACGCACCTGTGCTGGCTACAGCAAAAGTCTTAGAACCTGTACCGATAGCAACTGACGAAGTTGATGTTACACCGCTAAAACCTGCACCTGTGGCACCTGTAGAACCAGTGGCTCCTGTAGGTCCAGTAGTGTTTTGAAAAGCAAGGGATTCCCAAGCAGTAGTTCCATCGCCAATTTTGAAGTAGGTGGCGTTAGTTCCGCTAATTACATAGCCAATTTCACCTTGTGCTAAAACAGGGTTAGTTGAAGTCCAGTTAGCGGCAGTGTCCCTACGTACTTGAATTTTTGTTTTTACAGCCATTTAAATCTCCTAAAGTCTTCTTTAATTGTAAGGCTTTACTTACCCTAATAGAGCCTTAACTTCTTCTTCAGTAAGCCCTAAAACACTTAACTTAGCCAACGCAGAGGCTTTGGCTACTTCTTCTGGGGTAGGCTCAAGGTCTTCAACCTCGTACTGTTCCACAATGTTGTTTAGCGGATGGTCATGAGTATTGTCACAATCTTCACAGAAACCACCTTCACCATAAATAATAACTTTTGTCATAATTGTAAAAACACCTCGAATGGAGTTGATGACATTGCCAAAGTTCCTGCTGGAGTTGGCAGTGCTCCTGAAACAGAAGCAACCTGTAAACCTCTGGCACTAGAGTTTGCTGGGCTTCCATTAAAAGGAACCATCGGAACGTGTCCTGCACCCTTGCATTGTGCAGAGCATGTTGTTGTTTGTGGAACTGCTGCAAGCCAGTATAGTCCAGGGGCTAGTGTTTGGCTTATTGTTATCAGAGCAAGTGCTGAAGATGTTGTTGTAGCAACTGTTCCAGCGTCTAATAGCCTAGTACCTGGTAGTCCGTTTGATGAATTGTAGATACCTAATCTAACAACTGCTCCCGCAGCACCTCCAGTATTAACATAGATACCTATTTTAGTAAATGTAGTAGAAACAGATAGTGCAAATGGGACAAGTGTCATTGTGTTTAAAGTAGGCGTTGCATTTGTCTGAGTACCGCCTTGAGCGTAATAATAATATCCTGACTGAAATGCTGTCCATGAAGTTAGTCCTGGAGTTGTCCAAGTAGGTGTTGCACCTGTACCAGCAGAAGTGAGCACTTGACCAGTTGTTCCAGCAGAAGCATTTAAATGTATAGGGGTTGTTGTGGAATCGTAATTTACTGTGCCTTTTAAGTTTGTTGTAATTCCAACTCTTCCAACTCTAACTTCAGAGGAGTTACTTGTACCTAAGTAAACTGCTCCAGCGGTACCTGCTGAAGTTCCAACATCAACAACTATAGTTCCGCTACTTCCAGATGTTGTTGTTGCTCCAGTACTAATGCTCAGGTTACTAGATGAAGAGCCAGTTGTTGCTGGGGTAGTGATAAGAGGTGTGCCACTAAGGATTACGCCAGGATACCCAGCAATTAAATTGATTGTCCCACCGAGAACGCTGCTACCAATATTTGTTGTAACGGTTACAGAGCCAGAAGCATTAGTATTAATGTTTACAGTTCTACCAGTGGATGACGTTGTGCCATTTCCAATGTTTAGTGTTCCAGTAGTTAGTCCATCTGCAATACCTACAATGCCAGTGGTTACGTTACCAAAAATATCAGCGGTAGTAGTGCTTACAGAAGAAGCATCTATAATATTAGCAGTAACTGTGCCTTCAGCAGTTATACCTGTTTTAAATATTCTAGCCATAGGTTAATACTAACCTACGACGACGAGTGTGTAATTGCTTAGTGTAGTGGTGGCTGCAAAAGTGGCGGTAGCAACTGTGCTAGTTACAGTGATATCAGTTTCTACCAAAGTAGCAGTTGAGGTAGAAGTGTCATAAACCTGAGCAGTAACTAGGTTAGTTCCAAGACCGTGAGTCAAAGCAATAGTAGTTCCTGAACCAGTACCTACAAGAGATACCTTACGAGCAACAACACCTACGTTAGTTGGAAGGTCTGCGTAAACAACCGTACGGAATGACGGTGTTCCAGCAGAACCATTTGGAGCAGCAAGGAAAGTGTTTGCAGTAGTGCTACCGTATGGAGCGATGTAATCAGTTCCAGCAGTAGCAGCACTGATTGCAGTTCCATTACCCTTTAGAACACCAGTAATGCTGGTAGAAAGAGTAAGTGCTGGGGTAGCACCTCCGCTAGAAGAGCCAGCAAAACCGTTAGCAGAAGCAACCGATACACCAGTTACTGTTCCAGTTCCATAAGTTGTGGTATCTGTAGAAAGAGTTCCATCAGTAGCAACTTTTACAAAACCAGCAGTACCAGTTGTAACCTGTGGAAGTTTAACAATACCCGCAATAGTGGTGGTACTCTTACCTGTTCCAGACTGACCATTGTTACCAATAGCAATAGTTGCAGTACCAGCAGTGCCGTTACCTGCACCAACTCTAATGGTTGGAGAACCAGAAGCACCATTACCAATATTGATGGTACCTGTAGTCCATGCAGTGCCATTGCCTAGGTTTAGAGAACCTGTGGTTAATGCTCCACCTGTACTAATCGAGCCTATAGTTAGAGTAGTGTCCCATAAAGTAATTGCGGTGTTGTTAGTGGTCCATCTAATGTCAGCAGTCTGTAAGTAACCAGTAGTTTGAGTGATGTTGTTTGCACCTGTTGCAAGAACGTTGCCCATAGTGATACCGCCAGTGGCAGTAAGCGTATTAGCAAAACTGACTGCACCGCTAAATGACGGTGTGCTACCTAGGGTAATCGTTCCATTTAGTGTAGGAGTTGTAAGGACAGGGCTAGGAAGTGCAGCCGCAGACTTGATTGACACCGCACCAGACGCAACATCGAACTGTGTGTTTGTGAATGAGGCAATACCTAGAGTAGTGGTAGTTGCAGCAGGAACAGCACCAGCACCAGAGAACTGGGTGTAAGAAATGGCGTCAGTGCCAATCTTTACAGAGTAAGTAAGGTCTGCTCCAGTACCTGAAGTCGCAGTTCCCTTAGTAGTCTGAACAAACTGGTCACCAGCGTAAGTATTTCCACCAATAACGTAAACAAGGTCACCAGCAGAAAGGTCACCAAAGTGGCTGTTGTCAGCATCAGTAGAGCGAGTTAGGATTGCGGCTGTTCCGACAGCACCAGCAGTAGTAACTACATAGATACCGTTAGCAACAGAAGATGCTCCAGATAATGCTGTAGTACCGTCTTTTACAAGAACACGGTCGCCTTGAGCAAGAGTTACTGAAGTATCTAGCGTTACTACACCAGTGGCGGAGTAAGTAATGGTTGCACCAACACCTGTACCGCCATCACCTGGAGGGTTAGCAGTGGTTGAACCAGCAGCATACACACCAGCAATAGTTCCAGTGGTTGCAGCAACAACAGCGTCGTGAATGTTGACGCCAGTAGAAACGTTATCTACATAAGATTTAGTTGCAGCATCTCCAGCGTCAGTAGGAGTTCCAAGACCAGTAATCTTGTTGTTTCCCATAGCAATAGCACCAGACATGGTGCCACCAGCCTTTGGCAGAGCAGCATCAGCAGTGCTTTGAGCAGTAGCAGCGTTAGTTACACCTGTGCTACCACGGTCATACGCAGCCTTAGCAGCAGTAGCAGTAGCAGCAAGAACTGAGGAAGTAGTAGAGGTAGAGTCGCTCAACTGGGCAATACCAGCAACGCTAGTAGTAGCAGACACTGGGGTAATAGTTACAGCGGCAGAACCGTTAAAGGAAGCCCCACCAGCGGTAAGACCAGTTCCAAAAGTAAGAGTGTTAGCAACAGAGCCAGCAGAGCCAGTAGTGTTCTGGTTAAGGGTTGGGAAGTCACCAGCAGAAGCAATGGACAAAACACCAGTAGTGGTGGTGTTCTTTACGATACCTGTACCTAAAGCACCTAGGAACTGAGCACCTGACAAACCAGCGTCGGTAGTTCCTTGAACAATAAACTTGTTTGCAAAGGCTACGGCAGTAGAACCATCAACGCTGTTGCCCGCAAGGTTTACCGCTGAAGTCCACTTTCCTGCTGTAGTAGCAGTAGAAGCGTTGCCTGTAAGAGCACCAGTAAAAGTTGTTGCAGAGATGCTTCCTGTACCAGTGATGTTGTTTGAACCCATTGCTAAAGTACCTGTCATGGTACCTCCGCTCTTAGGCAGAGCAGCAGCCGCTAAGTCATAAGCAGCCTTAACAGCAGTAGAAGATGCACCAGTTGTAGAACTTGTAGTGCTTGTGCTATCTGAAAGAGTATTGCCTACTCGACTCCACGTGTTTGCAGGTGTTCCGCTTGCACCAGTAAAAATGTATAGGTCACCAAGGTAAGAGGAAATCTGACCTGCTAAAGCGTTTCCTGAACCATCAGGACTTCCAATGCCTGTAGGAGCAGAGCCCCACGCTTGAATCTTTGCATTAAGCAGGACGTTCCTGTTTAGTTGAATGTCCGTCAAAAATGATTTTGCCATAAGTTATCCTTAAGATAGGTAAGCGGTAGCGTAAACCGCAGAGGTGAAAGTAATGGTTAGGCTGTTACTATTAGTGTAAATTATTTGCCCCAAATATTCAGTGCCAAATGAATCAACCACCATTACGTTTGGTTGATACCCTAAATTGTGTGTAATTGTGTAAGTATCCCTTGCATCCGCAGGTGTATAGACAAATGAACCACCAGAAGTTCCAGTAGCCCCAGTAGCCCCAGTAGCCCCAGTAGCCCCAGT
>Ga0247723_1000613_pt1 | contig 23758 bp, 38 predicted proteins | sample MSEWelMarce5H_FC_FD_189079 | JGI IMG/M metagenome (GOLD analysis project Ga0247723, IMG submission 189079) | Subsurface sediment microbial communities from gas well in West Virginia, United States - MSEEL Well Study Marcellus 5H_FC | ecosystem: Environmental > Terrestrial > Deep subsurface >... | reverse complement strand
CTGACGGCGCTGCCTTGCAAGTGCAAGACGACAACGAGCAGTTCACCACTTTGACCGTTGCCAGCCAAAAGCACATCGGTGTCAACTTCACATCTGCTGAATTGACCATGCAATTGGATGACTTCGCAGAGCGTGTGTTAAAACCTCGTATCAGCCAGTTGGCATCTTCCATTGATGCAGACGTGGCCAATGCGTACAAATCCATCGGTAACACCGTTGGCACACCTGGCACTACTCCTTCTACTTCTTTGGTCTTGCTCCAAGCCCAGCAGAAGCTGAACGAAAACGCCGCTGTGATGAACCCCCGTTACGCCACTGTCAACCCTGCCGCTAACGCTGGTTTGGTTGAAGGCATGAAGGGTCTGTTCAATCCTACAGACACCATCAGCAAGCAGTTTAAGAACGGCATGATGGGCACTGGCGTGTTGGGCTTTGACGAGATCAACATGTCTCAGTCTATCAAGCAGCACACAACTGGCTCACGCGTTGCCACTGGCAATTCTGTGACCACCACTGTGTCTTCTCAAGGCGCTTCTAGCATTGCTTTGACTATTGGCTCTGGCCTAACAGTTAAGCAAGGCGACGTGTTCACTGTTGCTGGTTGCTTTGCTGTGAACCCACAGACCCGTGAATCCACTGGTTCGTTGTTCCAGTTTGTAGCTTTGGCTGATGCAACTGCTGTTAGCACTGCCATCACTGTGACTGTTGCTCCTATCTACACTTCTGCCAATGCTTTGGCCACCGTGGACAGCTTCCCTGCTTCCGGTGCTGCTGTTGTGTTCGTAGGCGCTGCTTCTAGCCAGTACGCTCAGAACTTGGTCTATCACAAGGACGCCATCACCTTTGCAACTGCTGACTTGCTGTTGCCACAAGGTGTTGACATGGCTGCTCGCGCAGTCCACAACGGTATTTCTTTGCGTGTCGTGCGCCAGTACGATATTAACAATGACCGTATGCCTTGCCGTATTGACGTTTTGTACGGTTTCAATACGATCCGTCCACAAATGGGCTGCCGCATCTGGGGCTAATCTAAATGGGGCTTCGGCCCCGTTTGTCTTAACATCTTTTTAAGGAAATTATCATGGCTTTACCTAATGGCGCAGGCGGTTATCAAATTGGTGACGGCAACTTGCTCGAAGCACAACTGACGGTTCAAACTATCCCCACAACTTTGACTGGCGACACTACGTTGACCGCTGATCAAGTGGTTGTTGGTTTGGTTGTTTGCAACAAAGGCAGCGATGCTACATTGACCGTGACTCTGCCCACAGCAGCGTTGCTCGATGCAGCTATCCCTAGCGCAAAAGTTGGCTCTGCTTTTGAGTTGACAATTTGCAATAACAACAACACTGGCGCATCGTCTACCGTTCCTGTCACCACAGGCACTGGTATCACAATCTTCGGCTCTGTGACTATTGCACGTTTCGGCGCGCACACATACCGTTTTGTGCGTACCGGCGACGCAGCTTACTCGGCATTCTTGAAGTAAACAATGGGGGCTTCGGCCCTCATTTTTAAAGGAAACATCATGGCCAATTCCAAACCTGTAGGCGTTGCGTATTCTGATCCAGAACTTGTTTCTGGAACTACCATTACTGGCGCAACCATTACTGACTCTACTTCAACAGGTGCTACCGTTAGCGGCACGTTTACTTCAACTGCGACTACAGGTGCAGTGATTGCAAACGCTACTGCTGGTTTGTACTTTTTGACCACCGCCATCACTGCAAACGTGACTACAACCACTGTGCCTGTCGGCTCAATTGCAACTACAACCAATGCTACTGGCACTGGTAAGTTGTTTATTTCTGACGGCTCTAAGTGGCAATTTGCCGTAGTTGCCTAAACTAAAAGGGGGCTAAACACCCCCTTTCTAATATGAACATTACTCTAGTACATCCTGTCCACGGCGCTAAAATTGCCACCATGGAACTTGAAGCTGAAACAGATGAACAAAATGGCTGGACTCGTTATAATCCAGACACGCCTTCTGAACCTGAAGCGGCTCCTGTGAACGTGCTGGAAGTTAAGCGCCGTAGAAAAGTGACTACCGAAGAGGTCTAAGCATGACAACGTACACCGCTGGCGAACAAATCAACCGGGCGCTTCGGCTTCTTGGCGTGCTTGCTGAAGGTGAAACGCCCTCTGCGGCTACGTCACAAGACGCTTTAATGGCGCTCAATCAAATGATTGACAGTTGGAACACAGAACGTCTGTCTGTGTTTTGCACACAAGATCAAGTCTTTACATGGCCAGCCAGTATTTTGAGCCGAACCCTTGGCCCTACTGGTGACTTTGTGGGCAACCGCCCTGTCTTGCTTGACGACTCTACTTACTTCAAAGCGCCAAGCGGCGTGTCGTATGGCATCAAGTTTATCAATCAACAGCAGTACAACGGTATTGCTGTTAAGACCGTAACTTCCACTTTCCCACAAGTCATGTTCACTAACATGACGTTTCCTAATATTGAGATGTACGTTTATCCACGTCCTACGCAGGATTTGGAATGGCACTTTGTTTCGGTTCAAGAACTGAACAACCCCGTCAACTTGTCTACGGTTTTGTACTACCCACCTGGTTATTTGCGGGCGTTTACATACAATCTGGCTATGGAGTTTGCCCCTGAGTTTGGTGTTGAGCCAAGCCCCCAAGTGCAGCGCATTGCGATGACTTCTAAGCGTGACCTCAAACGCATCAACAACCCAGATGATGTGATGGCGTTGCCTTACGCATTAGTTGCTAACCGTCAACGATTTAACATTTACGCAGGAAACTACTAACATGGCCACCATTGCAATCACTTCGCTTCCCGTCGCCACTGCGGCTGCTGTTACTGATGTCTTGCCAATTGTGCAATCAGGCACAACTAAACAAGTCACCAACGCGCTGTTGTTTACCAATGCAACAATGGTTACGCCTAATATTGGCGTAGCCACCGGCACAAGCCTAACAGCCACGGGCGCTATTGTGTCAACTGGCACGGCTGGCGTAGGCTATGCGACAGGCGCAGGCGGCGCAGTTACACAACTAACTAGCCGTACTACCGGCGTAACGCTTAACAAGCGTTGCGGTGCTATTACGATGTTCTCTGCGGCTGGTTCTGCTACTGCGGCTACGTTTACTGTTACCAATAGCACCGTTGGCGCAAATGATGTAATTATTTTGAATCAAGCATCAGGCACTAATTTATACGTTCTGTCGGTTACTGCGATAACTGCTGGAAGTTTTAACATTACTTTCTTGACCACTGGTGGCACAGCTACCGATGCACCAGTAATTAACTTTGCTGTGATTGATGGCGTAGTTGCGTAATGAAAACGCCGATTCTTGGCTCAACTTATGTCACCCGAAGCGTCAATGCAGCAGACGCTCGGATGGTCAACCTGTTTCCCGAGATTGTTCCCGAGGCCGGTAAAGAGCCTGCGTTTCTAAACCGCGCCCCAGGCTTGCGGTTGCTTAACACTATTGGCACTGGCCCGATCCGTGGTCTGTGGGCTTTTTCTGCAAATGATGGTTTTAGTTTTGTTGTGTCAGGCAATGCGCTTTACAAGATAAACAATACATATACCGCTACGCTAATTGGCACGGTGGCGGGCATTGGGCCAGTTAGCATGGCTGATAACGGTACGCAATTGTTTATTGCGGCCAATGGCCCTAGTTACATCTACAACAACACCACTGGCGGCTTTGGCCAGATCACTGACCCAGATTTCCCTGGCGCTGTAACCGTGTGCTATCTGGACGGCTACTTTGTATTCAACGAGCCAAACAGCCAGAAGCTGTGGGTTACATCGTTGCTTGACGGCACGTCTATTGATCCTTTGGAATTTGCTAGCACAGAAGGTTCACCCGACGGCTTAATTGCCGTAGAGTCTAACTTCCGCGAAGTCTGGGCGTTTGGTACTAACTCAATTGAAGTCTGGTTTGACTCTGGCGCCACAGACTTTCCATTACAGCGCATCCAAGGCGCGTTTAACGAACTTGGTTGCGCAGCCCCTTACTCTGTGGCCAAGATGGACAACGGCCTGTTCTGGCTTGGCCGTGACCGCCGTGGCCAAGGTATTGTCTACCGCGCCAATGGATATGCTGGCGTTCGGATTTCTACCCACGCTGTTGAGTGGCAGATCCAACAGTACGCTGACTTGTCGGACGCTATTGGTTACACATACCAACAAGACGGCCACAACTTTTATGTTTTGGTTTTTCCTAGTGCCAATACAACTTGGGTTTACGATGCGGCAACGCAAGCCTGGCACGAGCGTGCAGGCTTTGTCAATGGAAATTTTACCCGTCACCGTGGCAACTGCCAGATGGCGTTTAACAACCAGATTGTCATTGGCGACTTTGAGAACGGCAACATCTACGCCTTTGACCTAGATGACTATTCGGACAACGGCAGCATCCAAAGATGGCTACGATCATGGCGTGCATTGCCTACTGGCACTAACACTCTTAAACGCACAACTCAGCACACCCTGCAACTTGATTGCGAGTCTGGTGTGGGGTTAAATGCTTTCCCTGGTTATGACAGTGAAAACATAGATACTGAGTCTGGGTTAAATCTTGTCGCAGAATATGTGCAAACGTACTTGGCTACGCAATCGGGCGATACCTTGACCACTGAAGCTGGGGACGGTTTTGAGCCTTTGGGTCAATTTGATTTATCAGATACTGACATTACAGGCTATGAAATTGTTACCAATGCCTACAATGCCACGCCGGGCTATGACCCTCAAGTCATGCTTCGCTTCTCAGATGATGGTGGCCACACATGGTCAAACGAGCATTGGAAGTCTATGGGCAAAATTGGCGAATATTACAAGCGCGTAATCTGGCGCCGTTTGGGTATGACTGTCAAACTGCGTGACCGCGTTTATGAAGTGTCAGGCACTGACCCTGTAAAGATTGCCATCATGGGTGCTGAACTTATTTTGAGTCCAACAAATGCCTAGCCCTAACGCTACGCCAACGCCAATCACGCCGCCGCGAGTGCCGTTGATTGACACTCGCACGGGTTTAATTGACCGTGCCTGGTACTTGTTCTTTTTGTCTTTGTTTAACGCAGCAAGCGACAGCAGCGACGTTAACCCAAATGCTGTGTCTTTGGTTGCGTCGTATGACGAGGCGTTGCAAGCGTTAGCGCAAACATCTGCTTTGCAAGACCAATCGGCTGACTTGGTGTCTCAAATAGCTGAGATGCAAAAGCAGATTCAAGGTTTGCAACTTACCCCGCCGCCAAGGGAGTTTAAGCTGGCAAGGTACGGATCTTTTTACGACACCACCACTCAAGTTGCAACCATCATCAATACAGCAACGGCAATCACATTTAACACTACCGACTTAAGCCAAGGCGTTTATCTTGGCTCACCAACATCCCGTGTTTATGTTGATACCGAAGGTATTTACAACTTTGACACTTCGTTTCAGTTGGATAAAACCAGTGGCGGCACTGCGGTTTTTGATTTTTGGTTTAGGCTTAACGGTGTAGATGTACCAGACAGTGCCAGTAGAATAACAATTCAAGGCAACAACGCTGAGATTTTTTCCTCGCTTAATTACTTTTTTGACTTAAAAGCCAATGACTATGTTGAACTAATGTTTTCGGTTACTGACCTTAGTGTTGAAATTGCTGCTTTCCCTGCGTCTGCACCGCACCCAGGCATTCCGTCCATAATCCTTACAGTCGCAAATAATATCGGAGGTTTCCAATGACAGTCACCGTCAAAGTCCTTGTACCCGCAAAGTTTGCCGAAAACTCGCAAACAACCCAGTACACCGCAACTGGCGTTACGGCCATCATTGACAAGTTCACCGCAACTAATATTAGCGGCTCTGCTGCCACGATTAGCGTGAACTTGGTCACAACCGCAGGCTCGGCTGGCAACACCAACTTGATCACTAAGACCAAGACCTTGCAGGCGTCTGAGGTCTACACGTTCCCTGAACTGGTTGGCCAAGTGCTTGCCGTTGGCGACTTTATCAGTACAATTGCAGGCACAGGTAGCGCGATCAATATCCGCGTTTCTGGGCGTGAGGTGACCTAATGATCAACCACCACTTTAGTGCAGGGGTTTACGCAAAAGAAACGCGCATTCCTGCGGGCCATGTGCTTGTGCAGCATAAGCATAGGTTCAGCCATTTGTCGATTCTTGCCAGTGGTTCAATTGAATTGATGGTGGATGACGAGCGCAAAATTATTCACGCGCCAGCTTGTTTGACTATTGAAGCAGACAAGCATCATGGCGTAAAATCGCTCACAGACGTTGTGTGGTACTGCATTCATGCAACAGAATGCACTGATTTGGACAAAGTTGACGAAGTTTTAATTGTGCCAAGCAATGTAGCGCAAGCACAAGAACTGGCCCAGTGCCTACAGGAGAACTAATATGCCGTGGATGATGGCCCTAGCAATTGGTGGAAGCGCCTTACTTGGCGCAAGCGCGTCTAAAAGCGCGGCTAAAACACAAGCCAGCGCGGCTGACCGAGCTGCTGAACTTCAAGCAGAACAATTTCGACAAACGCGTGAAGACCAAGCGCCGTATCGCACGGCTGGTTATAACGCGCTAGCCGAGATGCAACGCACCGCTGGCAATGTGCCTGGCGCGTTTAAGTTTGGTGCGGGCGATTTTACTGCTGACCCAGGTTACGCTTTTCGCTTGTCGGAAGGTCAAAAGGCTCTTGATCGTCAAGCCGCTGCCCGTGGTGGTTTGATTTCTGGCGGCGCTTTAAAAGCCGCACAGCGCTTTGGTCAAGAAATGGGTTCGCAAGAATTTGGCAACGCATACAACCGCGCTTTAACGGGCTACAACACTGGCGTGGCTAGCGAAAACCAGTTGTACAACCGTCAAGCAGGGTTGGCAGGCATCGGCCAAACATCAACAAACTTAGTTGGCCAAGCTGGTCAAAACTATGCAACCAGTGCAGGCAATCTAATGACTGGCGCCGGCGCGGCTCAAGCGGCTGGTCAAGTTGGTATGGCTAATGCCTTTACGGGTGGTTTGGGCACGTATATGAATTACAGTCAAAATCAAGCACAAAACTCATTGTTGCAGCAAGCGCTAAAAAATCGTGGCTCTATGTATGGCGCTCCGGTCAATTTTGGTGGTAGCGGTAGCGGTACGTTTGGTGAAGGGGATTATTAAACATGGCACTTGATCCAAACATTTCTCTTGGCGTTCGGCCAATACAATTTCAGATGCCCAATCAGTTGGCGCAATACGGCCAACTTCAACAGATTATGGCCGCGCAAGACACGCAACAAATGAACGCGCTTAAAATGCAAGAAGCGCAAGCGGCATTGGAAGAACGTAACGCGCTGCGCCGCTTAGACCCTACATCGGCTGATTATGAATCTCAGTTGTTTAAAGTTAATCCTCAATTGGGCATTAGCTTTCGCAAAGAGGCCGCAACTACTGCCGCGCAAAAAGCCGCTAAAACTAAGTCTTTAGCTGGCGCGGCGGGAGAAAAACAAAAATTGTTAAGCCAAGCCTTGCGCGATATTAGCGGCCGTCCATCAGACGCTAACATTATTGCGCACACAGAAGACATTCAGTCATCGCCTTTATTTTCAACGGAAGAAAAAGCAAAGGCTTTGGCTACGCAACAAAGATTGTTAACAATACCTTTTGCAGAACGCCAAGCATATCTTGCGTCGCAAGGCGCTAGTGCAAGCGAGTTAAAACCCTCAACGCAAACAGTCGACCGTAGCGGAGCTACAGACATTGTGCGAGTGCCTGCCTTTAGCGGCGCGCCCACCACTCTTAGTTCTTACGCGGATGTACCTTTGCCTGCTACCGTAGTAGCGCAAAAGAAAGAAATTGCGCGTGCTGGCGCAACTAACATAACCAATAAACAAGAAGGCGCGTTTGAAGCTGGACTTGGTACAGGGCAATCAAAATTACTTCTTGACAACAAAGTAGCCGCGCTAGACGCCGCGTCAATTATTGACACGGTTAAAACTGGCCGCGACATTATGAAGTCCGGCATGATCACTGGCGCAGGTGCAGACTTCTTGGTTAACTTAAACCAAGGTCTTAAAACTGTTGGTATTGACGCAGGGTACGCAGATGCTGCGGCAAACTCACAAGCCTTTACAGCTAACATGGCTGGCAACGTTGGTAAGTTAATTAAACAGTTTGGCGCGGGCACTGGTTTGTCTGACGCTGACCGAGAGTTTGCTAAAGACATGGCGGGTGGTCGTATCGCTCTTGATGCTAAAGCTATCAATAAAATTCTTGATATTAACGAGCGCGCCGCGCGCAACGTGATTACGCGCCACAATAAAGATGTTAAAGGCATCAAAACTAACATTCCTCTTGAAGTTGAGTTGCCGCCCGAAGTTAAACCAGCGCCAGCAAAAAATGTAGTGACAAATCCACAGTTTCCTGGATTTAGCATAGGAAAGCCATAACATGCCACGCTTTAACGTCAACGCTCCTGATGGTTCTATTATCCCTGTTGATGCCCCAGAAGGCGCAACAGAACAAGATGCCATTGCGTTTGCTGCGTCTACATATAAACCTAAGGCAGTTGCGTCTGGCATGCCCGGCCCACGTAAAAACTATGGCTTGCTAGAAGTGCCCGGCCAAGCAATTGCAAACATACCTGCAAGCGCTAAAAAGTTTGCAGGCGGCTTGTACGAAGCCGTTACAAGCCCGGTACAAACTGCTATGGGTGTTCTTGATATAGGCGCAGGCGCGTTACAAAAAGCACTTCCTGAAAGCGCGGTTAATTTTATAAACCAATTTGAAGGTAACCCTGCGGCGGCTACGCGAGCTATTGAAGCTGCTAATGCCGTAGGTGGTATGTTTAAAGACCGCTATGGTTCGTACGAAGGCATTAAACGTACATTAGCAGAAGATCCTGTTGGCGCTTCTGCTGACCTGTCTACGCTATTGACTGGCGGCGCGGGTTTAATTAAAGGCGCCGCGCGCGCCACAGTTCCAACGGTTGCAAAAATAGCTGGGGCACCCCAAAGCGCAGTGCCCGGAACAATAGCTAGATTTGACCGACTTGCTGCACCTTTAGAAACGGCGGCTACGTACACCAATCCTTTATCTGTGGTGACAAAGCCCGCGCAAGCCGCTTTAGCCGCAAAAGAAAAATTTTTTCCAAATGCGTTATCTAAGCAACAAGAACTTAACGCCGTACGCGATGCAACATTACAAGCCGCGCAACGAGAAGGTTATGTAGCCACGCCCGGTAGTGTGTCGCCTACAGGCAAAAACATTGTGGCCGAACGTATGGCCGGAAAGACGCATTTAGAACAGCTTGCGTCTGTACAAAATCAAATAGTGACGGACAAGTTGGCAAGGCGCGCGGCAGGTTTGCCAGAGACTGCGCCGCTAACTTCCGCAACAATGCAAGACATTCGTAAAGCTGAATACGCTAAAGGTTACGAGCCAATTAAACAAATTGGTGAAATTAAAACTGACCCCGCGTTTTTAGATGATTTAATATCCGTCGAAAGTAAATACGCCGGCGCTGGCGCTTCGTTTCCAGGCGCGGTTCCTGAAGATGTAACTAAACTTATTAAAAACTTTACTGTTGATAAATTTAACTCTAAAGATGCAATTGAAGTTACCCGTACTTTGCGCGAACAAGCAAAAGGTAATTTTAGAAAAGGCGATGACGCGTTAGCCAAAGCACAGATAGATGTGTCAAACGCGTTAGAAAATCAAATCGAACGCTCGCTTGCTACGTCTAATAACGCTAAAGCAGCGGATATTCTTGAGCAGTTCCGTTTATCTCGTCAACGCATGGCGGTTAGCCACACTATAGAAGACGCCATTAAAGAAGGTGGCGGCTCGGTTATAGCGTCAAAACTAGCGCGTGATATTCAATCGGGTAAATACGTCTCTGGCGACATTAAAACAATTGCTGAGTTTTCTAACGTGTTTCCTCGCGTCTCCCAAACACCTAGCCAAATTGGAACTCCCGGCGCAGGTACCATGATGGGTCGTGGTTTAGGCGGTGCGGCGGGTATGGGCGCAGGGTTTCTTTTAGGTGGCCAAGCCGGTGCTGGTGCAGGCGCAGCAATAGGTGCATTTGCGCCTGAAATGGTGTCTGCGGGTATGCGCAACTATTTGTTGTCGCCTACAGGTCAACGTAATTTAATTCCTAATTATTCACCCTTTGCGTCGCGTTTGACAAGCGATGAAGCGGCGCGTAACGCTTTGCTTATGCAGCAGGCAAATGAACAGCGTAACGCTTTGAATCAACCTTACCGCATGGAAATTCGTGGGACAAACCGGTAATGGACACGCAAGTTCTTTTTAACATCGCAGTAAGTTTGGCGGGGTTCTTAGGCGGTTGGGTGCTGAACAACATCTACCGATCTATTGAGCGCCTAGACACCGACGTGCGGGCTATGCCACTCAACTACGTCACCCGGGACGACTATCGGTCTGACATGCGTGAAGTTAAGGACATGTTGGGAAAAATATTTGACAAACTGGATGCTAAAGTTGACAAATGATCATCGACCCCATAACCGCGCTAGAAGGACTACAGAGCGCTATAGGACTTGTCAAAAAGGCAAGTAAAGTAGCCAACGATCTGGCGGGGCTGGCGCCCATAATTGCCAAAATGTTCGACGCCAAAAGCGTGGCTACCAAGGCCATGGTTGAAGCCAAGCGTTCTGGCAACAAGTCAAACCTTGGTACTGCCTTACAAATTGAGATGGCGCTTGATGAGGCCAAGCGCTTTGAAGCCGAGTTACAAATGCTTTTTATGCAAACTGGCCGCATAGACGTGTGGAACAACATCAAACAGCGCCAGCAACAGATGGATCTTGAAGACGCGCATCTAGCGCGCCAAGCCAAGGCCGAAGAAAAGAAACGCAAAGAAGAAGAAGATGAACAGTTGGCGTGGGCGATTGGCATTGTGACCCTCGTTTTACTGATCGGCGCTGTTGGTTGGGGCATCTCTGAAATTTCAGAAATTTGCGCCAGAATGCGGTGTGGTAGGTGAATGAGTATCAGAAACAATTCGACTTGTTCCTTAAAGTGTTTGTGCGTTTGTGCATTGCGTGGTGGGTGCTTGGGCTGCTCCGTTTCCTGCCTGACAATTTGTCAGACAAGATTGTCAATAAACTACTTGGAATGATTGGACTGTAATGCTTTCACTATTCTCAACACTTGGCGGTCTGCTAATTTCAGGCTTGCCCAAACTACTTGATTTTTTTCAGAACAAGGCTGACCAGAAGCATGAATTGGCGCTTGCGCGTGTTCAGGTCGAGCTACAGTTACAAATGATGGCACAGGGTTTTGCCGCCCAAGAGCGCATGGAAGAGATCCGCACCGACCAGATTGCCATGCAGACCGACGCTGAGATGACTGTGGCGGCTTACGACCACGACAAGAAGATCATGGAAGAAGCAAGCCGTTGGGTGGTCAACTTTGTGGGCACTGTGCGCCCCATGGTGACTTACATTTTTGTGCTGGAGTTATGCGCCATCAACGCTTGGATTGCTTACTACGTTTACAGCCGGCCAAGTTTGGTAATGAGCATAGAAGACTTGATCCGCTTGTCCGACATTATCTTTAGCACTGATGAGATGGCCATGCTTGGCGGCATCATCGGCTTTTGGTTTGGCTCACGTTCGTGGTCTAAGAAATGAAAATCAGCGAAAAGGGCGAACACCTGATGCACTTCTTTGAAGGCTACAGGGCGCGCCCGTATCGGTGCAGCGCTGCCATCTGGACGGTCGGTTGGGGCCACGCTATGTACGCTGACCAACTAAGCCTGCCAAACGTGCGCAAAGAAGGCTACGCAGGTCTTATCAGGTCTGATTACCAACTCAAGGAGGGTGATAACCGTGTATGGTCGAAAGAAGAATTGGTCAACTTATTCAAGATGGACATCGACAATTTTGAACGCGGTGTTCTTCGACTTTCTCCTAATCTTGCTAATCATCAAAGCAAATTCGACGCTGTTGTCTCTTTTGCTTACAACGCAGGGTTAGGCAACTACCAACGGTCAACCATTCGCATGAAGGTTAACCGTGGTGAGTGGGAAGATGCCGCCCACGCTTTTATGAGTTGGACAAAAGCTGGCGGCAAAGAAGTCAAAGGCTTGATTAAACGCAGGAGCGCAGAAAAAGCGCTATTCCTTAGTTAGCGCCCTGTACGCCTCTATGGCCGTCTTCAGATCGCATTGCAGGTGCTGTATGCGGTCGTCTTGCTCACACAGCTTGGCGTAGGCTTCCTCGGCAAACTTGGCCAAGTTGGCTTGGCTCCAGGTCGGAAAGTCTGGCCTGTTAGTCATTGGCTTCCTTCTTTGACGGCGCGTCCAGTTCACGGCGGTAATACTTAGCTGGCATCTTGGCTTTCTTGTCCAATATATTGCGCAGCCACTCAGCGCCGCCAAGTTCTTGTAAGATCATCCAGTGTCTATCTGACATCCGGACTTGTCGTCCCAATAGGGGTTCAGGTGGTTTTGGTCTTGGCATGTTGTCGTATTGTTTGTCTAACCCAGCAAAGTTGGCAGTGCCACTTTGCGCCCATTTCAACGCCGCCCTCTGGCGGCTTGTCAGCCTGGCACTTGGTGCAAAACTTTAGCTGATGCACCGGCGTGGTTCGGCCCATTTGAATCGCAGGCATCATCAGCGCACTCTCCTAAGCGGCATGTCCATCACGCGCTCTGGCGGTGGAGGCGTCATCTTCTCAGACGGCGGCGCCCAGCCGTACTTGCGCCAGATGGCTTGCACGTCAGAGCCTGACGTCCATTTAAAATCCTTGGTCGGGATTGACGGGTAACTGATTTTTGAATGTGGTGGCATTTCGATCATGGCTGTATTGCTCCTTTAAATAGTTCTATTCTCTCCCGCGCAACGCGCAGGGTGTTGTAGCGCTGGTGAAGGCGCTCTAATACTGAAACACGCCGGTCATTCTGTCGCTCGTGCTCTAGCATCTCTAAGACTTTCGATTCGTCGAGCGTCTTCAAGTTTTCGTTTAGCTTTCGCCATGTAATTTTCAATTCGTTTCTCCAGTCCGTCTATAGTTAAAGTAATGCTAGCGTGCGCTCGCCTGGCCGCGTTAAGCTCGCGCTCGCGTATGCGGTGCACAGATTTGGCCGCTTTGAGTTTGGTTTTCCATAGGTCAATATGTTTCATGGTTTTTTCCCACATTGAGGGCACTGCATAAAAAAGAACGGCTTGCGTTTACCGCAGTTGTGGCAACAGTTGTATGTCATCTGGGCGCGTCCTCATAATTGTCAGGGTTAAACTTAGGCACGTTGGCGCCTTTGTCCTTGGGGTTTGGAAAGGGCGGGAATGGCCACATTATTTAAGTTCCTCCATTGCAATATCAGATATAGCGCGCTTGTCATGCAAGGCCGCCCAAATTTTTTCATCCACTGTTTTGCTGGTTAGTAGGATGTAGCACCACACAGGGTGTTGTTGCCCGCTGCGGTGCAGACGACCAATGGTCTGCTCGTACAATTCCAGACTCCACGGCAGCGACAGAAACACCATGTGACAGCCGCCATGCTGCAAGTTAAGCCCGTGGCCTGCTGACTTTGGATGTACAGCGAGCAGTCGTATTTTGCCTTCATTCCATCGCTTGATGGCGTCGGTGTCGTCAAGGGTTGTGACGTTAAAGCGCCGCTTGAGTTCGGCAAGCTCTTCTTGGTAGGTGTAGGCGATGATGGTATTGGCATGTTGGTTTTCGTTCAGTAATTCCTCAAGGCGTTCAAACTTGTGCATGCTGTACCAGATTGGACGTTGCGTAGATATAAACTTGCCAGGCACGTCTGACGCCGTGGTGGTCGTGTCGTAAACAAACCCTGACGCCAACTGTTGTAATTTGCCCGTGACAACCGCCGCGTTGATGGCTGTGACGCCTTCCAGCACAAAGTCTTTTTTTAGCTTGTTGTACGGCGTCAGATCCATGTCGCATTTGATCTCAACCGTATGCAAAGGCGGCAGCTTGTCCTTATACTCACCTGCTTCCAAGACAAATGTGGCAGGCTTAATTACGTCCATGACCTTGGCCAGCGACCCTACACGCGGAGCCCATTCGCCAAACTCTTTGTTGATCAGCACAAAGTATTGCTGCATGAACGCGCCTTTGCTGCGGCCAAGCAATGACTGGTCAACGATCTTGCACTGGCCAAAGACGTCTTCAAGGCCGTTGCTAGTAAACGAGCCAGTCAAGCCCCAGCGCGTCGTCATAGGGTCAACCACTTTGAGGAACGCTTTGAAGCGTGTGCCGCTGGGGTTCTTTAATCTGGTCAGTTCGTCAAACACCACGCCGTCAAAATTTAATTTTTGTTCGGCCAGCCATTGCAAGTTGTCGTAGTTGGTCACAACCACTTGGGCGTTGCTCTTGAGCGCATCCAAGCGCTGCTTAGGTGTGCCAACGCACAGAGCCATGCTGATGCGGTCTGCCCACTTGGGGCGCTCAACCGGCCACACGTCTGTGCAGACGCGCTTAGGCGCCAGCACTAGCCAGCGCTTGACATGGCCGTCGCGGATCATCTCCCACATGGCCGTCAGAGTAATCGCCGTTTTACCCGCACCGACTGGCGCCAAGATCATGGCCCTGTCATGCTCAAAGAGAAAGTCAGCGGCTGTCTCTTGATACGGTCGTAATGAAACCATCAACTTGTTCCTTAGTCCACAAACATGTGTAGTTCTGACGCAGTAGCGCCATCTCTGTCTGAAATAGTTTTTGCAGTTCACTCAATCTGCCGCCTTTGGTTTTCAATTCCACAAACCATGTTTGGCCATCGGGTAAACACGCAATGCGATCTGCTACACCTTTGCGTCCGGGCGAAGTAAACTTCCAAGTCCGGCCACCAATGCGCTGCACCGCCCAATCAAAATAAACTTCAACTTCTTTTTCTCTCATGCCGTAAAGTATACATGTAAAAAAGATTTGCACAACAATTATTTCTGTGCTAACATTCAAGTTCAATTCAATAAAGGAAAGTATGCTTCACTCAAATATCGTCGGCGGCTCTACAGCCAAACGCGTCATCAACTGCCCAGGCAGTGTGGCGTTGGTGCAGAAGATGCCGCCAAGACCTTCAAGCAAATACGCTGATGAAGGCACACTCCTACATAACGTCATGGCCGAACTTATCATGGGTGACGAAGCCCCTGAGCATTACCTTGGCGCACGTTACGAAGACCAAGTCCTGACGCAAGAATTGATTGATAATAAAATCAAACCAGCACTGGAGGCGCTTGATGCAATCGACCCACAACGAGTCATGGAAATCGAGGCCGAGACACACGTCAATTTTGGTGACTTGCTTGACGGCGTCTTTGGGTCTACTGATCTTATCGGTCGTCTTGGCAATCGCGCTGTTGTACTGGATTGGAAATTCGGTGACGGCGTTATGGTCGAGGTTGAGGAAAACCCGCAACTGATGTTTTACGCGGCGGCGGCCATGCGCACGCCAGAAGCGCAGTGGGCGTTTGAGGGCGTGACTGAGATCGAATGCGTTATTGTGCAGCCACCACAAGTGCGCCGCTGGGTGACAACACCTGCGCGCATTGCGGAGTTTGAATTGCAGTTGGTGCAGGCGGTTAAGCAGGCAGAGAAGCCCGACGCAAAGCTGGCCGTGGGCGATCACTGCAAGTGGTGCGCAGCCAAGCCCATCTGCCCCAAGATGACTGGCGCTGTTGATCGCGCATTGAAGGTGCAGATTGACGCTCTGCCGGCTGCGCAGATCAGCACGTATTTGAAGAACGCCGACATGCTTGAGGAATGGATCAAAGACTTGCGCGCTTTAGCATTGCAGATGCTTGAGTCTGGCGCCAAGTTGCCCGAATACAAACTGGTGGCCAAGCGTGCCATCCGGTCATGGTCAGACGACGAGAAAGCGAAAGTCGCTTTGTTTGCGTGTGGCCTCACAGAATCTGAAGTGATGGAGACTACTGTCGTCTCCCCCGCCAAGGCCGAAAAGGCGCTTAAAAAGCGCAAGATCGGCCTACCGGAAGACCTAGTGGTCGCCATCTCGTCAGGTAACACTTTGGCAAGCGTGGATGATCCACGACCCGAAGTGATGCTCTTGGGCAAGCAATTAAGCTCTGCCCTTTCTAAACTACAGTAAGGAAAATCATGTCAAATTTAGTAACCTTCTCTCAAGCTAATCTACCCGCTGTTTCTACTTTGTCCAGCGCTTTGCGTTCGATTCAAGCCGAAGTTGGCCCGTCCGGTGTTGTCATTATCAAGATGGATAAGACTGGCCACTGGGTCTTTGGCGCAGATCAAACCGAAGTCGAAGACGACGCTATCTGGGCAGTCAACCCTTTCTCATTCGTGCATGGTTTCATTGCTTGGGGCGATGGCGAAGTGCTGGGTGAGAAGATGACAAGCGTTAGCAACCCATTGCCTGAGTTGGATGAGGCACCGCCCCAAGCCAAGAAGGGCTGGGAGACTCAGGTCGGTATGTCCATCAAGTGCCTGACAGGCGAAGACAAGGGCATGGAAGCGCGCTTTACCACCACGTCAGTGGGCGGTAAGCGTGCGGTTCAGACCTTGGCCGTGGCCTTGGCTGAGCAGGTCGAGAAAGACCAGACCAAGCCAGTGCCAGTCGTGCGCCTGAAGAAAGACCACTACGCCCACAAATCCTACGGCAAGATTTACACGCCAGTGTTTGAAGTTGTCGAGTGGGTGAGCATGGATGGTGAGGCGCCTGTTGCTGAAGTTGTTGAAGAACCAGCAGCACCTGCACGCCGCCGCCGTTCAGCGTAACCTTTCTGATGGGCGTTATGAGCGCCCATTGGAAAGGAGACGCCAATGCTTTGGTTAGATTTTGAAACGCGCAGTACGTGCGACCTACGCGCCAAGGGCGTGTACAACTATGCTCAGGATGCAAGCACCGATGTGCTGTGCATGTCCTATGCGTTTGACGATGAGGACGTGGTAACGTGGATTCCATCCCAGCCCTTCCCCGAGCGTGTGCTGAACTACACCGGCCAGATCAGGGCACACAACGCGGCGTTTGAGCGCCTGATTTTTTGGTATGTGTTGCAGGTCAACTACAAACTTGAGCAGTTTTACTGCACTGCAACACAAGCCCGCGCCAACTGTGCGCCTGGCAGTCTGGAGGACGTTGGCCGTTTTGCTGGCGCGTCTATGAAAAAAGATCACAGAGGCGCGCAACTGATCCGCTTGATGTGCGTGCCACCATTTAAAGACTCGCCAGAACTGATGGCCGAGATGATCCAATATTGTGAGCAGGACGTTAGGGCTATGCGTGCAATTAGCAAAGCCATGCGTGATCTGACAGATGAGGAACTGCTGGACTATCACGTCAACGAGCGCATCAATGATCGCGGCGTGTTGGTGGACGTGCCGCTTTGCCAAGCCGCAGTCAAGTACGCGTCAGACGAGTTGATTGAGATCGAGGAAATTGTCAAGGAAGTGACCAACGGCGCGATCACCAGCGTTCGCAGCCCCCGCATGCGTGAGTGGGTTTGGGATCGTGTCGATGAAGAAGCGCGCAAGCTGATGCAAAAAGACGACAAGGTCAGCATTGACAAGACTGTGAGAGCCAACCTTTTAAACTGTGATGGAGTACCACCCGATGTCCAAGAAGTCATTCAATGCGCAGACGACCTTTGGGCATCGTCAGTTGCAAAATTCAGCCGACTTGCAGCTTTGGCAGATATTGAAGATGAGCGAGTCCGAGGAGCGTTTGTATTTGCAGGCGGTTCAGCAACAGGACGAGCATCGTCCTACGGCGCCCAAGTCCACAACTTCACTCGCAAGTGCGCAGAACAGCCCGACGATGTCAGGCACGCTATGGTCAGAGGGCACGCTATCGTGCCTCGGTATGGAAAGCGCGTTACCGATGTTCTCAAAGGAATGCTCAGACCTGCCATCATCCCCGCTAAAGGCAAACACCTTGTCGTCGCAGACTGGGCAGCCATCGAAGCCCGAGTCAACCCTTGGCTTTCAGGCCGAGGTCAAGACAAGCTGGAACTATTCCGCACTGGGGAAGACGTATATAAAGTCAATGCCGCAGCCACGTTCAGCGTCCGAGTGGACGCCGTCACCAAAGACCAGCGCCAGATTGGAAAGGTTCAAGAACTTGCCTGTGGATTTGCTGGGGGCGTGGGGGCTTTTGCTGCTATGGGTCGGGCTTATGGGATCAGTCTTCCTGAGCCAGTTGCCAAACGCATGGTGGATGGCTGGCGGCGTGCTAATTCTTGGAGCGTGCCTTATTGGTCGGCGCTTGAGGAATCGTACACCCGAGCAATGAGAAACAAGGGGCGTGAATTTAAGGCTGGCCGTATAACATATTTATATGATGGCCAGCACCTATGGTATGCCCTACCCTCTGGCCGGATTTTGTGCTACCCCTATGCCAAATTGGAATCAGAGGGCGTCAGTTATGCCAAAGCGGCATGGAAGCCAGCGCAAGATGCAAAAGAATGGCCACGCGCCCGTCTGTGGAAAGGCTTGGCATGTGAAAATGTAACGCAGGCGGTGGCCAACGACTTGCTTCGCCACGCCTTGCGCCAACTTGATGACGTCGTGCTACATGTGCATGACGAGATTGTGCTTGAAACGGCAGACCCAGAAGCTGCCGAAAATTTAAAACGTGTGATGTGTACAGCGCCAGAGTGGGCAGGTGGCCTGCCTTTAAACGCTGAAGTTGAAACTATGAAAAGGTATGGCAAATGAACTTTCTTGATTTTTTAATTTCCTTGGCACCCGAGGGTGAGACTGCGCTGATCGTGCGCCAGAAGCCCATCGGCAAAGAACTGCAATTCCATGCAGATGGCGCGATCAAATGCACATGGCCGGCTATGTTGCCAACGACCAAGATCAAACCCGACTGGGCAATTTATGGCAACACGGCCAGCTTTATCATCGACCGTTTTAAAGACGGCCACGTCTCAGCGTCAGCGGTTAACTGTGAGTATGTGCTGGTGATGGTGCTGGACGATGTGGGCACCAAGGCGGCCATCCCGCCACTTGAGCCGACGTGGAAGATCGAAACGTCTGAAGGGTCATATCAGTGGGGCTATGCTTTCTCAGAACAGCCCACAAAGGCCGACTTCAGCGCGGCCATTAAAGCGATAGCCGACGCCGGCTACACCGACAAGGGTGCGATCAACGCCGTGCGCAACTTTCGCATACCCGGCTCGATCAACTTGAAGCCTGACCGCAACAACTTCGCCGCTAAGTTGGTGGAGTTTCACCCATCGCGTGACTTTACGCTTGAGCAGATTTGCGCTGCCTTGGACGTGGTGCCCGCGCCTGCTGACTCAGTGGGCGTGCGTCCCATCCGCTTGTCAGATGATGGTGCTGACGATGTGATGGCGTGGCTGTCTGGTCAGGGTCTGCTACTGTCTAAACCCAATCAAGAGGGCTGGGCGGGCGTGATGTGCCCCAACTCAGCCGAGCATACCGACGGCAACCCAGAAGGCCGTTACATGCCCGCTAATCGTGCGTACTGCTGCCTGCACAGCCACTGCGTTGACTTTGGCTCGTCGCTGTTTTTGCAGTGGGTGTCAGACAACGGCGGCCCTAAGCATGCGCCCGGCTTGCGTGAGGAACTGTTGGCCTCGGCGATGGATATGGCACTTTCCAAACTGACGCCTAATGAGGCTTACCCTGACGCAGCGGCGGCGATCATCGCTGAAGTCGAGCGTAAGGAACTTGGGCGTATTGAAAAAGATGGTTGGTGGGAACGTTTTGCATACATCCAAGACGATGACTCTTACTTTGACATGCAAGACCGCCGTGAAATTGGGCGTGGTACTTTTAACGCATTGTTTCGTCACCTTAACTGCCGGTCAATCAACAACGTCAAACGCAAGATTGAAGCGTCTGTTTGCTTTGATGAGAATCGTCAAGGCAAAGGTGCAAAAACCCTTGTGGGCGTGACTTACGCCCCCGGTGAGACCATCCTTTGCGCCCGTGAGGGTTTGGTTTACGGCAATCGCTGGCGCGATGCCCGCCCGCCCGTGGCTAAGGGTGTTGACCCTACGCCGTGGCTTGACCACGTTGAGCGCATGATTCCTGACGACATTGAGCGTGAGCACGTCCTGAACGTGATGGCGTTTAAAATTCAGCATCCAAATAAGAAAATCAATCACGCGGTGCTGCATGGCGGTCACCCAGGCTCAGGCAAGGACACCATGTGGGCACCGTTCTTTTGGGCAATGGGCGGTGACTCGCTTGCCAACGTCAAGAAGCTGGACAATAAAGACTTGTCAACCCCTTGGGGTTATCACCTTGAGTGTGAGGTGCTCATTATTAACGAGCTGCGCCAGCCCGAGGCGTCAGATCGCCGCGCGCTTGAGAACAGTTTGAAGCCCGTGATCGCCGCGCCCCCTGAGTTCTTGTCTATTCAGCGCAAGGGTCTAGCACCTTATGAAGCCGTCAACCGTTTGCAAGTGGTTGCGTTTTCGAATGAGCGCATGGCGATCACTATTCCCTCGAATGACCGCCGGTGGTTCGTTTTGTGGTCTAACGCCTTTTGCATGGACTCTGAGGTCGCCGCCCGCATGTGGGCGTGGTACAAGTCCGGCGGGTTTGCGGCGGCGGCGGCGTGGCTTGCCGCCCGTGACGTCTCCGCATTTAACGCCGGTGCTGCGCCTCCAATGACTGAGGCCAAGGCCATCATGGTCGAGACGGGCATGAGTGGTGCTGAGTCGTTCCTTGTCGAGATGATGCGCTCGCGTATCGGTGAGTTTGCCTCCGGCGTGCTCGGTGGCCCTTGGCAGTCAGTTTGTGACCGCCTGACTGGTCAAGCCCCTACGGGTATGAAACTGCCCGTGGCGGCCTTGCTGCACGCGTTTCGTGAGGCGGGCTGGGTTGATATGGGCTTGCTCAAGTCGCGGGCGCATACGACTAAAAAGCACATCTACGCCGCGCCTGACATGGTCAACCGTGGCAAGTCAGAACTGCGCGACATGGTGCAGTCAATGCCTGAGTCTAAAATCGCGTCTTTGGTTCGCTTAGTTAAATAAAAAAAAAGCCCCTATTTCTAGGGGCTTTGAACTTCTATAAATCAAGAAGGATGGCAATCAGTGCTGCCAGTATAAGCGCAATAATTAAAACCATCAATAAGCCCTCATCATGGCCTCCATCGCGCCTCGGTTAAGCAATCGACGCGCCTCCGCGCCCTCGGCCTGCGCCCGTTTGTATTCGTGTTCATTGGCCTTGCCTAGTTCGTAACGATAACCTAAGTCAACGTAATAATGCTCGGTATAGGTCAACGGGCGAAAAGGCGCAAGCGCCTCGGCAATGGTTTGGTTCATTTAAGCGCCTCCGTCAGGATACATTGAGCCGTGTCCATGTCGCCCGCCTTGAGGGCTTCAAGGGCTTGCACAATGGCTTGTTTGGGCGTGATCTTGCGCGCCTTGATTGTTGGCACATAATCGGCGTCCGGTTCCTCCCAAACTTCGGGCGTTGTGGCGTCCAGCATAGGCGCGGGGTTGTAGTAGTTTGGGCAATCGTGGGCGACTTTGTGCTGCCAACCGTTAAACTGACCGTTAAACTGAGACACATAAGAAGCGGTGCTCATGCCTTGCACAAAAATCGGATAGCCCCGCTTTTCGCTAACGGCTTTGGCCTTGGGCGGCTTATCCATAGCGGCGCGGTATTGCATCGCGTTCTCGGGTTTGCATTTTACGGTTATGCCGTGGTGTTCAAAGGTAATCATTTTTTACAATCCTATAATCTAAGGGGCTAAAGTCGGCTAAAAAGTTGCGTTCGGCGGCAGATGCCAAGTCATCCAAAAACTCCGCAAGTTCGGCTGCGGCCTCGGTGTAATTCTCAAATTGGCTGGGCGTGCCGTCGTTGTCTGTCCATGTGTTCTCCCAATTACCAAAGGCCATAAAGGTTTGCACTTCGTAAGTCATATTTCCTCCACTGTCGTGTCAGTCCATTCGCCCGTGTGCAAATAGTCGCCCTCATCGCGCTGGAGCATGCCAAGGGCGATATTCTCGGCCTCTGTTTGATCTTGCGCCTCTACGGTGTAATTTGCCCAAGTCTCATATTTAAAACAAACTTCAAAAGTTTTCATACTGCCTCCAGTCGTTGCACAATTTTTAACGCGGTTTCATAGCGTTTTTTATCGGTTTGCCATTGTTCCTCCGTAATGCTGCCCTCGTGTTCCTCTACAAAATAGCGGGCAAGTTCTAAGGCGTGGTTCAACGCGTTGATCTGGGCGTGTGTGAGTGTTTTCATGTTGTTACTCTTTCAAAATGTTTCTTTGTGCTTTCAATAAAACCGGCGACTTGATCTAAGGTGCAGTCCTCGACTGTTTCCCAAACTGAAATATCATCGTGACACCATGAGTTTTCAGGGTCGCGCAAAATGGCAATAATTTCGTCATAGGTCAAGTCGTCTGGAAAATAAGACAGCCACTCATCAAGGGCGAAATGTTCTGATGTTTTCATGCTGCCTCCGTCTCAGTGGCGCAGGCGTCGCACTCGCTGCCATGCTTTTCATATTGAGCGCGCTCAAATTCAATCATTTCCGCATAACTGTCAAAGTCATACTCTTCGCCGCAATTCATGCAAGAAAAGTTCCATTGAACGTCAAAACCGATTGAGCAATAAACGCACCCCGTCCAATCTTCAGACGCGAGCCAAACATTGCCAGAATTGTCATTAACACCGGCGGAGGTGTATTTATCAATACTTAAACCGGCTGCGCGGGCGGCTTGAATACATAGAACAAGGCGATCAATGTCCGCGCCCTGAAAGTTTTGAAAAAGATCGGTCATGATTAACTCCAAAGAATGTCAAAGTAGGCTAACGCGCCCACGGTTAAAAGTAAGCCGATAACTACGGCGGCGAGAATGTCATAAATAGCGTGTTTCATTTATTTAGCCCTTGCAAGTAAGTGAGAATTGGCACCGCCTCATAACGCGCGGTGTTGATCTTGGCAATGATTGAGGCTTGAAACGTCTCAAACAAAGCCGCGCCTGTTTGTTTGTCAACAATTACCCATGATGCGGTTTTCATAACTTACGGCCTCCAGATTGAAAACGCGCCGTTATATTCGCGCCATGCGGTAACGGGTAACGCTAACGCGTGCCATGTGCCCGCGCATTGACGCAAAACGCAAATTGTGCCTTTAGGGTGTCCCGCGTTGAAATAAGTCATGCTGTCACCCCTTGGATCGCGGGCGAATCGGTACAGATGCACGCGACGCGTTGAAACTTAGGCGCGCCGTCTAAAGTGCACGCGATCAAATTGCGCCCAGTGTGTGTAAAACTTTCAACGCGCATTTCGCACCCATGAACTTGGATAATTTGCCCGATTGTGTATTGAGCCTTAGGAATAAAAGCGAATCTCATGATGTTCCTTTACTGTAGTTTAGGTTTTACCGGCCTTTTTGTGCCAGTGCGTGTACTGTAACAGATTCTTTTACACTTTGCAAGGCGTGCAAGCATTTATTTGCAATTATGCAAAATTTGCATAAAGTGTAGGTCAATGTGTATCTGCGTGGGTAGCGAAAACGTGCCTTGATGACCTACGCTCAAAGCCATATAAATAAAGGAAAAAATCTTATTGTGTGTTGTTGTGAGTAGTGTTTTCTTATAACTCAAAAAAAATATGTGTGTGTAAGTTTGTGTAAGGCACGCCGTTCTGGGCGCGCTTGAAAGTACCGCCCACGACTGCACACATGACCCACAAACCGCGTGCACAAAGTTCGTGCCTTTTCCGCGTGAGTCAACGTGAGTTATGAAAAGGTCATGACTCACAATGACTCACAAAGCACAAAGCCACGCAAACCATGCAGCACAATGTTGCAGTAAAGGAACATCATGAGAT
>Ga0247723_1000612_pt1 | contig 23788 bp, 27 predicted proteins | sample MSEWelMarce5H_FC_FD_189079 | JGI IMG/M metagenome (GOLD analysis project Ga0247723, IMG submission 189079) | Subsurface sediment microbial communities from gas well in West Virginia, United States - MSEEL Well Study Marcellus 5H_FC | ecosystem: Environmental > Terrestrial > Deep subsurface >... | reverse complement strand
GACTAGGAAAGCCTATAGGATTATTAAAACCGTTTCGCAGTGTGGGGGTTCAGTGGTAAGGTAGGACTACCATTTTCTGCTAGTGGGGGGTCCACCAGCACAAGTAGAGCCGTGCCACCAAACGCGGGGAACAACGGAGCAAACTCTTATGTATTATATGGATGTGATAGTTCTTTTACTGCAGTAGGTGGCGGTGGGGGAGGGTTTGTCTTCCCTGGCACAGGCGGAACATATGACGTAGACCTTGACATATTTGGTGGAGGTGGTGCTGGGGGTAGTGGCGCTGCTGTATCAAATAATGCTTATGCCTACAATAACAATGGTGGTTCCGCAAACAACGCAGCTCCATCTTACACCACATTTGGCGATGCATACCAAGGGGGTGGGGGAGGCGGTTGGGGTGCTGCAGGTGCTGCAAGTTATACTAATACATCATTATATCAAGTAGGTGCAACTGGTGGAAACTCTATCGTCACTAACGGTAATGCGTACACACTGACAGGTTCAGGCACATTATACGGTTCTGTAAACACGGCATTAAGGTCAGTAGTTTATACATTCCCCACAACAGTTGAAACAGGAACAAGTTTGCAACTAGATTCTATTCCTGGGTATACAGCAGGCAATAATGTTGTTTTAATTGTCCCAGCAAATGTAAGGCTTACGTCTTCAATAGGCACTGACGCACTTTCTATAGGATTAACCTCTGCACCTAATAACCCTTCTAGTATTAGATTAATAATTAATGGCGCTATTTATGGCACTGGAGGAAGCGGAGGGTCTGAAACAAGTGCACCTGTTAGCGGAGGCCGTGCACTTGGGCTTACAACTAATATAGCAACTAACCTTATTATTGAAAATACAAATGGATACATTGCTGGCGGCGGTGGCGGTGGAGGTAGAAGTGTAACTACAGGAACTGTACGGAATCTATATGGTGGTGGTGGCGCAGGTTTAGAAGGGGCAAGTGGAGCGGTTGGCGACGTTGCTTATAACCCAGGTGTGACTAGCGGAGTATCCGCAGGTAATAATGGTACGGTAAATGGTGCGGCTACATATGCTTCAGGAGGCTCAGGCGGTACTATACTACCAGGAGCAAAAACAAATAACCCTACACTACCTGCAGTGGGAACATATGCAGGATTAGGCGGACAAGCTGGCGGTTCAGGAGCATTTCATGTAATCACTGCTGGGATAGCTAGCCCTAATAACTACGGTGGAGAATTTGGTGTAGGCGGAGGCTCTGGTTCAAGTAATTCTATTACCCAGCCCGGTGGTGGTGGTGGTTGGGGTGGGTCAGGTGGTGCAGGTAGGCGAGGAGCAACAGTTGTCCAAACCGGTGCAGGTGGCGGGCAGGCAATAAGAACAGCAAGCTCTACCGCTGTATTTATAATGAACCCCACTAATTTAGCAGGGGCAGTAGCTATTATTTAGGAAAAATTATGGCAAAACAATATCAAATTCAAAATTATATTAAAGGTGATGCAGAGTTTTTTGATACTAAGGCTGAAGCAAGTGCCCGTATTAAAGAACTAGAAACCCAAATCTTAACAGAGCAAGCTAGTAGATTTAGCATTATTCAAACAGTGCAAACAGCTAACGGTATGCTGTGGATTGCCCCGTCTGAAAACTCAGAAGAGGATGGTGACTACATGGTGTTTGTTAGTGAGACAGGCCAGTACGAAAAAGTAAAAGGCCGCACAGCTGCGTATGCTAGAAACCAAGAGCTAAAAGATGCATTCTTAGCTGAACTAGCACAAGAGCCTAAACTAGCTGAAGCGCCAGTACAACCGATTACAAAAGGCACACAAGAGCTATGACAGTCAAAGCCGTCCCACCAGCCCACTCGTTTACCTATGACGGTGCGAGGATTAACGTATTCCACGTTAACAAGGGTGAGGGATTGCCTAAACATAGTCACATATACGCTCATGCATCGTTTTGTACAGCGGGTTCTGTTATAATTCGCAAAGAAAACAAAGAGCTTGTGATGGACAAAACCACACAGCCAGTGAACCTAAAAGAAACAGAGTGGCACGAAATAGAAGCACTAGAAGACAACACCGTATTCATTAACGTATTTGCGGATAAACATAATGGCTAAAGAAACTAAACCAGCTAAGGCGCGGGTATGTGAATTGTGTAGTAAAGATATTAGCCATATGCGAAGCAATGCTAGGTTTTGCTCTAGAAAACACAAAGGAATTGTTAGTGATAGCAAACGAAACTATGCAGTGGAGTATCAAAATAACAAAGAAGTACGTAAACAACAGGCATTAAAATACTACTATGCCGACCATAAAAAAGCAAAAAAGAATCAATTAATCAGGCAAAAATCTAGACTGTCGCAAATAGCAGCGTATGAAGCAAATCGTAGAGCAAAAAAGTTACAACGTACACCAATATGGGTTGATTCAGAAGAGATGTGGTTAATTAAAGAAGTATATAGATTAGCGGAAGACAGAACTAAATTACACGGTTTTACTTGGCATGTAGACCATATCATACCGATGAATGGGAAAAACGTAAGTGGATTACACACAATAGCTAATTTACAAGTAATTCGTGGAATTGATAACATTTCAAAAAACAATAGGTATGAGGTACAATGATGGCTAAAACTATTAGTAAAACTACAAAGGGTAAAGACAGACATTACCTTAGCACTAAAGAAGGTGCAGGCATGACTTCAGCAGGAAGAAAAGCATATAATAAAGCAACAGGCTCTAATTTAAAAGCCCCACAACCAGAAGGCGGACCACGCAAGAAGTCGTTTTGTGCCCGTATGTCAGGTATGCCAGGCCCAATGAAGGATGAAAAAGGTCGTCCTACCCGCAAAGCAGCTTCACTAAAAAGATGGAAATGTTAACATGATTAAAGAACTCTTAGATAAACTAGATTCGGTCAACGACCATACTAAAAGCATAATTGACTGGACTTCGGTTGGTGTTGCCTTTGGCTCCTTACTGCAGATACTACCATCAATAGCAGCAGCGTTGTCAATCTTGTGGACCATAATCCGCATTTACGAAACAAAGACGGTACAAAACTGGCTTAAAAAAGTAGGTAAGAAGAATGCCTAGTTCATCTAAGAAGCAACATAATTTTATGGAAGCAATCGCAAACAATCCAAAGTTTGCAAAGAAGGTCGGTATCAAACAGTCAGTAGGTAAAGATTTTGCTGCCGCTGATAAAGGTAAAAAATTTAAAGGAGGCGGTATGGCTAAAGATAAAATGGATATGGCTCAAGACAAGAAAATGGTCAAGAAAGCCGTTGGGATGCATGACAAACAAATGCATGGTGGTAAAAAAACTGACTTAGAAACCCTTAAAAAAGGTGGTAAGGTTAAGAAGATGGCTAGAGGCGGCGGCATTGAAGTCCGCGGTAAAACTAAAGGAAAGGTCTGTTAATCATGGATGAAATGTTAGAAAGAAAAAAGAAAAAATCTCCACCTCCACTTCCACCTGAAGCGGAAGATGATGGCCCTCCAACAGGCCCAGATGGTAAACCAATTAAACCACGTCCATTCGCTAAAGGTGGTATGTGTGGTGGTAAAACCATGAAAAAAATGGCTAAAGGCGGTTCAGCTTCATCTCGTGCAGATGGTTGTGCACAACGCGGTAAGACTCGCGGGAAGATGATGTAATGAGAGCCTCTCGTGGCATGGGTGATATTAATCCATCAAAGATGCCGTCAGGCAAGAAGACACCACGCCGTGATGACACGGACTTTACCGAGTTTAAAAAGGGGGGTAAGGTAAAACTACCAGGTCTCTATGCTAACATCAATGCCAAGAAAAAACGTATTGCTGGCGGGTCTGGCGAAAAGATGCGTAAGGTAGGTAGCAAAGGCGCTCCTTCAAAACAAGATTTTATTGATTCTTTAAAGACTGCGAAAAAATAATATGATTGGTTGCTATATGAGTTTTATTACTGGCATGATGGTCGGTATCGAAATAACCGAATATGAAGATAGCAACTTTTTAATTATTGATTTGTTCATTGTGCAGATTATGTTTGAGTGGGAAAAATAGATGACAACTACAGCTACTACAGCGTTTAACTTAGATTTAAATGACCTCATTGAAGAGGCTTTTGAGCGTTGTGGTTCAGAGCTACGTACAGGTTATGATTTCCGTACAGCGCGTCGTAGTTTAAACCTACTTACTATTGAGTGGGCAAACCGTGGGATTAACTTATGGACTATTGAGCAGGGCCAGATTAATATGGTTACAGGCCAAGCTACATATGATTTACCTGTTGATACCATTGACTTACTAGACCAAGTAATTAGAACCCAAGAGGGCACGTTACAACAAACTGATATTAATATCAACCGTATCTCAGAGTCTACCTATTCAACTATCCCAAACAAGTTAACACAAGGTCGCCCTATTCAAGTATGGATTAATCGCCGTTCAGGAGCTACAAACCCAAGTGGAATTAAGAACCCGCAAATCAATGTCTGGCCTACACCTAATGCTCCAGACGGGCAATATATTTTTGTTTATTGGCGCTTACGTAGAATACAGGATGCTGGTGATGGTGTTAATACTCAGGATATTCCATTCCGTTTTCTTACATGCATGGTCGCAGGACTAGCTTATTATTTAAGTATGAAGATTCCAGGTGTAGACCCAGCGCGTTCAATGGCACTTAAAGCAGACTACGAACAGCAGTTTGAACTAGCAGCGGCGGAAGACCGTGAGAAAGCAAGTATTCGTTTCGTTCCACGTAACATGAGTTATACAAGATAATGCCAACCAAGTACGCTAGTGGTAAGCACAGTATTGCCCAGTGCGATAGATGTGGACAAAGATATAAGTTATCAGAGCTTAAGAAGCTAACGATTAAGACCAAGCAGGTTAGTATTAAGGTTTGTTTTGAGTGCTGGGACCCTGACCAACCGCAACTACAACTAGGTATGTACCCAGTTAATGACCCACAAGCGGTTAGAGAACCACGCCCAGATACCAGTTATGCAGTATCAGGATTAGGAACAGATGGGTATGCCCAAGATGGTAGCCGTCAGATTCAGTGGGGCTGGGCACCTGTAGGTGGAGCAAGTGGATTTGATACAGTATTAACACCAAATGACTTGATTGCAATTGGTCAAGTAGGTATAGTAACGATAACAACAACTTAATATTAGGAGTTTCAAAATGGCTTATAAATCAGGCGCTGATGGCATCACAAAATCAGGCAAAACAAAAGGTAAGAACTTAGGTGACGACGGTAAAAAAGTTGGCATCCAATCAGGCAAAGGTTCAAAAGGCGTTTCATCTGATGCGATGAAATCAGTGGGCCGTAACCTAGCTCGTGTAGCAAACCAAAAATAAGGAACTATCATGGCTAAAAATGATTTTGTAAAACCAACAAGCGCTGATGCATACCCACTAGGGCATGCTAAAGAAAACAAAGATGCTAGTGCATACACAGGGTTTAGCTATCCATCAGGTGGTGGTAACGATATTGGCGTATATAAACAACCTATGCCTAACACTAACAACGCAGACTATAAAGCTAGCGTTAACCCAAACACGCTTGCAGCTAAGGATGTCACTCGTTCTACACTTGCTATGGACGTAAATATCAGCGGTAAAAAAGAAGTAATGAATCCACACGGTGTAGGCGAGATGCGTGGCTACGGTGCTGCTACTAAAGGTCGTAAGATTAGTGGAAAAATGGGCTAATGAACTACATCCAACTATCACAAGCAATTCAGGATTACTCTGAAAACACAGAGTCGCTATTCGTAGCGAATATTCCTACGTTTGTGCAAGAAGCCGAAAGACGTATATACAATACAGTTCAGTTGCCATCGCTCCGTAAAAATGTGACAGGCACACTAACTATTAACAACCCATATCTTTCGCTTCCTGATGATTGGTTAGCAACATATTCTATCGCTATTATTGATAGCACAGGTAAATACTCATACCTTCTAAATAAAGATGTGAACTTCCTTCGAGAAGCGTATCCAAATCCAACATCTACGGGCATACCTAAATATTATGCAGTGTTTGGCCCAACTACGGGGAATCTAGAAGAGCTGTCAGCTATTATGGCACCTACTCCAAACCAATACTACACAACGGAACTACACTATTTTTATTACCCAATCTCTATTGTGCAAGGGAAAATATCTACATTAGGGACAATTACTCCAGGGATTAACTATACAAACGGTACTTATTATAATGTGCCTTTAACAGGCGGTTCAGGTACATCTGCAACAGCTACAGTAATTGTTTCACAAAATGGCGTATCTTCAGTAACGATTAATAGCCCAGGTTCACTCTATATTGTAGGAAATACATTATCTGCAGCAGCATCAAGTATTGGCGGGGTAGGTACAGGGTTTTCTGTATTAGTAAGTACAGTGCTTAACTCAACAGGTACTTCATGGCTTGGTGAAAATTATGACCCAGTCTTGTTTTATGGCGCTATGCGTGAAGCAATTATATTCATGAAGGGCGAGCAAGACATGGTTACGTATTATGAGAAGATGTTTCAAGAATCATTAATGCAACTTAAACGTCTTGGTGATGGGCTTGAGCGCAATGATGCATATCGCAAGGGTCAAACTAGCTTGGAATATAAAGGTCTATAATGGCAATCGTTCAAGGGCAATGTACAATATTTAAAGAGAACCTATTAAAAGGTTTAGAAAACTTTGCGGTTGGTACACCATATGTATATGGTATTGCGCTATATAACGCTAATGCTAATTTAGGACCTGACACAGTTAATTTTGTGTATGAAAATCAAATTACAGGTAACGGCTATTCTGATGGGGGCCTAGAGCTAACCATTATACCACCTACCTCTAGCGGCTCAACGGCATACGTTTCATTTCAGCCTGTGACATGGAATCCAGCTAGTTTTACATGTAGAGGAGCCTTGATATATAACGCAACAACAAATTTTGCTGTAGCCGTACTAAATTTTGGCTCTGATAAAACGGCAACAAATAGCTTTACAATTACATTTCCAACGGCGGACGCATCAAACGCCATACTTAGAATCTCATAGGAGTTTATTATGCATAATGAAGTAACAGGGTTTGGCGATATTTCTAGCGCCGCATTAATTAAATCAGCTGACTTTAACGAAACAGTTGGTATGGAAGGCCATTTCGTAGCTAAATGCTATGACAAAGATGGCAACTTGAAATGGGAAGATGAAATTAATAACTTAGTAATGGCTGTAGGTAAGCAACTAATGTTGGATACTATCCTTGCAGGTAGTGCATTTACAGCAACTGTGGTAATGGGGTTGGTTTCAGGTGCTTCATCACCTACTTACGCAGCGGCGGATACACAAGCATCGCATGCAGGTTGGTTAGAATCAGGTTTAGCTAATGCTCCTACATACTCTGGTAATCGCAAGACTCCAGCATTTAGTGCGGCTACATCATCAGGGACTACACCATCAAACGTAACGACTAAGACAACAAGCGCTGCAGTAGCATTTACATTTACTGGTGCAGGTACAGTAGCAGGTTGTTTTATTAATATTAATGGTTCTGCAACCATAGACAACACAACAGGAACTTTATACTCAGCTGGTTCATTCACTGGCGGGAACAAGACTGTAGCATCAACTGACCAATTAAACGTAACTTATAGCACTACAGCAACGTCTTAATCTACTTTTAAAGGGGTAGGTTATGTCAGGATGTGCGGTTATTCAGAACGGGCTTGTCGTCAACACTATAGTTGCCGAGCCTACAGACACGCCTCCAGAAGGCTGTACCCTTGTTTTAATTCCAGATAATGTATTTGTTACTATTGGGTTTACTCACGATGGTACAAACTTCATTGACTTCAATGGTAATCCCTCAATCCCTCAAGAAATCGTAGTAGAAGAAGCTCCCATAGAGGTCATTGAGTAATGGCTCTTAGATATTGGGTAGGGGGTTCTGGCACGTGGGATGCTTCAACCGCAACTAACTGGTCCTCCACTGCTGGCATAGCTTTGCCTGGTGCAACATGTATTGCAACTGCTTTAACAACTACAACATCTCCAGCATTGGTTGCAGGGATGACTGTTTTCGCTGCTGATGGTACTTCTTTAGGCACTATAGTAAGTGGAAGTGTTAACTCCTGGGTTGTTACTATAGGAGGTTCATACGTATCACAAACAATGAATGCAGGTACTGTTACTGCAACAGCCCCTACATCTGCAGATAATGCGATTTTAAATGCAGCCAGCGGCACAAATACTGTAACGGTAGGAACTGGAGCAGTTTGTTTTGCATTAATCTTAACTAATTTTACAGGTACTTTAGCGTTTGGCGTCAATAAAATAACCGTGTCTGGCAATGGGCAATCTGTTCTTCAAGAGTCTGCTACACCTGCTTTTTCTGTAACTGGAGCCGCATTACTTGAGTTTAATTATTCTGGTTCAACTGGGACTAGAATTATACAAGTAAATACAGTTAGCGTTGCCAACGCTTTTAGCATTAGCGTCACTGCCGGTTCAGATGTTATTCAACTCGGTGGGTCTGCTTATTATGTAAATAATCTTGATTTTACTGGGTTTACTGGGTCTATGAGTCCAGGAACAAATTCGTTTTTTGTATCAGGCAATGTCACAATGTCATCTGGCATGACCTTTACTACTATTGGTGGTACATGGACATTTAGGGGCACAGGGACACAAACCCTTACCTCTGCAGGAAAAACACTTAGTTCTATTAATGTAAACGGTACTAGTAATACAGTTCAGCTCGCTGATAACTTAACATCACTTACTACATCTACGTTAACTCTTACTAATGGTACTTTTGATGCATACGGTAAAAACGTATCTATAGGTAAAGTTGCTCTCGCTACAGGTACAAAATCTCTTGTTATGGGGACAGGCACTTGGACTATAAGTGGTACTAGTATTGTTTGGGATATGGCAACAAATAATACAGGGCTTACATTTAGTGGCGCTTCTGCACCTATTGTTTTAAGTGACAATTCCATAACATCAAAACAATTTCAAGCTGGAACTGCTTTATCGTACAACAAACTAACTATTGGTGGAAATACATCAACATCTACCACAGTATTTAGTTCTTCTACAAGTACATTTTTAGAATTGGCTTCTACTAGAACAGCTGCCTATATAATTCAATTTGCGTTAAATGTACCAACAATTACAACTTGGTCTGTTTCAGGGTCAGCAGGCAACGTAGTTACAGTACAATCATCTGCTAATGGTAGCCAAAGAAACTTAACAATTACTAATAAAACAAAAAATATTGATTATCTTGCCGTTAAAGATATTAATAGCGTAAATATAAATCCCGTTACCTTTTTTGCTGGTGCTAATTCAACTAATACTAGTAATAATACTGGCGTTGCTTTTGCAGATGGGGCAACAACCGCTGCATACGTTTTGACAACAGGTTCCTCATTTACAACCCCTACTAACTGGAATAATGCTTCAAACAACATTTATTTAATTGGTGGCGGCGGTGGTAGCTCAGGTTCATACGGGGCAGGAAATAATAGAGCAGGTGGTGCAGGTGGTGGTGGCGGCGGTTTTAGACTTCTTACTAATCAAACATTAGGGGCTAGTACCTCATATTCTGTTGGCTTAGGGGGAGCGGCGGGTGGTACAGGGACTAATGGCGGCACAGGTGGAACTACTATATGGAATACTACTAACACTGCAACAGGCGGTGGTGGGGGAACAGTAACAACAACTCCTACATCAGTAGGTGGGACAGGTGGTACAGGAACGTTTACTGGCGGTACAGGCGGCGCTGGTGCTTTTGGGACTGCCGCATCTACAGGATATGGTGGCGGAGGTGGTGGAGGAGCTGCGGGGCCTAACGGAAATGGTGGCAATGGCGGTAATGGATTTGGCTCTACGACAACAGCAAATATTGCAGGTGGTGGCGGTGGAGGTAATGGTGGAGGTTCTGCTGGAGGTAGTGCATCTTCTGCATTGACAGGCACTGGGGGTAATAACTCGCTAGGTTCAGGTGGCGGCGCTGCAGTAACAACTGGGAATGGTAATCCTGGTACAAATGGTGGTGGCGGTTCTGGAGCTATTAGTGTCAATTTTAGTGGTAGAGGTTCTACAGGTATTGAAATACTTGGAGGTTTTGGTTCTGGTGGCGGTAATGGCGGCGGGGACAGTGCAACAGGGATTCCATTAGGGTATGGCGGTGGCAGCGCTGGTAAAAATAGTGGTACTTCTGGGGGAAGTAGTTCTGGATTCATAGGGGCCCAAGGTGTAATCATTATTGTTTATACGCCTTTAGGGGATACATACACTGATTCAATTACAGAAGCCGCTACATTCAACGACATTGCTAGTGTACTTTTTAATTTTACAAGTAGTGTATCGGAAAATTTGGTCATAGCCGATTCAGAATCAGTACAAGCTATTTTTGCAAGTAGTAGCGCTGAACCATCAACCCTAGCTGATACCGAATCTGCGGCCTGGATAACATCGTCAAGTACAACAGAAGCTTCAACCCTAGCCAATTCTGAATCAACACAAGCTATTTTTGCAAGTAGTCAAGTTGAACCGTCAACTCTAGCTGATTCTGAATCTGTGCAGGCTATTTTTGCGTCGACTACGACAGAAGGTTTAATTTTAGCTGATTTAACTACAGGGGTATTTTTATTTAATGCAGGAATTATTGAGAATACTACACTTGCAAATATCCAGAATTATATTAATGTTTTTACTAGTGCAATTACAGAAAATTCATCTTTAACTGATGTTAGCGAAGTTATAGCATTATTAAACTCGGCAATTACCGAAGATACAACGCTTGCAGATAGTTCAACCCGTACAGCAATATTCCAAAGAGATGTGAGCGAGAATGTAAACGCTGCAGATGTAGTATCAACTCAAGCTATATTTGCTAGTTTTATTCGTGAAAATATGGTAATGTTAGACCAATTAATAGGCTATGGCTGGTTCAAAGTTGTAAATAGCCAAACAATAACTTGGACAGGTATTAATAATGCCCAATCAGTTACTTGGACTAATGTAGGAAATGCTCAAAACCCTAGTTGGGTTCAAATTAATAACAAACAACCGTAGAAATTAAGGACTTATCATGGCATCAACGTATTCACCCAGTTTAAAGTTAGAGCTAATTGGTAACGGCGACCAGTCGGGTACATGGGGTACTACTACTAATAATAACTTAGGCGTACTGCTTGAACAAGCTATTGCTGGTGTTCAGACTGTTACAATAACAACCGCCAACAAGCTCTTAACAAACCTTAACGGGGTATCTGATGAGGCACGGAATGCAGTGCTTATAGTTAATGGAACTCCTGGTGCTGTTCGTACACTTTTGGTACCTAATGGCCAAACTAAAACTTATGTAATCGTTAATAATACGTCAGGCGGATTCAATCTCAATGTGCAGACTTGGTCAGGTGGCGGATTAACAGGCTCAGGAAACGCTGCGGTTATCCCTAGTGGTGCAAGTATCTTAATATATTGCACAGGTTCTGATTGTTTTACAGTTGCTCCATTTACTGCATATACCGCTGTGCCTATCGTTGCTCAAGGCTATTGCTCAGGTACAACTTTAACTATTACATCGGTGTCATCAGGTACTCTTGCAGTAGGGCAAACAGTTTATAACCCAGGTATTTTATGGACGACAAGTGGGTTCCCAAGCGGAACAACAATCACTGCATTAGGCACAGGTACAGGCGGAGCAGGGACGTATACAATCAGTGAAGCTTCAACAGTGGGATCAGTTGATTATCCTCAACCTATTGTAGCATTAACTACGCTAACACAAATTGCTACAGTAGACTACGTTCAAAACAAAATGCAGTCACCGTATTTCCAAGGCGCTCCATGTGCAGATACTCCTAACGCCGCGGCATACGAAGGTGCAATAGGCTTATCAACAAGTACAACAGGTGTAATGCTAGTAAGTCAATATTATGTACCAGCTAGTCCTGATGGGTTAGGCGGATATTCTAATACGCTACAACTAGGTCAATACGTTAACGGCTATTTAGTTTCAGATGGTACCTATATTAAAAGCTGGGGCACGGGCACTAATGGCAACGCAGTCTTTTCAGGCTATATCTCAGGAACAACGCTAACTGTAGTAGCGGGCTCAGTAACAGGCACAATCACAAATAGTCAATACTTAGCTGCAAATGCAGCACCTTCTTTGGCTGCAAATACAAAAATTACAGGTGGGTCAGGTTTATCATGGACTGTTAGTAATTCGCAAACACTTGGTTCAGTTGATAACCCCGTATTATTTAATGCTTACGGCCCACTAAGAAATCAAACCGATGCGATTAATGCAGCGGTAGCAGCAACTGGACTTACGGCAGGCGGTTGGGTAAACGTACAAAATGACAGTCCTTTCGGTATGGCAACAGCAGTACGTACCCCAATGATTTCATATCTATCCCCATTGCAATTACCTAACGTTCTTTGGGCGGCTAATATTTCATCACTAATTGGTACACTTGGCACACAGAACGATAATGCAGTAAATATTTTAGGTGGAACAATTAGTAATATTACTATAAGTAATTTACTTTCCGCTCTTGGTGTATCTAGTGGGGGCACGGGGCTATCAACAATACCTCCAAATTCTGCTTTAGTAGGTGGCGCTACAAGCACAAGTGCAGTAGCTCCAGTAAGACCAGGTCAGCTTAATAACGTATTAACATCAAGGCCAGGGGCAACAGTAAATGCAACGGCATTAGTTGCAGGGACTCAATATAATATATTGTCCCTAGGAACAACTTTAACAGCAGGATTTGTTGCAGTTGGTGCGACTACCACTTCAGTTACAGGATATATTTATGGAGCAGTAGTTACAGCTTCTATTTCTGGAACCACAATGAATGTAACTGCGGTAGCATTAGGTTCATTACGATTAGGACAAACAATTAGTGGGACAGGTGTTACAGCAGGCACTACAATCACTGCATTAGGCACAGGGGCAGGCGGTATTGGGACATATACAGTGTCTGTATCACAAACTGTAGCTTCTACACAAATTACAGGGTCCTCAAATGTATTAACTGTATCAGCAGGTAGTGGACTTGCTATAGGGCAAATCCTTAGTGGTACAAATGTTGTTGCAGGAACGACTATTACTGGATTTATTTCAGGTACAGGCGGGGCAGGTACGTATACTACAAGCACAGACCAAATTGTATCATCTACTACTATTACCGCACTCAATCCAGCATTTACGGCAACGGGTGTAGCAACGGGAACAGGAACAGCTCAAGTTACTACATGGGAAAGTGCCCAAATTCCATTCAACGCTACTGCTAGTATTGGCGTAAACCAAACTTGGCAAACTCCTACAAGAGTTGCGGGAACATCGTATACGAACAATACAGGTAGGCCAATTCAAGTAAGTATTATTTTAAATTCAACAACTAGCGGAGATTTTGGTGGAATTTTATATGTAAACGGGGTTGAGTTAGCACGACAAGTTAATTATGCAACAAATGCTGGATACAAAACCACGCTAACTGCAATTATTCCAGCGGGTATTACATACCAAATGAATTTTACTAGAAATGCTTCTCTTGATTATTGGAGAGAGTTATCTTCATGATTAACTCACGCAAACTAGAAGACCTACATCCTAAAGTTAAAACGCTATGTGAGCAGTTTATTGCTTCTTGCGCCAAACACAATATTGATGTGCTAATTACGTCAACTTACAGGGATGCAGAATCACAAAATGCGTTATACGCACAAGGCCGCACTTTGCCTGGGAAAAAGGTAACTAACGCATCGGCAGGCAAAAGCTATCATAATTGGAGGGTTGCGTTTGATTTTGTGCCTTTAGTTAACGGCAAGGCAATGTGGGCTGATACTGCGTTATTTACAAAATGTGGTGAGATTGCAGAATCTGTTGGTTTAGAATGGGCTGGACGCTGGACAAAATTTAAAGAATTAGCGCACTGCCAATATACAGGCGGGTTAACCTTGCATGACTTTCAAGAAGGGAAGACTTTATAATGGACCCGATTACAATCCTAGCGGCTTTAGGCCCAGTAGCAGTAGACTTAGGTAAGTCTTTAATCAATCGCTTTATTGCACCAGACCAGTTTAAGCCTGCAACCATTGAGCAGTATGCAAAGATGAAAGAGATTGACTTAGAGTTCTTTAAGACTATGAACGAAGCTGGTGGTGGTAATCCTAGTTATCCTTGGGTTGAAGCAATCATTCGCTTAATGCGCCCAGCTATTGGTATAATCGTGCTATCGACATGGGCTTACCTAGCGTTAGTAGGTGGCGGGGTAGTTAACGAGCAAGTATCAAACTTTGCTTCTGTTATTGGATTTTACTTATTCGGTGAACGCAGTCTGTTCTATGTAAAAAATAAAAAGTAGAAAGTAGCTATGCCATTACAGAAACTAGAATTTAGACCAGGATTAAACCGCGAAGGTACTGATTATGCCAATGAGGGCGGTTGGTATGATGGGGATAAGGTTCGCTTTCGTTCTGGCTTTCCTGAAAAGATTGGTGGCTGGTCACGACTATCAAACGAAACCTATCAAGGTGTAGCTAGAAATCTTTGGAACTGGCAAGCATTAAATGGTTCTAACTATCTTGGTGTTGGCACTAATATTAAATACTATATTGAGTCAGGTGGCGAGTACAACGATATTACCCCGTTTGTTAAAATCAATACCCTTACTAACCCTACATCTACAATTACTGCATCTACTGGCTCTTCAAAACTAACTATTGTTGACCCTTCTGGATATACCCCGAGTGTTGGGGATTACATTAATATCTCAGGCGCTACAGGTCTCGGCGGTGCTATTACAGCTGCGGTTCTAAATCAAGAATATCAAGTAGCTACGGTATTATCAGGCACAACTTACACAATCACTGCAAAAAGCCCTACAACAGGGCTACCAGTATTAGCCACCGCGGGAGACACAGGGAATGGCGTAGCATACACCATATCTTACCAAGTACCAGTTGGTCTAAATACATTCAATATAGGTACAGGCTGGGGTGCAGGCCCTTGGTCACCATATACTCCAGTAGCACTAGGTGCAAACCCATTAACTATTGGAAACAATAGCGGGAATGTAACAGTTAATCAAACCGCACACGGACTTACAAATGGGCAATATGTAGTTGTTACAGGCGTAGTGCCAGTATCTACAACGCTAAATGGGGCATTAAATGCATCAGCAACTACCATTCCCGTTACGTCTAACTCTGGGTTTTTAACTACAGGTACAGTTATTATTGACTCAGAAACTATTACTTATACTGGATTAGGTGTTAATACACTTACAGGGTGCACTAGAGGAGCTTTAGGTTCTACCGCTGCGTCACATTTAACTTTAGCTGCAGTAACAAATACTACAGTTAGAGGCATTCCAGCATTATCATTAAATGGTACGTTTAAAATTGGGTACTTAACTGCGAACTCTTATTACATACAAACTCCAGGTAAACTTGTAAGTAATAGCGATGCGGGAACAATTGATAAAGGAGCTTCAACAGGAACAGGCGGCGGGTCTAATGTAGTTATTATTCCTCAATCAGGTACGCGCGGTTGGGGTACAGCTTTTACAGGCGGTGGAATTGAACAACAACTACGTCTATGGTCTTCAGATAACTTTGGTCAAAATTTAGTGCTCGCCCCTCGTGGTGGTAACATATTTTATTGGGAAGCAGCGGGTGGGGTTAGTACCCGTGCGGTTTTATTATCAACCCTAGCTGGTAGTGCCTATGTACCAACACAAACAAACCAAGTAGTGTCATCGGCTATTCAAAAGTTTGTCATTGCGTTTGGTGCAAATCCTTATGTCCCAGGTGACCCTGTTACTGACTTTAACCCGATGCTTGTGCGTTGGTCAGACCAATTAGACCCGTATCAGTGGGTACCATCTGTTACTAATCAGGCAGGTGAATTTGCTTTAACTAACGGCTCATTTATTATGTGCGCCCGCGCAACGCGCCAAGAAATATTAGTATGGACTGATTCAGCATTATATTCTATGCAGTATTTAGGTGCGCCTTATGTATGGGGTTTTAATATCATGATGGACAATATTTCTATCATGTCACCTAATGCTGCTATTACAGTTAATAACGTTACCTACTGGATGGGTGCTGATAAGTTCTATATGTATTCAGGCCGTGTTGAAACTTTACCGTGCGCATTACGTCAGTATGTCTTTAACGATATTAACAAAGATCAAGCTTTCCAAGTATTTTCTGGCTCTAATGAAGGCTACAATGAAGTCTGGTGGTTTTATGTAAGTAATTCTAGTGATGGCACAACGATCGATAAGTATGTCATTTATAACTATGTAGACCGCGTTTGGTATTACGGCACAATGGCACGAACAGCTTGGTTAGATTCAGGTATCCGTGAGTATCCAATGGCAGCTGATTATAACAACAGGATTTTGTATCATGAATCTTCGGTCGATGATAATGCTGGCGAGTCTTCGCTTCCTATCTATTCTTATGTTCAATCTTCTGATTTTGATATTGGTGACGGGCATAATTTCGGTTTTGTTTGGCGTATCCTTCCAGATATAAACTTTAATGGCTCAACAGTAAATAATGCCACCGTCACGATGACTGTTAAGCCTCGCGTAAACTCAGGCGCTCCATATAGCGCAGCTAACAGTCCTTCGGTGGTAAGTGCAGATAACTATGGCGTTTCACAGGTTTACAACATTCAAGAGTTTACAGGGCAAGTATATACAAGACTTCGTGGTCGTCAGTTAGCATTCCGTATTGAGTCAACAGGACTTGGTGTGTCGTGGCAGTTAGGTACCCCACGTATTGATATTAGACCAGATGGGCGCAGATAATGGCTAACGAAAAGAACATACCGCTCCGTGCATCCAAGGCACCTAACTTGCCTATTGGTCCAGTTGAGTATACTCAGCAGTATCAAGACCAGATGAACAATGCACTACGTCTTTACTTTGCACAGGTAGATAACTTCTCACAAGCTTTATCAGGAAATAATGGTGGGGTAAATGTACAGTTTCCGTTTATCTCCGCGTCTTATAGTGACGACCAATACGCTACTGCAAATAATACCCCTACAATTGTTCAGTGGGATACTTTAGATGCTGGAAGTGGGTTTACATTAAACGTAGATAACACAGCCACAGCTCAATTTCCTGGAATATATAAAATAACTTATAGTATTCAGTTTATAAACAATGCTAATGCAATACATGATGCTACGGTTTGGCTTAGAATTAATGGAGTTACTCCCGCCGCTGATGTATTAAATTCAGCTACTATTTTTTCAGTGCCTGCTCGTAAAAGTGAGGGAGTACCATCATATGTATGTGGATACTCAGAGGTAGTGTTTCAATTAACTGCAGGGGACAAAGTAGGATTATGGTGGGGTACTGACCAAGCCGCTACCTCTGGCGGAACTTTAGGAGTCTCTATGTGGCATCAACCTATAGAAACAACACCTATGAATCACCCCGCTGTGCCGTCTGTTATTGGCTCAATAACGTTTGTATCGGCATTGCCTATTACACCATAATAATGATAACATACAACTAAATTAATAAAGGTTTAAATTATGTTTAGCAACAAATTTAACATAGGCGTTCTAAAACATCCAGGATATAACATCGGTGGAGGTATCGGCGAGGCTGCGCTTATTGGAGCAGCGATGGGTGGCGCTAAATCTTTAGCAACAGGTGATGATGTACTAGAAGGTGCTTTGCTTGGTGGTATTACTGGCGGCGCGATGTCGGGTATTACAGGTGCTATAATGGGCGGTGCAGCTAGTGGTGCTGCAACTACTACAGGCCAAGTTGCTAAAGATGCGGCAGGGAATGCTTTAATATCAACTGTTCCAGGAACCACAGGCACAAGCGCTTTTACAAACGCTATTAATTCAGGGGCTAACGTTGCAGATGATGTTGTAGCTCAATCAGTTAGTCAAGCTAGCCAAGCTGCTAATCAAGGTCTTACGGGTCTTGGTGGAATGCAGAACGTAAATATAAATTCTTTAAATCCTGAAGGGTTACTAACCTCTTCTACATCAGGGTTAGGCGGGATGTCCCAGCTTGGTGCAAAGGGTATTGTAGAAAATGCTGGAGCACAAGCAGCGCAACAACAAGCTCTAGCAAATACAGCAAATGCGGGGTTATCATCTAACGTAGCTCAACCTAGTATACTTAGTCAATTAACTGAACCAACAGCATCTCAAGGTATTCGCGGTGCATTAGGTCTTAAACCTGATAGTCTAGCAAGTCAAGGATTAGATTGGTATGGTAAACAAGACCTATTAACTAAAGCGGGTTTAGGCGGTGCGGCTGGTTTTGGTATGGGCGCATTAGAACCTAGAAAAATCCCTGAACTAGAAAAAGAAGAAAAAAGTAAACTTCACGGTTATGACCCTGATAACTTCACACCATACATCCCTGAAACTCCTAATCCATACTACAGTGCTAAATATGCGGCTGAAGGTGGGACAATGCAATCATATGCTCAAGGTGGTATTACAGCGCTAGCACAAGGCGGTATGGGTGGTAATCAAGGTTATCCACAAGGTAGATTAGATACAACGCAGTATGCGACACCAAGCCAAATGCCAACAAGTGCACAGGTAGTTAATTCAGACTACGAAGTACCAACAGACCCATACATGGGTTCTCCACTAAAAATGGCTGAAGGCGGTGTTGCTAGATATGCTTTTGGTGGTAGTGCAGGGCAAGGAAGCCAAGTATACTATGACTCAGATAAAGGTATGTACTATACTCAAGGTGGCAACCCTATGGCTAGTTTTGCTACAGGTAACCCCATGGGTGCAATGAATGCTATGGCATCTGCATTTGGTGGGCAAGAAAATCGTCAGTATATAGGCGCGGACGGAAGACCTGTAGATGGTGATGTAGGCGGCAAGCTTGGTGGTAGTATGTTAGACTCAAGTTTTAGAGTTTCTAAAGCTAGCCCTGAAGTATATGAACAAACTCCACAAACATACCAAGCTTATCAACCTCAACAAGCTACGCAAGTACCTATGACAGACTATAACCCTAATTCAGCAGTGGTAGCGGCGCAGTCAGTAGCTTCTCCAGCATATGATGCAATGATGCAAGGTGTAGCTCCACAAGATTTTAACCGTGTGTTTAGCCAAATTACAAGCCAAACACCATACGCTCCGCCACCGCCAAAAACTGAAGAAAAGAAAATGGCACAGGGTGGTATCACTGGATATAATCTTGGCGGATATGCTGCAGGGGGTAACCCAAGATTGTTAAAAGGGCCTGGTGATGGCATGTCAGATAATATTCCAGCAGTAATTGGTAATAAGCAGCCAGCACGTTTGGCAGACGGTGAGTTCGTAGTTCCAGCTGACGTAGTCAGTCACTTAGGTAATGGCTCAACAGATGCAGGTGCTAAACACTTATATAAAATGATGGACAAGGTACGTACTGCACGAACAGGTAAAAAGGCTCAAGGTAAGCAAATTAAACCAGAAAAGTATTTGCCTAGATGATAACAATACAAACAGTAAGTCCAATCCATGTTCATCAAATGTGGAGTATAGTAGGGCCGTTTATTAAATCTGCAATTGACGTAGCATTAGGTAGTGCTGATTGCACAGAAGACCAATTAAAGATGCAGCTGATTAACGGCTCACAAACTTTATTAGTAGCAGTAGAAGATGAAAAAGTTATAGGGGCTGCAACAATCCAAGTAAGCTCATTTCCTAATCACAGGGTTGCAACGATGACTACTGTAGGTGGCAGATGTGTTGTGGATGAAGAAACATTTAACCAAGTAATTGCATGGGCTAAAGCTCAAGGGGCTACTAAAATTAGAGCATATGCTTCTGGGGCACGAGTTAGATTATATAGACAAAAAGTTGGACTTATTGCTACTGAAACAGTAGTGGAGAAATTAATATGAGTTATTCAAGACGTGAACTTTATGCATTGGGAGAGCCTTTAGGTAACTCTGCTACTCAGTTAAAAGCTGATAAAAGTCGTATTTACGGCGGCGGTGGCGGAGACCCAGGCCCTACACAAACTACAGTTCAAAACTCAAACTTACCTGAATACGTACAACCATACGTAGAGTCAATGCTTGGTGCAGCACAAAACCAAGTATACACGTTCAACCCTAATGGCTCAGTAGGCGGATTTCAAAAGTACACCCCATATAGCACTGATATGAATAACTACGTTGCTGGGTTTAGTCCTATGCAACAACAATCTTTCCAAGGCGCAGCTAACTTAAGAACTCCAGGTCAATTCGGTCAAGCATCACAAATGGCTGGTATGGCAGGGTTAGGCTCACTACAAACTGCTGGTCAAGCTGGTCAAGCTGGCAACAACTATTACGGTATGGCAACAAACCCATATGCTACCCAAGCATTTATGAACCCATACTTACAAGGTGCACTAAATCCAGCACTAGAAGAATCACGTCGTCAGTATGGTATTACAGGTCAGCAACAACAAGGTAATGCTACTAGGGCAGGCGCGTTTGGTGGTTCTCGTGAGGCTTTGATGGCTTCTGAAAACAACCGTAACATGAACTCTGCTATGAACCAAATGATTGGTACAGGCTATCAAAACGCTTACGATGCAGCTCAAAAGAATATTCAGTACGGTGCTGGCTTAGGTCTACAAGGTCAACAAGCTGCACTTCAAGGTTACAACCAACTAGGTCAAGCAGCGGGCGCACTAGGTCAGCTTGGTCAACAACAGTTCAATACACAAAAAGATATTATTGGTATGCAAAACCAATACGGTGCACAACAACAAGCTGCTGAACAACAAAAAATTAACCAAGCAATTCAGAATTACGCTACTGCACAGCAATACCCAATGATGCAACTCGGTAACATCAGCAACTTACTACGCGGCTTACCGATGCAGTCTACAACAACGCAGTCTTATCAAGCGGGTCCATCTGGGTTAAACACTCTAGCTGGTCTAGGAACTGGTATCGCTGGCGCAGCGCAGCTAATGAAAGCCGAAGGCGGTACTGTTAAGTCTTACGCAGGTGGTGGTATTACAAGCCTAGCTAACCGTCAACGCATGGCTGAAGACTTAAATCCAAAACAGTTAGACCAAGTAATTAAGAACGGTACTATACCTCCAACTATAGGTAAGGCTATCCAAGAAGATAACTTAAGAGATTCTAAAGCGGCTAGCATGATGGCAGGTATTGATGAAGCGCCGACTAATCTACCAACACGGACTCTAGCTGAAGGTGGTATTATATCGTTTGCTGGTGGCGGTACACCTAAATTTGATTACACTCCTACACCTTTAGATTACTCATATCTAGATAAACTTGGTACATCGGGTCTAGATGCGGAAGGCAAGCCATACACAGAAGAAAGTTACGCAGCTAAGCAACGCGAAAAAGAAAAAGCAATGGGGTTTAAAAACTTTTTTGATGAGCGTATGGCAGATGTAGCAAAACAGAAAGAAGACTTAGTAGGCCAGAAAGATACAGCTAAGGGTCTTGCATTACTTCAAGCATCAGGTAAAATTCTTGAGAACGCTAACAAGCCAGGTCTTATGGGTATTGGTGCAGGTATTAGTGGGTTTAATGAGGCATATGCCCCAGCACTTAAAGATATCCGTAACAACGAAGCTCTTATCCGTAAAGAAACATACAGTGCACAAGATGCTAAGAACGCTATGATTCAAGCTCAGATGGCTGGTGATAGAGCAGGATACCAAGCGGCACGTAAAGAGTACACAGACCATGTCACTAGAGTAGGCGAAGCCAAAAACGCAAATACAACGCTACAAAATACAGTTGGCCTTGATGTTAAAAAAGCAGGGTACGGCTTTGAACAAAAAGATCGTGAGATTAATCTTATGAGTCAACGTATTGATAAGCAAATAGCATCTGCTGATAGTCAAAGTATTCGTTATGAACTACAAAATAAACGTGAGGCACTAAAGACGTCACTTAACGAGATTAATGACCAAATTAGATCTGAGCAATCAAGTATGCAACCAGACGCAAATAGACTTGCAGGGTTGCAAAAGAAGTTCGATACAACGTATAATGCTTTATATACATTAGCTATGAACCCTAAGGGTGAAGCTACAGGTGGTAAAAAAGTACCGCTAGATTCGTTCAACTTAAAATAAGTCAGGAGTAGTACATGGCCTTTGATTACGAAGGAGCTATAGCAGCTGGGTACTCTCCCAGTGAAATTGCTGACTATTTAGGAAAGAATAAAAAATTTGATGTGGTTGGCGCTAGAAAAGCTGGCTATGACGATTTTGAAATCATCTCTCATCTTAGTACACCAGTAATAACGGCACCAAAAGCACCTCAAAAAGAAGGGTTTTTTCCTGGACTTAAAGAAGGTGTTATTAGCGCTGCACAAGCTACTGCTCGAGGTGTTACTGCACCATTCCAATCCGAAGAAGATATTCGTTCTGGCTATGCGGCACAAAAGGCGGCTGCTGAAGAACGTAATGTAGCATATACTCCGTTTTCTGCTATCCCTGAAGCCTACGAAAAAGAAGGTTTAGGCGCTGCCGCTAGTGCTACATATAAAGCATCTCGTGATGCATTAAGCAGGTCACTACCATATATGGCACCGGTAGTTGGAGGAGCTTTTACAGGATCCCGTATTGGAGCACTAACTTCTCCTGTTACAGGTCCAGTAGGTCCAATTGTTGGTGGTATCATTGGTGGTATTGCTGGTGGCATCCCACAGTTTGCAGGAACCAATATTGAACGCCGTATTGAAGAAAAGACACCAGGTCCTTTAGTTACCTCCGAAGTATATCAAACAGCAGCGGGTCAAGCAGCTCTAGACACAGCAGCAACTATGTTCACGTTGGGAACAGGGTTAGTCGCTAAGGTAGTAGGTCGCCCAATCCAGAACGTAACTGAGCAAACACTTTTAAAGACAGCTGAGCGCTCATTAACAGGTACAGTAGCTCGTGGCGCAGGTCGCGGTGCTATTTCTGAAATGCCTACTGAAGTAGCGCAACAAATCCTAGAACGTAAACAAGCAGGGCTAGATTTAACTAGTGAAGACGCTTACCGTGAGTATGGCGAAGTTGCCGCAGCTGCCGGTGTTCTAGGTGCGGGTATGGGCGGCGTAGGTAACATCGTTACTCGTGGTCAAGCTAAAGGTAAAATAGCCGAACAAGAACAAGCACGTGACTTAGAATTAGCTGCGATTGCACAGGAACGTGGTCGGATTGCTAATATTGCCGCAACTGCTAAAGCTAGTGAACAAGCTAGACTTCGTGCGGAAGAGCAGGCGTTAGCTGCTCGAGAAGCTGAACTTCGTAAGCCTTTAACTGAGCAAATGGAACTAGACTTAGCTCCAGAGACAACAGTCGAAGAAGTTGCTGCAAAACGTACAGCTGAATCTCCACAAGGGGATTTATTCACAGGCATGCCAGAAGCGCCTGCAGAAGTACTACCAGCATTAGACGAATCTACTATTAAGTCATTTGGGTTTAAGAAGAACTCATTACCTTATAAAGCGTTACAATCATTAGAAAATCCAGAAATTTCAATGGATCAAAAGATGAAACGTTTTGATCAAATCATTGAGAACAATCAAGAGAAGATTAAGACCAAAGAAAACGAAGAGGCAATTGATGCATTCAAGCGCTTCATGACTGAACAAAAAGCTAAGGAGGCTCTCAATGCCACAACTAGACCTGAACTTGGACAAGCACCAGATAGAACTAGCGTTCCAACATCTGATGAGCGAGCAGGAGCTCCAGCTGCCGAAGGAACTACAGAAGATCTCTTTGGAGCAGTGGGTACTACTGGAACTGATGTTGGACAA
>Ga0247723_1000611_pt1 | contig 23797 bp, 31 predicted proteins | sample MSEWelMarce5H_FC_FD_189079 | JGI IMG/M metagenome (GOLD analysis project Ga0247723, IMG submission 189079) | Subsurface sediment microbial communities from gas well in West Virginia, United States - MSEEL Well Study Marcellus 5H_FC | ecosystem: Environmental > Terrestrial > Deep subsurface >... | reverse complement strand
TACGTTACTTGAGGGGCAGAGGCGCAACTTGCCAGCACGATTGGCAGCACTAAGGGCAGAAGTCTTTTGATTGATAGCATTGTTTGCCTCCAATAATTTAGTAGCATTTAGGTTCAGTTCTTCAGTCAATTTCTGTTCTGTTTTACGGGATTCTTCGTTCTTTTTAGCAATAGCGATCTTCATGTCTCCATCACGTTCTAGCCATCCATAGTGGTGTCCTACCCTGTAAGACCCAAATAAAGACACTAGAACACCCACAATAAGCCACGGGAGAGGTAAAGGTAACATTATTCAGCCTCTTTTCTTGCTTGAGCCAACTCTTCACGCTCATGGTCGTCTTCTAGGTGGTCAGGAGGGGTAGTCGGTGGAGGGCCAGGTGTCCAAGATTCATCCAACTCAGGATTAGTCCAAACAGGCATAGCACCGAATGGTTGACTAGGCAAACCATACGCAGATTGCGGAGGTGCGTAGGAAGACCCATAGGAAGGGTTAAAACCGCCCATAGAGCCTTGATAACCCATTGGTTGACACATTGGTTGCATCGGAGGTTGAGGCGCTCCAAAAGCCTTAGAAACTGCTCCAGCGGCTCTTTTAGTCATCACACCACCGATACCGCCAACAATCAAAAGAACAATGTCGTTCAGCATCTTGGTATAGGCTTGGTCAATCGGAGCCATACTTTTGATGGGCTGAGTCACAAAGGTGACAGAATAGAGCAAAGCAATGACGATAAAGCACAGGATACAGGTCACGACAATGACCACAAATCCCCATACACGAACCTCAAATTCTTCAGTTGTTAGGTTTGGTTTCTGGTTGGATGTCATTGATTTTCTTTTCCAAAATAGGGGCTACTAAGTATTCAGGACATTGTTGGGTAAACAAACATTTAGGTTTCTGGCATTGTTCAGCATGAAAGTTATCTGGGTTTTGGCAAAAGTACCGATACCTGTCTTCTAAGCATCCAGATAAAAAAAGTCCAACAATAGCAACCAGAATAGTGTTTTTCATTGTCTTATGTGATGTGTAAAAAGTGCATCTTCAGCAGTTTGTCTTGCAGTAATCGCTTCTTCCATTGTTGCGTAATATCCCAAATGCTTCTGCTTGTAATTGTTTGTTATGCAAGCAGACCAAGGTTTTGACTTCAACCTAGCTTCAAATCGAACACCACGAAACCCTGAAGTGTTCTGTTTTGCCCTAAATACATTTTCACTATTTTGCTTTTGTGTTGCCAATCTCAAATTAACAGGTCTGTTATCTTCTTTGTCCCGATTGATATGGTCTATCTGTAATAGTGGTGTTGCACCATAAACATACAGCCACATCAATCTATGTGCGTAGTAATCTTTTTGGTCAAGCCTTATTAAAATGTATCCAATCTTTTGTTTTGAACCAGCTTGCTGACCTTTTTGCGCTTTGCCACCCATTGTGTTTCGCCACGTAAAGATACCTTTTTCAGTATCCACCTCTAGCAACTCGCACAAACGCTCACGTGATAAACTAATTTCAGCCATTTGATGTCCTTTCATCATTTAGGTTAGAGATGCCAAGTAGTTACAGCCACTTGGCATTTCGCATTTTACTCTTGTCAAATTAAATAGCAAGCAATCTCATGCCTTAACATCCACTTTAGCCCATTGAGTCTTAATCTCTTGGGCTTTCTGTTGTTGTTGAGCTTGGTGGTTTAACTCTGCCAAACGCTTCATATTCTGTTGGTGGATCACTCGGTGAGCCTCTGACAACATTTGAGCATTCTGTTGGTAAGTGGTGATTCTCATTTGCCCAATCCAACCTTTCCAAGTAAAAGATTAACAATTCTGTCTGACAAGTCATCAGGTAAGAACTTCAGAAACCCCAAGAAATAAAGCGCTACCACCCCGTAAACGAAGATTTTTAAGCACAAGTCAAAGGTCTTTTGATACTCATTCATCTGCCACATCTACGAGTAGTTGCACAGAAATCCATCATCTCATTCACGCCAACAAAGACTAAAAACAACACAAAACAGATTCCACCTATTGCCAAGCCAATCTCTAGTTGTTCTTGCTCTTTCTCTTTGGCTTCTTTCTCTGCTCTCTTTAAAGCACTTATCTCTTTGGCATCTGCCAAGTCCATCTCTGCTTGACGAGCCTTAATCTTGTTCCAAACATCAATCTTGCCTGTCTGCATAAAGAGCATTTTTAACTCTTCCTCAAACGCTCTGGCCTGTTCTAAAGCCATCTCAATCTGCAAAGCCGTACCCATGTTTGAGCCTTTGCCAGACTGTTTAGCCTGAAGCATGGCTTTTGTAGCTACAGACTTAGCGTCAAATAGCTTGCCAATCATGGGCGCTAGTGAGCCTAAGTCATTGGCAACATTAGCCGCCTTCTTGACCATCGAAATAGCTGACTGTATGCCAGCTAGAGCCGTTATCGGATCAATCATTTCTTTCTCTCCCACTTAATGCACACAACCCTTCGGTTGTAAACATCACCAGTCCAAGTCCATTTAATACATCGGTACTCTATGGTTGCCGCCAAGAGAAAGGCGATCACGGAAATGCCCAAACAATAATATAACTACAAAAGATTACAAAACCAAGAAGAAGGGCCGCTACTGAGATAGCAAACAGCCCGTCTTTCATTACCTTCTCTCAGAAAGGTTGTACTGTCCAACAGCACTCGGTGCAACAACACTACCAAAAGGCGCTGATTGTTGAGAAAGCATACCGCCTACACGTTGCAATAACTCTGGGCGGTTACGCAACAACGCATCAATTAGCTTTTGTCCACCTTGGCTATAGGCAGCGGGGACTCCAATTGCCGTTGCTGTACCAACTGTAGGTTCAGATAGTAAGCCATACCCACCACCTATTCCAAGCGCAAGCCGACCTGTTTGAGATGCCCCTGTGGGGTCGCCAATGACTTCAAGTGCGGCATCCGAGATGTCTTGGCCTTTAGCTTTACCTTTAGCAAACGAAGATTTGCGTCTCGTTGGGTCTTGTTGGCGCACAGCAGTGGAAAATTGTTGCGGTGTGAATACACCACTTTTTGCCCCAGAATTAGCCGCAGCTACATTGATTACAGATAAATCACTAAAGGCAGCATCAACTCTACGCAATGTAGGTGTTTGCTTGGGATTTTGGAAATACAATTCTTTTTTAAGTACGCCAAGAACATCGCTTAACGCATATCCAATTTCTTTTTCCGAAGCACTTTGACTGTTAACATAATCGCTTGCCTTCTTTCGTAAATCACTCTCAATACCTTTGTATGTTTTACCATCAAGTTTTTGACCTGAGAATTTACTTAAAACGATGTCATTCAAAGCTGCAGCGACCTTTTCTCTTTGGTCTGCTGATAAACTTTTAGCCTTAGCAAGTTCACCTAAAATATTGCTAGTGGTTGCAAAATCTAAGTCAAATGTTATTTTTGACAAAACATCGTCATATTTATCAGATACTGTTTTTGATGCATATTCGATTGCATCTCTACCAATTACATCAGCAGGAAGACTTAATTTATCTTGTTTTGTTGGGTCACTTGCTTTAGCTAATGCCTTGTTAATTACACTCTTGTTAAAATCAAAGAGTACACGTTGTTTTGCATTTTGAATGCTTTGACCAACTAAAGGAATGTTCTCAGCAAATTCCTCAAGTGTCTTAAATTGTCCACCAAGGGTTTGACCAGTGGTAGGCGTAATTCCAAGCTCACGCATGGTTTTCTCTGCTTTGGAGACTAATGGGTTGAGAACTCGCCCTGCGCCCGCAACAACCTTTTCACCGATAGGGCCAGTAACTCCACCTAAAACCACTTGTTTAGTCTTCTGCTCACCAAACTCACCTTCTCCGACTACTGGTTGCATAGCACCGCCTACAGCGCCAGCAGTTGCCGCTTGACCAACAGTAGACAAGCCTCTTGCCCTAGCCAATTGAGCCACACGAGTCGCAGGAACAAGACTGGCAGGGTTAAGAATATTGCCGCCTAAACGAGCCACATCAAAGCCAGATTCACCCGCCTGTTCACGTTGGGCTTGATAGGATTGCTCTTCAGCTTTAGCCATCTCATCTATACGTTTTGCTTCTCTATAAAGCAACTCACTCAAGGAGTTAGGCTTAGTGCCACCCAAACTGGCTACTGCCCCTAAAGCACGAGGAATCATTTGTGCGCCAGCAGTGATAGGGTCTTTTAAACCCATTAAGAAACCAGATGAGGGTGCTTTTACATCTGGTTGAGAAGGTTCAGGTTGCAAAGAACTCTTAATTCTTGACAACGCATCATCTTCGCTCAGTCCATCAGGCAACTCATAGGAAACACCTTTGTATTCGTAAATAGTAGCCATATTACTTATCCTTCAACTTGATTGGATTCTGAGGAGAGCCAAGAGGTGCATTTGTAACAGGTGCAATTGGTAGCTCAGTACCACCTTTAGCCGCTTGTGCTTGTAGATTCAAACGTTTAATATTGTTTTGAACTTTCTTTTCTGCGCTAGCCAAAATACGCTTCATAGATTCTGGCTCAAGACGTTGATTTCCAGCCACAACATTTTGCAAGTATTTAAGTTCTTCGTTAGAGTCATTTCCACCAAATTGCACCAAACGAGGAATTACAATTTCGCCAATGTTTGCCAAGAACACTTCTGTGTTTTCGAGCTTCTTTTGGTTACCAAGCAAACCAAGCGAATACTTAGTTGCTGCCGCCTGTTCAGGGCCAAAAGCACCGCTATAGATGCCTTTGTTTAACAGAGAAAGTGCATCTTTATAGGCGGTTTCCAATGAGAATTGATTTTCAACATTGGCTACATTTTCACCAACAATTTTGCCAGCCGCTTTAGCTGCCGCACCTGTATCAACATTGATACCACCAATAGTCACGTTACCAGTGCCTTTTCCAGCGCCTTCGACTTTCTTTGTTGCGTATTCAAGCATACGTTTTTGGAAAGGTTCAGTGCCTGGTTTGAGTCCCGCATCAATCAATGTTTTGGCAAACTCAGAGTATTTCTGAGCATCAGGGCCTTTATATAACTCAAAACCAGTAACAGCATCAACCAAAGAATTTCCAACAACAACTGTTTTATTTGGTTTTTCAACCTGTTGCTCAAGGGCTTGAAGTTTTCTAGTTGTAAGATTTAGTTTTGCATCTCTTTCTGGAGATGATGGCTGTTGAGTTAAGACATCTAACTCAGTGTTTAATTGAGCAAGTTGATTAGCAATCAAAATCTTTTCTGGAGTTGACTGAACACGCTCACGAGTAGCCGCAGCATTACGCTGTGCCGCCAAAGCCATTTCACTTTGAGCCTTGCGATAGTATTCTGCAAGAGCCATAGCACCTTGTTGATCGCCCATCTGAGACAACATCTGAGCGCCTTTTAGGATCGACTCAGGATCAGTCTGGTCTATTTGTTGGGCAATAGAGTTTCTAGCGCTAATTAGCTTTAACTGAGGGTCTTCTATGCCCATAGCACCTGCAAAGCCACGACCAAGTTGACCAACACTTGCACCCAACTGTGCTCTAGCCGCAGCACCAGGATCGAGTTGAGCCAATTCATAGCCCCTTTTTAAGTCTTGTTGGTATTGTTGACCCTGATACATCTCAGGAGTCAATCCAAATAGACCCGCTACTATATTGTCTGCCATGATGAATCCTTACGAAAATAAACCGCCAAACACATTACCAAGTGATTGACCAAACATAGCGTTAGGATTTCCTGCCGCCATCAATGCTTGAGCATAAGGATTAGCAGTAGCATTTGCACTTGTTGCCAAAGCTGTACTTAATCTAGCACCACCTAATCCCAACTCGCCAGCCCTTGCACCTGCGGTAGACGCTTCTTTACCAAGAGCCAAGCCCATTGTGAGTGGTTGTTGTGCAGCAGTCTCAAGACCTTGCACTTGTCCCAAAGCAGTCGTATAAGGAGCGTAAGCCTGTTGTTGACCACCATAGTATTGACCCATAGCGCCAGCACCTTGACCAAGCAATCCTGCTCCATACTGAATTTGCGCTTGACCAGCAAGTTGAGCATTAGCCGCTAACTCAGCCTCTTGTCTAGCACGAGCATTAAACAGAGCCTGTAATTCAGGAGTAGTAGCACCCATAGTGCCTCCTTGAGCCACAGAAAGACCAGTACGACCTTGTTGAGCGAGTCTGTTTTGCAGATTAGCTAACTCTATCTCTCTGCCTGGTTGCAAGAGAGCCATTTGACTCTTCAAGTAATTTGCCGCAACTGCTTCAGGAGTTTCAGCAAGATACCCTTGACCTAGTTTAAATAGACTCTGAGCGCCAGTTTGTAGTGGTTCAAATGCTTGTTGAGCGCCTTCTGCTTGTACCAAACCTTGTTCAGCCAACTTAACCAAGCGGTCTTGAGCATTCTTAGCTTCAGGGCTTAGTGTGTATCCTGCGCTTGTCAATTGACCAGTTACAGGATCAACTTGGAACTGTGAAGTGCCAAATCGAGTAGTCATGCCAACAGGTCGGAACTGAGCAGCGGCTTTGGCAGCAGCAGTTTCAGCATCAATACGGGCTTGCGCTTGTTGAGCCGCTTCCTTAGATTGTTGCATCTGAAGCAAACTACCCGCAGTACCCAAACCACCAGAGAATAGATTTGCAAGATTTCCCGCAGTTAATCCTGTCCCAACCTTAGAACCCAAAAGAGAACCGCCAACACCAGCACCAAGATTACCCAAAGTAGAACCAAGGGTAGCACCACCAAGCAAAGTGTTTGCACCTGCCAAACCACCAACAGTTGTCAAACCTGCACCTAAAGAACCACCAAGACCTGCTGCACCCGTAAGACCACCAAGACCTCCAGCACCCGCAGTTGTAAGTCCTGTTCCTAAAGAACCGCCCAAACCAGCCGCACCACTAACACCGCCAAGACCACCTGCTCCACCTACTGTTAAACCAGTTCCAGCACCCATTCCTGCAACAGTACCTAAAGCACCTGCTCCACCAGTACCTGCAAGTAATCCCGCATCGGCTAATGCTTCGCCAGCAAAGGTTGTTCCTGCACCACCACCAAATAGACTCTCAAAACCACCACCTAGTCCACCAAACAAACCTGCAGAACCTGCCAAGAACTTCAGAAAGTCTTGACCAGCATTAACTTCTTGTTGAACACCAGTTCTCTGAAGTTCACCAGTAGGTGTGTATTGTTGATAGCCACCACCTGCTTGGTTTTCACCAACTTTATAGGTATAGACATTCTCAAGACCACCGATCTGCTGATTCTCACCATCACCAATAACTTGATACTGAGGTTGGACAATGGTGTCTCCCAAAGTAATTGTTTGACCTTGAGGAATAGTAGCCGCCACACGGGAAGCAACTTCACCTTCATTTAGTCCAACTGCTTGAGCCATTTGAGCAGGAGAGACTCCATAAGTCTCCATAGCCGTGACGATCTGGGCATCACTCATGCCAGGGTTTGCTACTAAGAAATCTACAATTTGTGCGCTAGTTACAGCCATGATTACTCCTTATTTTGGCTCATCAGGCCATGTAATTGTCCAAGGGAAACCTGTCTGCGTAGTGACATCACGCAAGGCTTGACGATAGGTAGCCCATACTGCTTTGTCAACAGGGGCATCAGCCACTTGTGTCCAATCACAGTCTTTCAACTTCTCATCCCTTGAAGCACGAACACTCTTAGCCTGTTCAGCATCCTTGGAAGCCTTGTAAGCAGTCTCATGCTCAAGGGCTGTTTTAGCAGGTGTTTCTTCTGTGGCGGGTGTATCTACAAAGACAGGGCCAAGGATATACTTTGTGTACCATTTACCATCTACTTGCTCAACGCCAGAGGCTTGAGAGTATTGGTAAACAGTACCACCCGTAGCTTGTGGGCCTTCAAAGACTACATCAGCACCCAAAGCCTCTAAGACTTCAGTTGTTGTTGCGTCCCATGATGGGCCACCATTGGCTTTTGTGTATGCACGAAATTCACTTTCGTACATTACTTGCCCTGTTGAACGTAAACGAATTTGCATTTTAAACTCCTCGGTATTTGTAATAGCTTGAGACAGTAGCATTGCACTCTCTCATGGCGTGTAAAGCTGTGCAACCTGTTTCATTAACCATTTTGATAGCTTCTAATGCTCTATTCTTTGCATCGTCACGCCATTTAATTAAGTTAATGTCCTTAAAAGATAAGCCGTAGTCAGGTAGGTACTTAATCAAAGACCTACGAGAAACACCAATAGTCTTTAGTTCGTGTAAAGCAGCATCACCAGCAACCATAAACAACCTAACAAACTCAGCAACTCGTTGCTTTGATGATTCCTCTTGTACGCTCTTTGGCATTTTTAGGCCACGCAGTTGTTCCCACTCTGCATTGTATGAAAGTATTGTTTCTGTAGATACACTATGTTTCTTTGCCAAAGCCTTCACACTCGCACCAGCATAACGCTCATCAAGAATATTAAAGATGTACTTACGTGTGCCATCTTTAATAGCTTCTGAAATCTTTAGCTTCGATTCTGGTGTATGTGGCTTCCATATTTTTGGGCCACCATAAGTTTGAAAATGGCAGTTGTACAAATATGATTTATCTTCATCAAAAGCAGAAAACCACTCAGCCTCTTTGTCACAAATCTTATCCGACTCAGCACTATCAACTACTTTAAACTCAAACGCTTGTTCACCATGCTTGTTAAATGAATACTGAAGCCTTGGATTGCCATGAGCACCTCTGCGAAGTTCAGAGAAATGCGCACGTTTGCGTTGTGCAGGGTCATTCGTTCTACCAATGTAGAACTTCCCTGTGTTGGTGTTTTCAATAATATAAATGTATTCCATCAGGCTATAGCCAGCGCTATGTAACTGGCTCCGTTAATGTTTACATTATTACCTGAAGCGGCTGTAACTTGAAATCCTGTTGATGTTGTATCAACCCAATTTGTTGAAGTTACTTCTGCGGCTGTAGAGTTTAATAAAAGGTATGGGTCTGTAGATGACGATAACCCCCTGCTTGAATCCCAGACGTACCAATCACCCGTAGAGTCAGTTCTTTTTATGAGAACGAACCTCGCCCCCGAAGTAAACCCGCAGTTAATAGTCTGTAGTGTTCCTGTACCAGTAAAGGCGGTGCACTTACTTACACCTGCACAAGTAGCAAATAGGTAGGCGACATAGGTTGTGCCTGAGTTGTTTACGGCAACATTGTTTGATAAAGAAAAAACAGAACTTGTTGGTGTTGTGCTATTCCATTGAGCTGCGCCACTAAAAAACTCAGATGTCAGATTTAAAAACGCAACATAACTTGCGCCAAGAGGAGCTGCGTATACGCACCAAGCATAACCAGCGGAGCTTCTGGCTTTCACAATCATCAACTCAGGCACTACACCTAAGTTATGCGTCACAGTCCTTGCACTTCCTGTCCCTGTATAGCAAACCTCATCAAAGAAGCTGGGGGCACGTCTAAAAGCACGTAACGCATAAGGTTTTGACGTACCACCAGTATTATTAAAATATCCAAGATTTGGAATGTATGCACCATTATTTGAATCATATTTAAAATATGTGGAAATTGTATTTTCGGCATTGGTGTATGGTGTTTCAAGAATAACCCCATTGCCTCTTAATCTATCCGTAATTAAATGGCCATTGCCAGATTCAGATACTCTTGGGCTGTGCAAAGTCATGTCCGAAAAACCAGCCGTAAACAGCGGTGAATAAGCAGGTTCTCCAGATGCCGTACTAACCGCAAACACACTAGTCCCACTCGTAGGCACTTTCATCGGGCCTCTACGAATGGCTATGTAGATGAATGTTTGACCAGAGTTACCTGTGTAATTCCATCTAAATCCTGTTGCTAGTGGCGATGGCTGTGCTGATGCTGTTACTTCTGCTGCTGATGTGTTTGCTTGTAAATACGCACCAGACCCATCTGTGGTCATGCCACGCATAGTATCAAACATTGTCCAGCCGCCAGTAGATCCGCTAGCGTTTTTATACATAATCCACTGTGGCTCATAACCAAGATTTATGTCTTGTACTGTGCCACTTACTAAACTCCCACACGAAATCACATTGTCTGTACCAGTTAGGCCAAAGCCTCCTGCGTTGTGGGCGAATAGGTAGGCGACATAGGTTTCACCATTTGTGTTTCCTGTTCCGCTATCGCCTAAAGTAAATACTGTAGATGTAGGGGCAGTATCATTCCAAGAACCTGATTGAAGAACCCTAGCCGCAGTTGTGTTTAACTTTAAATCATAGTTTTGCGGAGATGTTGCATCAGTTCCTCGGTGATAAACCAACCAATCAATTGGGTCACCAGATGTTCTTTTAACGATGATGCAACCTGGCACAGACCCAAGGTTATGCGCCACAGTTCTGCCAGAAGTCCCATTCCCCGTATAAGTCACAATATCAAAGAACTTTGGAGCTTTTGCCCAAGACCAACTTGTGTATGTACCACCGCTATTGTTAACCAAGCCAGCAGAACCAATGCTAAAACCATTTGAATTGAAAGCTGTAAGCCTTTGAAAATCAGGGCCAGACAATCCATTAGTCAAATCAGAAAATAGATTGTAATAAGCGCCATTGGCAGTGTCAGCTAAGCAGTGCGACCTAGTTGCACTTCTATCCTTAATCCAAACTAAACCACCTTTGGTAGATAAATCAATACCATTAGTAATTGTTTGAGCAGCACCAGTACCAGAATACAAAAACGTGGAGAAATAATCTTCTATATATTTAGCTACGGCAGGAACACCACCACCAAAGGCATCATAAGAAGCCGCACCACTTGTTGCTTGTAATGGCATTAGAACCTCCAACCTTTGCTCAAATTCTCGTGAGCAGTTATAACTTGTAAATTCCAAGGAACGTGCATACCAGCTACGCCTTTGCCGTTAATTGGAACAATGTGGTCAACATGGTGTTTTATACCAGTTTGGATATACCTTGCTTCAGAAACATCGTACATTTCTTGAATCATAGCTTTATCAATGGCTGTTAACCAAGTTGGTGTAGCTGACTCTTGAGCCGCCCTACGCCTTGCTCTAGCCGCTACATAACGCTCTTTGTTGGCCTTGTAATGCTCTTTAAGATACTCAGGATTACGTTCATGCCAAGCCTTTGATGCTTTCTGCATATAGCCTTTCATTTTCTCAGGATTGGCTTTAACCCATGATTGAAGTAATGCTTTTACTTTCTCAGGATTGTCTTTACGATATTGTTTGGCATAGGCACTACGCTTGTCCCTATTTTTCTCATCATATGTTTTGCAGATGGCGGCTTGTTTCTCAGGATTTTTAGCCCTCCACTCACGCAAATACTCACGAGTCTTCTTTCTATATTCGTCAATGTTTGCAAGTCTTCTGTCGTTCTGCGCTTTAACACGACAAACCCTACAAGTACCATAGTGCTTGTTTCTGCGCTTATCCATTTGGAATTCATCCAAAGGCTTGTCAACATTACATCTTTTGCAGATACACATCTTTAAGCCTTGAACTGTGTAACTGAAGCAAGAATTGTGAAAGTAGCACTAGCCGTTTTAATTATGAGATACCTTATGCTATCAATGCCACTAGCATTACCTGCAGTAGGCGCACCACCTAGCCACCTAGTAGTTACTCCTGACGTAGTGCCATCAACTTGCACAGCAGAGTTGTAGTAAGCAGTAGAGCCTTGAGTGACCAAGAAAGCCACAGTCATTGACTGACCTGTACTCATCAAAGTATTCAATGAAGTACCGCTAGAGGCTCTGAAGTTAACTGTCCAGTTAGCACTTGCGTTACTTGTGTAGTACAGGACTGACTGAGTTGTAATGTCGTAGTTAATCGTGCCAGTGGCTGCTGTTGCTGATACTGTTGCTACCTCTGCTGCATCGTTTAGAACAATGGCAGTAGCAGAAGATGTACCGCTAAAGGTTTGTGTAGCAGTAAAGGTCTGCGCTGAATTAGTTACTGCATTGTTAGCGTTATAGGCTTGTACATCAGTACCGATTGCCAAACCTAAGTTAGTACGAGCAGTAGATGTACTAGCAACATCGGATAAGTTATTAGAAGCAGTTAAGAATCCACTAGCTGTAAATGCCGCCTGAGTCCAAGCCGATCCTGTCCAAACATAAAGAGTGTTTACTGAGTTGTTCCAGTACAAAGCACCCGTCAACAGAGCATTTCCATCGTTGTCAACACTAGGAGCAGTTGACTTAGAACCTAAGTATCTGTCATCAAAAGCATCATAGGAAGCTGCCGCATTGGTTTCGCTAGTAGCCGCATTGCTTGCACTTGTTGAAGCGTTGGAAGCACTTGTTGCCGCATTGGAAGCAGAGGTAGCCGCATTAGATGCAGATGTAGCTGCCGCAGTAGTCGAGCCAAAGATCGAATCTATCTCAGTTTTGGTATAAGCATTTGAGATGTTATAGCCAGCAATAGTCGTAGGATTCGTTCCTGTTGTTGCACGACCATAAGCATCAAAAGTGACAGATTGGTATGTTCCTGCCGAAATGCCAGAAGTAGCCAAATCAATGTTGTCGCCATTGACAACAATACGGCTAGATGATGCAGTTCCTACATTGAGAGTGTTACCTGTCTTTGTAAGACCATCACCTGCGGTAATCTGACCTGCACCAGAGAACTGTGCCCAAGTAACAGATGTGCTTCCCAATGTCCCACCTGCATCTACTGTACAAATCCAACCTGAATCAGCGTTAGTAGTGCCTTTTTCAACAAAGGTAAAAGCCGCAGTCAATTCTGTCCATGAATCAGCATCAGTTGTTCGTGTCCAAGAACCTGAAGCAACCAAGTAAATGCCATTGTTAGACTGACTAGACTGATCCTTGACCAATACTCGGTCACCAGCAACAACCGATACGCCATCAATCGTTTGTGTGCCAGACAATGTGATGTTTGCAGTAGTAGCCGCAACTACCGAGGCTTTAGCATCAATACCTTGGGCTAGTGAGTCAACATAACCCTTCGTAGCCGCATCAGAATCGTTTGTGGGACTCGCCAAACCAGTAATGGTTGCCGATGTACCAGAATCCATGTCCAATGAACCAGAGATGGTCACATTGTTGAACGTAGAAGTACCAGAAGCCGCAGTTACATTGCCTGTCAGATTGCCAGTTACGTTACCCGTGACATTGCCCGTTACGTCACCCGTTACATTACCTGTGACGTTACCAGTTACTGCACCTGTCAATGGGCCACTAAAGCCTGTATTGGCGGTGATGTTCGTGCCAGTAATAGCAAGTGGAGATGAGCCACCAATGACTGCACCATTGATTGTCCCTGCACTAATGGCGGCAGAAGCAATCGTAGCGGCTGTGCTAACAGTAAGGTTAGTAAAAGTTCCCGCAGCAGCAGTAGTTCCACCGATTACCGCACCATTTATCGTACCCCCAGTAATGGTGGCAGATGAGTTATCTGTCTTAGTCGCAATGGCAGTTGCAATGTTATTGAACTCTGTATCAATCTCAGTACCTTTAACAATCTTTAGAGGATTGCCAGGCGAAAGGTTATCTTTGGTTGCGAAATTCGTACTTTTTGAGTAATTTGACATGGTTTATCCTATCTTGCCTTCTTTGGCTTGAAGTTCAATTTTCTGAATTGACAACTGAGTGCCATTGATAGTGGCTTCGTAACCAGTTTGCACAATTTTACCTGCACTTGAAGCATTACTTGTCAATGCTTTAATTGGTATGCCACTTGCGTAGTCTGCAATTGCATACTCACCAACTCCATACTCAAAATAGCCTTGAGGTGGAATAAAGACGTTCTCTGACTGATAAGCGCCCGAGTAGTCAAAAGCCCACTTGATTGTGAGGAACTGGTTAGAACCACCAATCACCACGGCAGTAATGGACTTCAGGATGGAAATCTGATTAGGGTTTCCTAAGTCAGCATTGTTGGTGTAGTAAGAAAACCGATAACTCAATGTGTCATCAAGATAAGTTCCATACTTACCAATGTATCCATTCTTACCAATGTATAAATCACCATTTCTTAGTGATTTCAAACAAGTTGGAGAAATAGAATCCCACTTGGTTACACGGGAAGCACCATCTTGCAAGGATTGCTTCGTATCAAAGCAGTAAACTTGCAAAGTAGCGGGTAAAACAAGCAGATAAAAAGCGTTCTTCTCTGAGTAAACAGACTTGATATTGGCTAGTGTTTCACCTGCCAAGGATGATTCTAGATCGAAACGAACATTCTTAGATAGGTCACGCAAAGGTGCAGACTTCTCTTGGATAGTCCTCATCAATGAACGAACACCTGAGTCTGACAAGAAAACAACATCAGTACCAATACTTTGTATGGTATCCCTAGCAATACATCCAATAGAACCTACTGTGTCGCTCAGAACGAGAGATGCAGGTGTTGAAGCACCAGAGTAAACAAGAATTTGCTTCTTACCAAAGATAAACAAGAAATCATTGTGTGCTGCCAATCCCATGACTTCATCTGCACCATTAGGCCATACACGAGAAACATCTAAAGAGCCTGAAGTGCCACCAGACCATACATGACCAGCAATCAGGTCAGAGAAGCTGATAGTCACCTTATCTGTAGATGTATTAGCCACCCACAGACGACCAAATGCTGAAATAGCGATGTTGGCTTGAGGAACTGTAGCTACATAACCAGACTTCTCTGACACTCTGCGGTACGTAGAAGTACTTACTGCGGGGTCATAAATCAATGGATCGTGACCTGTTTGAAAGAAGTAAGCAATGCCATTCAAAGAGGCACATTGCCAGTTAGATGCCGTGATAGTAGGAGCAGTACCGCCACCACCATAGGTCAACTCAGTTACCGCATTAGAAGTGCCAAGTTTAAATATCTTGTTGTTGCCAGCAAACAGAACTGTAAGAGTCCCGTCAGTCTGGACTAATTCATGGATGACACCAACATCGTTAGCGCCTAGATTGCCAGAGGAAGAGTTAACCCTTGACCAACCTTTTCTAGCACCAATACGACCATACTGATCCAAGATGCAGTTAGTCGCAACCAAAGCAAAGCCAGCCCCTAAATCAAGGGGGGAATCTTCAGTATTCAGGCCATAAAAGCCTGGTGCTGAGAGACTATAACTTTGAAGTGCTGATGCCATTAGACCGCCACAAAGTTGTCTTCAGGATAACGAGTGGACTCCAATGCAATCGCATCAGAGAGCATTCCTCTGAACAAGGCATAAGCCTCATTAGAAGCAGTACCACCATCCTCACCACGCTCAATCAAAGCACGAGCATAGGCGCTTTGAGTCACCAAGTAGTCCAAAACCTTGACAGATGTGCCATCAGCAGACAAAGCAGCCTGTGGGATAGTCAGGTCAAACAACAGAGTAAAAGCACCAGAAGGAACAGGAAACAGGTCTACCTTGGTGTCTCCACTACCATCCACACCGCTAAAGCAGAACTCTGAAGGAATAGATTGAGAAGGTGCGCCAAGGTTTAGTTTGCGGTTCATGTCCACAAACTCAATATTGCGAAGACCAATCAAACTTGTTGTGTTCAGAGCATCATTGACACGAAACTTCTGTCCCGCACCTGTCAAAGCATAGGAACTTGTACCAGCAGTAGTCGTTACTGTGATTGTTTGAGCAAGGCAATTCCAGTTATAAGAGTCTTCAATCTGTCTCTTAGCATCATTGACAAACTTGCCAATCAGAGAAGAATAGGTTGTTTCGCCAACAGTAGATACTGTGCTTTCACGCAAGCGAACTAGCACATCGTTAACAAGTTCTAAGTAGGTCATGTTCGTTGTGCTCCCTGAACCTCAAATGTTGCAATAAAACTGAATGAACTTGCCGCTTCAGTTGTAATTTGTAATTTATCGCCCTCTTCTAAAACGATATAAGCCGCACCATCAAATTGAAGGTATGTTTTTGAAGCCAAGGTATATGCAGTAAGAATGTCCAAGGTTGCAGCAGTACTTGCGTCATACCATTGGACTGTGATGTGCTTTGTATTTCCACCAGTATTGTGGATATACATGACAGTAAATTTGGCGTAATAACCCGTAGGTACTGTGTAAACAGTAGTCAGCGTATCCGCTGTTGGGCTAATTCCGACAGATACAGGTCTCATTTATTCCTCTTAGAGATCGCTTTAGCCTTCGCTTTAGCGTCTTCCTTGGACGATGCGCCCCAAGCTCTAAGAGATAATAGGAGTCGGGTAGGCTTCCCATCTTTCATCTCAGCGCCAGGCATATTGCCCATACGTGCTAAAAAGGAGGCCCTTGCAGGGTTATCGCCCGACTTTTTTGGGGCATTCAATTTGCCACCAGTTTCTGCATTATACGATGCTCTACCCTTGGCATTCAAGCCCCCTTTGGGATTTTGTCCTTCTTTTCTTTGCCAAGCAGGAGTTTTCATTTCTTCTTTGCGGTCTTAGCCGCAGCCTTAAATGCCGCCTCAGTAGGAGCGCCTTTAGAGCCAACCTTACGCATCTTTTCCTTAGAACCCGCTTTGATGCGTTCTCTCTTTGCTGCGATGTTGCTATAAAGACCTTGTTTCATTTCTTCTTCCTCTTAGATTCTGAAATGGCAATGGCAATCGCTTGTTTAGGATTCTTCACCACAGGGCCTTTTTTGCCAGAGTGGAGAGTTCCTTCCTTAAACTCACGCATTACTTTCCTGATCTTGGTGGCGGGTTTCATTTGCCACGACCTGCTTTTTTCATCATGTTCGAAGCAGTACGACCACCACGAGTAGGCATAGCTTTAGGCTTACCAATAGCAATCATTACAGTAACAGGCATAGATTTCTTCTTGCCATACTCTTTGGCTTCTTTCTCGCCTTTTTCTGTGTATGGGAATTTCTTGTTTCCAACTTGTGGCATATAAATCCTTATCGAACTAGCTTGGTTGCAATGAAAGAAATGATGCCGCCAACAACGGAGGCTATCGCCATTCCAACGAAAAAACCGCCTTTAGATTTGTTAGCCATTTCTAAAAGCGTCTTAATATCTTGGCGAAGTGCGTGAACTTCTGTTTGTAGAGCCTCAACTTGAGCCTCTAACTTGCCAAATTCTCGTGGATCAATCTCAGACATTTGATTTCCTTGGACGACCCATCTTCTTAACAGGTACTGGAGGTTGCAAGACTATTTGCTTTTCAGAAGTTTCTTCTTCAACTTCATCAATTCTGACGTAACCTTGATGACCTTTCATCGAATCAATATCGTGCTGATAGGTAAAAGTGACTGTCTGTCCACTTGTTAAACATCTAAAGGTCGCCATAAGAACTCCAAAAAAAGGGGGGTATTAGCCCCCTTTTATTACACCGCACGAGCCACAATAAGGTTCAATGTGGTTGATGCCAAGTCTACAGAACCTGCTGTAGGGTTGTAAGTCACGATAGTAACTGTATTAGCGGCTGAAACATAGGCTCTACGAACCAAACCTGCCTCAGAAACGCCAATTGCCATACCGATAACCATGTCGCCCAATGCAACGCCTGGAACTGTAACTGTATCTGTAGCGGTTGCAGTAGTAGCTACTGATGCGCTATCAAGAGTACAGGTAACGTCCCAAGTGTCTGTAAATAGACCACGAAACTGGTCATTACCCCTGCGGGAAACGACTGCTGATGCTGCTGCCATAATAAATTCCTCCTAGATTAGAAAAAATCCCCCCACCCGTGAAGATGAGGGGAAAGTGGCAACTATTAGGCTGGAACTGCCAACGCAAATGCGCTAGAAGACAAAGCTGCACCAGTTGTGGCGGCTGTACGCATTGCTTTCACACCATAAAGTGTGTCAGATGTGAACAAGGTAGCCAAGTAGTCTTGCTTGTATTGAGTCTGTGAACGGATGCCCATTTGCTCAACCAAAACCATAGAGTCCTTGTGGCCCATCAAGCAGATACGATCAGCGCCAGAGTTACCAGCACCAGTATCAGCATTGCTTGTTGTGAACACGGGGATACCATACAGTTGACCGATTTCACCATTGCGGATTGCATTGCCATTACCCACAAAAGCCTGTTCTGTGTAACGGGCAAGACCCATCAACGTATTGCGGCTTGAAGGAGGAATGATAAAGAAGCGACCATCCATAGGAGTGTCGTTGTCGTCCAAACGCTGAATAGTGCGACGAATAGCAGCGTCAGTCAATGCGGCTGCATTGGAAGATGTGCTGTTGTAAGCAGTAGTGCCATCAGAACCGATGAAGGCTTTGGTGGATGTATTGCTTGTTGCGTAGTCGTTAGTACCGACAGTAGCACCATTGAATGCACGACCCAACTGGATCAAGCTAGTGTCTACTTGCTTGGCAAGCGCATAGCCAGCATCAGCAGTATAGAACTGGCGCAAGCTGTTCAAGGCTTGGGCTTCAACGATGTCCTCAATGAAACGTGAGTATTCAAAGTGTTGGTTGATAGAAACCAAAACTTCTGTCTCAGTATCTGCAATCAGAGTGACGGCAGTAGAGGCGGCTTTTGCAGAAGCTGAACCACGGGTAGGAGCTGGAATGTGAACTGTGTCACCCTTCTTGCCCTTGAAGTTCATCTTCATAACGATGTTAGCCAATACAAGGTTTTTCTTGTAAGCGGCTACGATTTCATCACTCCAAATTTCTGGAATGAACGTTGCTGCGGTGGTTGTGGTTACCGCTGGTGTTGGATATGCCATGATTAAATCTCCTAAAACAAATTTTAACGAACCCGTTTCTCTATGTACGCTTGCATGATTTCATCACTTAGCGCTGCATAACGATCTGGGTCTCTCAACTGAAGCTGAATAAGGTCAGCCCTTCTATATACCTTCTTTGATGATTCACCAGAACCACCTACATCAACACCTACTGCCTTTAAGTTCTGCTTGCGAGTTACCTCACCCTCATCACTTACTTGCTTACTTTTTACAGTTCGTAGCTGTTTATAGGTCGATAGCAATTCATTGGCAGAGTCATAATCATATCCCGCATCGGCTTGCTCAAATAACTTAATGCGAACAGGGCTAGACTTCACCCAATTTGCAAAATCTTGATCTTTAGCGATGTCGCCAAAATCAGGATGTTCTTGCGCTAACCTCTGCTGAATTTGTGCCTTTTTCATCTCAAGAGTCGCCATGCGAGCCGCTTGGATGTCGGGGTGATTATCAACAGTCCTCTGAATTGCCTTCTGTGGATTCTCAAAGAAATCTACTTCAGGCTCTTCCTGCCTAGTCTGTTGTCGTGAACCAAGGTTCTGTTTGATGAGTTCATCGGCTAGCTTCCTGACCTCGCCTACCTCTTGTGCTTGCTTTCCAATGAGCTTTTCAGCCTCTTGGTGCATCTTCACAATCTCGTCTAAACTTTTATCCCTGTATTTCTCAGGAAGTTCAGGCTTTTGCTCGATCTTCTGCTCTTCGATCTCTAACTCACCCAACTCTTCTTTGTCATCATCAATCAACATACTTTTTTCCTTTTCCTGCCGTCAATCGGTTGTAGGAGATTCAACTCGGCATAATTGCTTATGAGTTGATTTTGCGTTCAGCCTTTAACTTATCCAAATGGCTTTTCTCGAACTTCCCATGCGATGATGGAAACGCTCCAGACCACCCTTCTAACTTAAAAGCTGGCGCTGAAAGAATGCGATGAGAATCCTCACCACACTCACACTTCAGACTTGTTGTCTCATAAACAACAAATCTCTCTGTCTTATGCCCGTTTATACAGGCAAATTCATACATTCTTCTCATTTAAGTCCTCAAATGCTCTTTCGCTGACTTGTTTCAAGTTTTTCAGCCAAATAAGTATAGATAACTCACCTTTTCTGAATTGTAGACTTTTTTCATCTGCAATCGTTGAAATATTATTCAAAGGTTCTATCATTTTGTCAACATCCTCCATCAAATCTATCCAACCTTGTGTGGACATTGTGGAGAATCTCTCTTCGTAGTACTTTTGAAGTTCTGGGTTCATTGTCTAGTCATTTGTTTTTCAACAATCTTAGCCTTGTTCTGAATATCTGCTTCTTTTAGCATCAATTCAGCAACCTTGACCCGCTTATCAAACTCTCTGGAAGCCAAAGCGTCATCAGTTGGGAGGTTCTTCGTGTTAGCCGCCATACTCTTTGCTTGCAATTCAATAGGCATCAACTGAGCCTCTGTTAACAACTTCTGAGCCTCTGCCTTGTTTTGCTCTGCTTGAGTCGTTTGGACAGCAATCTGAGCCTGTGCCAGTTGCATAGCCAATTGTTGTTGCATCTGAGCCGCTTGTTGGGCTTGTGGATCAGCAACAGCCATCTTGTCGAGCATCTCAATCAATTCAAATCTGTTTGATAGAGAAGAATTAGCCATGATGCCCTTCAAAATGATAGGCAAAACAGGTGTATTAGGGCCAAGAGTCTGCAATAAAGCGATAAATTGTTGTTGCTCATGCTCTCTAGCAATGATTCCAAGTGCTGCCGTAGGAATGAACTTCATGTCCACAGTAGGATAACGCTCTGGATCGAACTGCATATACCGATAGGCGGCTTTGGTGATGAAGGGGATCATGAAATCCTCTTGGAAGTTCACCAAGGTACGCTTGTATTTCTTGATAATTGAGGCAGTAGCCATCGAAATACCACCCTGACCAGCATCTCTGGACACCGCAGTAATCATTCCCTGAGAGTCAAGAGTTCCTGTTGCCATCAAAAGCATACGCTCAAACTCTTTGGCAGTTGTCAGGTTAGAACCATCAGTATTACCAAACTTGAACGGGAACAGAATCTCATTGGGATTGCCGTTTGTCAGGATAGCCTTACCTGGCTTTACTTCAAACTTAGCACCACGGGGGAGGCGAGTGGCATCCATAGCCATCATTGGGCTAGTTGTCAGGGCTAGTGAATCTAAATGTGAACGAACTTGGGCATCTATAGCCTTTTGTGAGTTGTAAGCCTTCTCGACAGTACCACGACCCAACAAACGATTAGGAACTGTATCGTCCTGATAAGCAAGGATTGGGCGATCCTTCATCATGTATGGGTTCTTTTCTGCCTTCAGAAGAACACCATCATTGGCAATCACTACGATAGCCTCAACCAGATCGGAATACTCATCTTGTAGAGAATCTTCAGGGAACAAGTCTTCTACTTCAGCACCATCTTCTTCTAGTTCTTCAAGATACTCACGAGGAACTAAACCATAGTAAGTCAAAAGTTTAACTTTATCGTCTTCGTACTGAGTAATCTCTTGGGTAGGCTCTAAGTCTGTATCCATCGAGTCAGTACCGACTTTTACCTTGCGGTAGATGCCTTCTTCTTGACCTTTAACGACCTTGTGGATAGAGACATACTTCTCGATAGCCACACCCATACAGTCATCAATAGATGTTCCATTGGGATCAAACAAGAAGTTACGGGGGTTTACAGGAACAATCTTGACTGCAATGCGGTCTTGTTCTACCACTCCGATAGCCGCTTGTCCCATTTGACCAGGTATTGCCTGAGTAGCGGGAACAAAGACTTTCTCTGTTTTGACAACAATCTCACCGATGCCAGTGCCATAAATCTCTGCCAACAGCTCAATCTGGTCAATAGACTTGCGAATCTTGTCTACTTTGAAGTCTTCCATGAGTTGTGCTTTGATGGCAGCAACATCGAGGGGGCTTCCGTTAACATCACGAATATCGTCTTGAATGTCAAAGAACTCACCCTGACCGAAGATGGCTTCCATGATCTCGGCATGGCGTGTCTCTACGGCTTGTTGGGTAGCGGGGGTAACGATACGGCTTCTCTCGGATTCACGGGTTTTGTCTTGGACATCCCACTCACCATTAAAGATGCGCTCGTACTCTAGCCAATCATCAAGACAGTTAACATCTCTCCAATCCCTCCAACGATCACAATGGTTAACAACAAAGTTAACTATTTCCTTGTCGGACTCGGTTGGTTCTTGATATTCCATGATATTACCTTGTAGTGTCGCCAAAAGGGTCTTGATACTGAATATTCGCAGCTTCAGGCATTTGTTGTGCTTTTGGTGCAACTGGAGGCTTAAAGACCTCGTTAGGCAACGCAAAAGGTGACATTCCCGCCTTAATACGCTGTTCTGCGTGATTATAGGCTTTGTCCATTATAGAAGGGGGCAAGTTTTTCAGGAAGTCTTTTGAATCAACATTGCTTTGAAGCAAGTAATTCAGCTCTTCAAAAGTAAGGGATGGAACAAGTAATGGAACGTTTATTTGCTTACCATCAACATCTAACCCAATAGATATTTCTGTAGATACCTTACCATCTGGCCTTTTCAATGCGCCAAAAAACCCAGTTCCTTTTGGTGAACCATCAGGTCTAGCATTGCTTATCGGGTCATCCATCCTTATACCCCACTAATAATATCTACTGGTTCCCACTCCTCGGAGTCATCTTCTTCCATATACGAAGTGACAGCAAGTTGGTCAATGTAACTAAGGGAGTCAGGCAAGTCATCGTGAACCCCTTGTGCGGGAAACAGGATTAACTGGTCTACGAACTCATCCCAATCTTCTTCCGAATTTAACACAATTCTGCCATGCTCGAACCTACCTTGTAAAGCCCAGATGATTCGATCCGCTTTTTTTCTATTCCCGTGGGTCAAATCTACGATATGGGCATAGGTGTTGTTTTTCCTCATAAGGTCGCTCAGATAGGGCAAAACAGCGTTCTTTAGCGCCCCCCTCTCTATCCCCACACTTAAAGGGCGGTAGTCCCGAATAGCTATCAGAATCTTTGAGGCAGTCTCACGGATATCCCAACGCCCGTGTTCAATCTTCTCAACAAACCACTTCCCATCGTCTGTGACCTTCACTATCGAGATAGCAGACTCATCCAGACGCTTCTTAGAGTTGGCAGCTTGTTTGGCAACTTCCTCGAATCCTGCAAGGTCAACTGCGATGTAATAGCTTCCATGTTCAGGCTTAACCCCGTATTTAATCCACTCTTCTTTAAAGATGTCTGAACCAGCATTGGTAAACGAAGCCATGTACTCTTGTTTAAAAGCAAAGGTACTTAGGGTCTTCTTAGCACTTTCTATCTCTTTTGCGTCAATCAAGGGGTTATCAGCGGTAGTGAAGTGCCAGGACTTCCAATCCGGATCATCTTCACTCTCGCCCAACTTAAAGGTGTCATAGAACCAATTGCGCCCTTTTGGAGTGCCGATGAAGAGTGCTCTCCCCCGTTTATCAGACAAACTGGCTCGAATGACCTGTTCCCATGCTTCGGGCTTAATGTCGGCAACCTCGTCAAGAACGGCATAGGTCAATGAGACTCCACGAAGGGTATCAGGTCTATCCGCACCACGGACGTATATCCTAGCCCCGTTTATCAGGGTAATGTCTAAGTTGTTCACATGAGAAGACTGAATAACCTCTCTTCCAAGGTCTAGCAGTAAGTCCCAAATGATTTGACGACTCTGTCCCATAGTGGGACTCACATAAAGAACCGCAGAGCCTTGTGGACACTTTAATCCTTCTATCAGTAGGGTAACTGCCGCCATTCTAGACTTACCGCATCTACGCCCAGCAGCCACAACCTTGAACCTTGTTTTGTCAGCAAAGACTTGCTGTTGCCAGGGCAGTAGAGAGAAATTGAGATCAGCCATACTTTGCCTCGATGTCTTCAGGTTGTTCAGAGGTGTCGATTATTGTTGGCTCTTGTCCCAACCCTGTTATGTTAATGGTGACTGCTGACCTCTGGCTCTTATCCTTCTCAAACATGCTAATAGGAAGAGTCCTATCAAGACACATCTTCAAAGCTACCAATTGATGGGGATGGTCATCATTCAATGCTATCTCTATCACCTTCTGAGCCACATCCTTACCTCCACTCCTAATCATCAACTCCTTAAGCTCCTTAAGCCTCTGGTGGTCTGTCTTGGGCAGTACTAAGGGTGGGTTGTCAGCAAACCTCTGTATGGTCATCTTGACGCTTCCCTTGGGTCT
>Ga0247723_1000610_pt1 | contig 23798 bp, 18 predicted proteins | sample MSEWelMarce5H_FC_FD_189079 | JGI IMG/M metagenome (GOLD analysis project Ga0247723, IMG submission 189079) | Subsurface sediment microbial communities from gas well in West Virginia, United States - MSEEL Well Study Marcellus 5H_FC | ecosystem: Environmental > Terrestrial > Deep subsurface >... | reverse complement strand
TCTTTAAAGGGAGTAGATATAGGTGAATACGAAAATGATAAAAAGGGAGGCCCTAGTTTCGAGGACATAGAGTTGAGAGCTGCAGGAATAAATGCAACTAGCAACGATGTTGTTTCTCTCCAAGGAAATTTTGCAGCGCAAGCTGGATTTGGAATTGGAGCAGGATTAGGATACTCCAGGGAGTAGTTTGATATAAATGGCTGACGAAACAATCAGTACCCGCATAGTCGCTAACGCCGACTTCTCAGCCCTTATTGCCGATGTGCATAAGGTTACTGCCAGCCTATCAAAATTACAAGAGCAATTAGCTAACTCAAATAAGATGTTGGCAAATCAAATTGCCGTAATGAATAGATCGTTTTCAGATACACTAAGAAGTACAGGACAGTTCTCAACACACTTTGTAAGCCTACAGTCAGATGTAGAAAAATTTGGTAAAAATCTCGATGGTGGAAAACTAAAGTTAAATCAATACTTTAATACTTTTAGAGAGCATGCTAGAACATCTGGCGGGCTTATTCGTGATTTAGCAAAGCAACAGGTAGCCCTGCAGAACTCAGTATTACAACCGCTAGGCAGAAACGCACAAGGGCTTATGCAGTTCAATGTGCATGTTCCAAGAGGGCTAGATGAAGTAAAGAACAAAGCAGCAATTGCAAGACAAGAACTTCAGATTATGAATAAGGTTCTTCAGGATGGTGCTGGACAACTTATCAATTGGGGTAAGAATACTCAGTGGGCAGGTCGTCAGTTAACCGTAGGTTTAACAGTACCACTTGCAGCATTTGGAGCACAGGCTGCTAAAGCATTTAGAGAAGCTGATCAAGAACTAGTTCGTCTAACTAAGGTTTATGGAGACGTTGCAGGAACATCAGCAGCGGAGCTTGGAAAAGTTCGTAGAGATGTTACAGAAACTGCAAAACAGATATCTGCAGCAATGGGTGTTAGCTTTAAAGAAACAATTGGTTTAGCTGCTGATATTGCAGCAACTGGAAAAACTGGTAATGAGTTGCTTGGATCAATTCAAGAAACTACCAGACTTGCAGTACTTGGTGAAGTAGATCGTCAAGAAGCAATGAAAGCAACACTGGCTATTCAATCAGCGTTTAAACAAAATACAGAAGAATTATCAGAATCAATTAACTTTCTTAACGCAGTTGAAAACCAAACATCAACAACACTAAATGACTTAGTAGAAGCAATTCCAAAAGCTGGTCCAGTAATTCAAGGTTTGGGCGGAAGCGTACAAGACTTAGCTCTTTATTTAACAGCTATGCGTGAAGGCGGAATTAACGCATCAGAAGGTGCTAACGCATTAAAGTCAGCTCTAGCTTCTTTAATTAACCCAACAGACGTTGCGGTAGAAAAGTTTGGCGCTCTAGGCATAGACCTTTTGGGAATCGTAAATAAAAATGCTGGAGACTTAACTGGTACATTAATGGCTCTTCAGGGATCATTAGACAGACTGGATCCATTGCAGAAGCAACAGGCTATCGAGCAACTATTTGGAAAGTTTCAGTTCTCAAGACTTAATGCATTGTTTGAAAACTTAGGTCGTCAAGGAAGCCAAACATTACAGGTTCTTGATTTGATGAAGGCTTCATCATCAGACCTAGCTTCAGTTGCTGATCGAGAATTATCTGCAGTAACAGAGTCTGCATCTGGTAGATATAGAAGAGCATTAGAAAGTTTAAAGGCTTCACTAGCTGAAGTTGGAGAACAATTCTTAACGATTAATACTGTTCTTATACAGGTTATAGATAAGGTTGTTCAGTTTGCTAATAATTTGCCAGGACCAGTAAAGCAGATCCTAGCATTGCTTGGAGGAATTACAGCAATTATTGGACCAGTAATTATGTTAACTGGTGTACTTGCTAACTTCTTCGGATATCTTCTTAAGGGTGCTTCACACATGAAGGCATTCTTAAAGGGCGGCGAAGGATGGAAATACTTAACTCCAGAAATGTTGGCGGCAGAAAAGGCTGGAAAGCTAGTAGAGCAATCATTCTATAGTGATGCAAAAGCAGCAGCAGTATTACAACAGGCACTAAGAAACTTAATTGATGAGTTTGCAATCCTTGAAGGAAAAGCAAAGTCTGGAGCAATTAGCGTTAACCCAGCAGTTTCTACTATGGCTGGAAATCTTGTTATGGCCGCAGGCGGACAAAGAGTAGTAAATCCACAACATCCATTAGCTGGACCAATGGGAACAAGAGCAAGCTCTCACATGGTTCCAAGAGCTGGCATGAATGAGCAAGAAAGACTTTCTCAAACAATGTTTGGAATGGTTCCAGGATCTGGAATGGTTAATCAGAAGATTGGCCAGAACCCACAAATTTATATGAACGATGCCTTGCCTAATGTTCCTGGTTTAACAAGCGTAGGCGGAGTATCAACTGGTGTAGTATCTGGTGAGGCAGCTAGATGGCATGCAATGATGGCAACACTTGCTATGCAATCAAAGGCTGAGATTGAAGCACTTAAGAAGCAGATAGTTGCTACAGGTGTTGTAAGCAAAGACTTTATGATGCAGTTTGATGATATCCTTCCAGTAGTTTCCAAGCTTACAGATAACGCCGCAAGAGAGTCTGCGGTTATTGTTGCAGAATTACGTGCAGGTAAAATGACTGTAGAAGCAGCAAAGGCAAAAATTATTGCTCTTAACTTAGAGACAGAAAGAATGATTGCCTCAGCAGTTGGAGCACAGGCATCTGCAATGGGCAGAACAATTAATCCAACAATGGTTCCTACATTAAATCAACCAGTAGTAGATGCTAGCGGTAAATCTAATATGCGAGAGTTGTTTAAGAAGGGCAAGACAAGAGACTTTATAAATAAGATCGCTGGCGCACTTGGAGTAAGAACATCAGGCGCTGGATATAATATGGAAACAACAGTTCCTAGAAAGATGAATTCTGGCGGATATGTTTATACAATGAATGATGGAAACATTGTTCCAGGTCCAAATGTCGATGCAGATGTTGTACCAGCAATGCTCACACCAGGCGAGTTTGTGGTAAATGCACAGTCTACAAGAGAAAATTTAGGTTTACTTAAAGCAATAAATAGCGGAGGATCTTTAGGATCTTCAAGTGATGGCTATATGCCATCAGGAGTATCAAATAGTATACTAGGAGCCTTTGGGTATAATAGCCGAAGCAACAAAGAGGCCAACCTGGTTGGAAGATGGGGAATGATTCTTCCTCAATCATTAAACGATGCACTTGCTGGAAAGCTAGGAGGCAGCGGAGCAAACGGTGCAGATATTATTGCTGCTTTGCAGGAGCCAGGAAGACTAATAGACCTAGAAGATTTCTTGTTACACAATGGGGTATCGCCAGCAGAAACAAAAAGCATTATGAAGTCAGCAGCAAAAGATATGGCTTCAAAAATTGTTCCAGGAGGAAAGTATAGAGATGCTGGACTAGGATCAATTGCATTTAGCGCTATAGATCCAAAAATAAAAGCGTTAGAATCAAAGTACCCAGGCATTAGCCTTGCCTATCAAAAAGATAGAATGACACCTGGAAGAAGAGACACAAGAAGAACGCCAAGACCTGGAGAAACACAGGCTCAGGCTAATAAGCGTGGTGGATCAAGTCCAACTGGAATAAATATTCCAGGACAAAGGCCAAGCAACTACGGCTCTGGTGCAACACGAGGAGCAGCTTTTGGTCAAAACCAAGTTTGGGCACATCTCGATGACATGGAATTTCAAAAAAATACATCTATGTTATCTAGATCTATGGGTTTCATAAGAGGAATTGCTAATCCAAGAGCTATAGGAAGAGGACTGGCAGCAGCTGGAAGATTTGCACCAGGTAGAAGAATTCCAGGAGCAATAAAATTTAATAAGGGCGGCATGGTTCCTGGCTACAACATGGGTGGAATGGTTGATGGTTATAATATGGGCGGAATGGTTCAGGGATATAACCGTGGCGGATTTGTTAAATCAATGTTGGGTGGCTCAGCAATCGCAATGGGCGGACAGATGCTTGGCAATCAAATTGGTGGCGGACTAGGTTCAGCAATATCAATGGGATCTGGACTACTTGGATCAATGTACTCATTTGGTGGAATGAGCGGAGGCAGACAAGAGGGTGCATCTCCTGGAATCCTCGGAAGACAAATGGATAAGATTCCAGCACAATTAAAACAACCAGTTGGTCCTCTTAATAGTTTATCTGCTGCGGCGTCAAAAACAGCTGGTAACCTTTCAGGAATTGCAAGAGTATTCGGACCACTTCTAAAGGGATTTACTTCTCTTCTAAGACTAACTAGTCCGCTTGGATTAGGATTAACTGCTGTAGGAGCAACAGTTGCTTTCCTTATTAAGAAGCATAAAGAACATACAGAAGAACTAAGAGTCAATAGATTTGCGTTTGGAATGACTGCAGATGCGGCAGCAAAAGCAGGATATAAATATACTGATTATAACAAGCAAATCAAGAGTGCTATTGAAGATGCAAAAGCATTAAAGGCACAAAATAAAATGATTTACGAAAGCATGACAAATGCTAACGTTCCAATTAAGATGACTATTGAGCAATACAAGAAGCTTAAAGAGCAGGTTAAGTCTACAATGGGAGACTACATTAAACTATTTGATCAAACAAATAGAAAGGATGTTGGTCAGGTTGCAGTGCAATTAAAGGCACAGTTTATGGCTGCTGGAGATACAGCAGAAGAAGCTACTGCAAAAATTTATGCTCTTATTTCTGAGTCTAATAAGGCTAGCATGGCTGGAAATGCAATTGGAACTAAGGCTTTCCAAAGTATACAAAATCTACAGCAAGCAGCTATTCAAACAACAAAAACTTTCGAGGCAGCACTAGTTGCTTCAGATACAAAGGGCCAGGCAGCAGCACTGCTGAGCTCTTTCCAAGCAATTAATGCATCTATTGATGATACAGTTTCAAAGAGCGCAAAGGCGGCGGAACTAAACAATGGTGCAGCGATAACAGTAGGAGAAGCTACAAAGAATCAAATAGACTCTTTAAATACCTCTTATAAGAATCAGTCTCTTATAACAAAAGACATTATAGATGAAATTGGAAAGCAAGATCCAGAGTTAGCTAAGGTATTAAATACAACAGATAGCCTCACCTCATCTTGGGCAAAGTATCAGTTAATTGTTCAAGGCGTAAATATTGATGTTGCAAATCTTTCTGGAACAGCAGCAATAGCCGCAGCCAAGCTTTCAGCAATTGTTACTGACCAAGTAAGAAGCAATAAGGCAGTTGCTGCTCAGTATACTGCTTATGGTAAATTAAAGACTCAAATAAAAGATCTTGAAAAGGCTTCACGAGGACAATCTGCTAAGCAGCAAATAGATAGCAGAGATGCAATTGCTGCACTCAATAAACAAATTGATAAGATTAGAAAAGCTGCACAGGAAAAGCTTGACGGCATTCGTAAGTCTACTGAGGCGGAAAACACTCAGCTAGAAATTCAAAAAGCACAATTAAGAGCTCAGCAGGCGCTTGCCACTGGAAACATGACTTCTTATGCAGAAGAGCAGATGAGCATAGAGCAGCTATTAAATGATGCTAACAGAAAAGCGGCAGAGGAAGCTATTACAGCTAAGGCTGAATTGGATATTAAACCGCTTCAGGACCAGATAGATGCGCTTGGCAAAAAGAATCAGAAGCTTGCTGACAAGGCAGCACTTGCTGGAGAGAGTCTTGCTAGCCTACAGAAAAAGGCAAGCACACTAAATGATAACTTAACTAGTTACACAACAAACCTTTCTAACCTGCTATTTAAACTTCAAACTCAAGGCGAAGACTTTAAAATGACAGATGAATTTAAAGAAACAATGAAGGCTCTTGAAGTAATGGGCAAGAAGATAGGGATTAAAGAATCTCCTCAGTCAATAGTAGATGCACTAAGTACTGGATTAAAGAATGTTAAAAACGTTACAATTTACACAGACCAAGTAAATAGCGGAAAAATGTCTTATACAAAAGCAGATCCTCTTGATGCAGAAACGCTCAATCTTGGAAAGCTGGCAACTAGAGATGGCGGAATATTAACTGATGAATCAAAGAAAAAGGTTGTTCAAGAGGCTCAACTTCAAGAAGATGACTACTTTGAATATAAGGGTAAAACTTATAAAGTAAAGAGTGTAACTTATGTTAAGGATTATAATGGAAAAAATTGGGTAAACAATACAGATGTTGTTGCTCAAAAAGCATTGGGTGGAGCAGTATCTGCTGGACAAAAGTACATTATTAATGATAGAATTAATGCATTAGGAGTTCAGGGAGAAGGGTTTATTCCTAACGTTTCTGGAACAATATATCCAAATGCAGCTACAATGCCAAAGTTTGATATGCCTACAGATAATAACTATAGAATACCTAATATAACAAATAGCCCAAACAGCAATAATATGTACAGTATAGACATTAACCTAAATGGAACAAATGTGACTGCTGATGATGTAATGCGTAAGTTTAAGCAGGAGCTGGCCTTAATTAATGCTAAAGAAGGCGTAAATAGATATGTTGGAGGAAATGTTTAATGAGTATGTACTTACCTAGAGGCTCTATATTAAGCATAGAAGCCAAAGACGCCCTAGCCACTCCAGCGGGAACAACTAAGATTTGGAACAAGGTTACGGAACATAATCGTTCTGATTTATCTGTTTCTATAGAAAGAATTGAGAAGGTAACTAGAACTTCAAATGGAACGCTTAGAAAAAATTATGTTACAGACAAGCGGTCTTTTTCTGCTTCATGGACTATGCTTCCATCATATAGAACACTAACAGTAGATGGCGGATGGGGAGCAGAAGACTTAAGATCTTTCTATTTAAGCGATGAAGGAAAAGAATCATTTAAGATAAGAATTAACTTGGCTAAAACTGGTACTGACCAAACCTCTTCTGGATATGAAGAGTATACTGTAATATTTGGGGGATGTAATTTTTCAGTCGTAAAGCGTGGACTACAACCACACTGGAATGTTTCTATTGAACTGGAAGAAGTATAATGATTGTAGCTCCAGCGGTTAAAACCTTACTAGAAGAAAGTACAACCATTAAAACTAATATTGGTTGCACCATTGAATATAACATGAATTCGCTGGTTGATGGAATAACAGTAACTGGATCAGAATACACTAGAGCCGATGGGACAAAACCATACAAGAAGTTATTCCCAGCATCTTCTGTCGTTAAACCATTTAGGCCAAATGGGGCGGGAGTCAGATACGGAGTATTTGGAGATGTAGACTCTAATAGCTGGAAGAATCCAAAGACAGTAGACTATACTCTTTTATACAGAACATATTATGCTGGAGCAGATACTTATTACAAGTATTGGCTTTCAGAAAGAGGAACTGGCGCAAATATAACAATAGCCTATCCTCAAGCAATTTTAACAAATAAGATAGTTGTTAAGTTTGAGGTTTCTCATTCTACTCCATCAACATGGACAGTATATAAAGAAGGAGATGCAGTACTTGCAACTGGATCTGGATCTAGCATAGTAGCATTTGCCTCTGGAGTATACAATGCAGGAACACTTACACTACATTATAACGGAACATCTTGGACTACAACAGAGCCATCATCTCCAGCAACTCCAGTATCTATAACATCTTTAAAGTTAGTAACATCTGGAACAGTTGGAGCACATGTTGGTGTTATTGAGTTATCTCCTAGATGGGTATCAGATATTACATCACATATTTCATCATTTTCAACTTCACAAGAATCTTCTACTAGTCCAGATGATATATTGCCAGTAGGAAAAGTTTCGGCAAACTCAATGTCTGCAGGTTTAATTTCTTATGAGACAACTAGAAAAATTGTTCCTTATGAAAAGGGAACAGCGTTTAGCGCCTCTTCTATTTATATGTACAAGCATGCAGAACTAAATCCATACATTAAGGTGTATTATTCTGGTGCTCCGTTTACTGATTCTGGTGGGACCTATGCAAAAGTAAAGCAGGGAACATTTTATTTAGATAACTGGACAACCTCTGAATTTGGAGACATTTCTTTAACAGCATTAGATGGGGCAAAAGTTCTTCAGGAGATTGTCGCTCCAGGACTTGTTTGCCAAAATAGTTCAGCAACATCAATTATTAGAAAGCTTCTAGATAATGTTGGATTTACTAATTACAAGATTAACTATAAGGCTTCTGGAACAACAATTACTGATCAATCTATATTAAGTCCAATATATTGGTGGACTGACGATTCTAAATCTGTATGGAGTGCTATCCAGGAATTGTGCAGAGACTCACAAATGGTCGCAACATTTGATGAAAACAATGTTCTTCAGTTTTATACTAGAGACTATTTGTTTTCTCAAACATCCCCGCATTGGAATTTTAAATACGCAAAAGATGGAAACATTCTTCCAAACATTATGTCATTGCAAAAAAGAGATTTGCCATCAATAAATCAAGTAAAGGTTTTATGGAACCCTGTTGGCTCTAGCGAATTTCCAGGTAGCGCTCAGCCACTATGGAAAGCTGGTACCTCATTCCTTGGAGCCTACTCACTAGACACCACCCTTAGCTCAACTACAGGCGCAGGGGAATGGATAAACCTTACCCCTATTACCGTCAATCAATTAACACAGCAAATTTTTTATAACTACTCTGGCTACTTGGTTATTGACTCTGAAATCATAGAGTATGATGCAATTGAGTATCAGTATATTAATACTAATATGAGCGTTACAAAAATTGCTATTGAGAAGGATATTGATTTGCAAAAAATTGCTAATGATATCACAACATCAGTGGCAGCAAATAAAGCCTTTGGCCAGACAGGTAGAGTAAGAATTAAAACAAGAGGGGCTCTGGGAACTTCAGCTGCTACACATACAGCAGCAGGAACTGGGGCAACATCTGGATGGTCTGGATACAATAATGTGTTTAAAACAAATAGCGCCACAGACACTACAGCAACAAGCAGCATATCATCAGATGTTATATGGTCTGTGTCTACTCCTCCTTCTTTAGAGATAAAAGTAAATGATGCAGAAGAATCTACTCCATCTACCAAGAAAGTGCAAAAGTCTCTTTTCCAAATAACATGTGACTCCAAGAATAAGAACCTACACTCACTAGCAGTAAAGAATATGGGAATAAACTCTAGCGGAAACTACTACACATTTGGAACTGGAATGTTTTTTAGAAGCACTGTTAAAGAAGTAGATGCTTCTGGAGGTATTGGATTTTTTACAAGCGCTAATGGTATGACTGGCTATTATATTTCTATGGAGACAACAAGCAATTTGGCTGATAGCGGATCAGATAGAGCCCTGGCAATATTTAAAATAAAGAATGGCGTAAAGACTTCTCTTACTGACTCTCAAAAGGATAAGCAAAAGACATTAAACTATGTTGCTGGATCAACCTCTTATAAAGTCGACATTCGTGTAAACTATGACTCAACGGCAGGTGCAGTTCTTATAGACGTGTTTATAAATAATTTTAAGATATCGGCTATAGATACGTCTGACATAATTACACCAACTTCTAATTTAGCGATATACTCATCTACTGGATCAGCATTCTTTGACTATGTGTATTCAGTTCCTCTAAGCGAGACTCAATATTTAAATGGAATAATGCAGGATCAATATTATGGAAGATTTGGAAGCACTACATTAAACTTTTTATATGGAGACAAGTTGATATCTAATTTAGACAAATCAACAGTTTCTGGTGGGGTGGTGGATGAATTTGGAACCGTAGCTAGAGAGCTTAAAAAGATATCAATTAAGTACGACTCTAGACCAGGCTTTCCAGTATTTGCAAGCACAGGCTTAAGCCAGTTTATAGAAGTGCTTGGACAAAGGCTCACATCATTCGGAGCCGAAGTTTATGTGGTAAATAATGCTGGAACATTTATTCCGCTAGATGATTCAAAATTTGCTTCATTTAGCATTATTGGGAATTACGTAGTTCAATCAGGTCAAAATGAATATATGGATAAGACAGTAAATGAGCTTTCAAATCCAGAGCAGGCCACTGTTGAGTCTACATGGATACAGTCTGAGGCTGATGCAAAATCACTGTCAGATTGGATAAAGACAAAGTGGTCTAAAAAACAATCTGTTTGCGAAATGGAAGTTTTCTCTAACCCATTGATTTCTATTGGAGATATTGTTACAATTAACTATCCGTCCAATGGACTTGATGGAACACAAAAATTTATAGTAGTTGGTATAAATAATACATTTGAAGGAGGGCTAAGTACCAAGATAACAACTAGATCTATTTATAGTTGATAAATGGTATAATAAAAAAATGAAGTCTTCAAAGACCCCAACCAGTTCCCAACCAGCCTCAGCCCCCCTTGCTACGGTTGCTGGGTCAGCGTTAGATAATTCAGTAAATACAAACTACTTGGCTTATGTTTCTGCGGCAGTAGCGGCGGCTGGATTAAGAGTTCAGCAGGCGGATGATGAATTAAATACTGGCGAAGAAAATGCAGATGAGTTTGAATTTGTTGAGGGCGAAGAAACGGGCGAAGAAACTGGTGAGGAGAATGGTGATGAGGTTGTTTCTAAGAAAAAGAATACCCCCCTATTGTCTGACATACAGGTTGTTTCTAATGAGGTTGTCTATGACGCAGCTGGAAACCCTACCTCAAAAATTGTTTTTAAGATTAAGAATAGCAGTGGAGAATTGCTGAAGGCAGTAAATGTAAAGGTGGAGAAAAAATGATAACTAAGTTTGGTAAAAGATTTCTAACAAGTTATATATCTGGTAACAATAACCTGCTATCTAAAGAGCTGGCATTTGGAATTGGATCTACTGCCCCTAATTCAAAAGGCAATGACACAAAACTAGATTTTGAATTCTATAGAGTTCCAGTAGAATTATCAAGTATTGATATTTCTCAGACTGGGGTTGACCTAGATGGAGACCCAGTATTTTCATATAGCGTTATCTACAAGTCTACAATCCCACAAGACATATCTGGAGTTATCTCAGAAATAGCATTATACCCTGGCGGAAGACAGTCTTTTAATAATTTTGATAGTAAGTTTATTACATCGTTTACAAATAACTTTAATTGGTTTAGCGGATCAGAAAATCCTACATCTCAAAGCAATACTCAAGATAGCAGCGGAGCCTATACATTCCTATCAAAAATAGGAGATACTATGGTTAGAGTTGATGCAACTTCTGGATCAGCAAAAGAGTATACAAACTCATTAGTTTCTTATGATATCTCTGGATATAGCATCAATGACACAATTTCAATTGCATATAAAAAAGCTGACAATAATGTATCTAAGATTAGAGTAAAGTTTTACAGTTCTGATTTAGCATACTACTATGTTGACTTTACTCCAGAATCTGGCACAGGAGATAAGATCCAGAGTCTTTCTTTAAATAATCTTTTTTCAAACTATACAGCATCTCCAAACCTACCAGATTCATCTTCAATTACAAAAATTGGAGTCGAGGTAACTGCAACTGGAGGTAACACCACAGTATACTTTGATGGAATAAGAATAAATGATGAGGACACATTTGATCCAGCATATGGAATGATTAGCCGATCTATTCTTTCTACTCCATTAGTTAAAAAGCCTGGAAGACCAGTAGACATAGAATACAAAATTTTGCTGGAGTTTTAAATGAGAGCATATGACGTATTAGATGGTGGCGGATATTACCCTACGGATTTAGCTAAAGCTGCTACCGACCTTCCTGCAAACCAAGATTATTTTACTATACCAGTTACAAATTTAAAAATTGATTCAACGTATTCATTTCAATTTCAATGGGTATACTCAGATTCATCTGTAAGCGATTGGTCTCCAGGATATTCTATAAATACTAATACGGAAAATGTTCCAGGTGCACCATCCGTATCAGTTCCGTCAACAGCAATTGGAAATATTCCAGTAACGCTTTCTGCTTTCCCTGCAAATACAAAGCGTGTGGATATATATATTATTGGTGGAGTATATGGTACTGGCAAGGTTGCAGACAGCTTCTTGCAAGCTGGAACAAAGAATATACCAGTAGCTGCTGGAGTTTATCAGGTTAGCCTAATTGCAGTTACTCCTTCTGGAATTAATGGAGACCCAACTAATACTTTTACAATTACGATATCTAATATTGTAACTGAAGATACTGTAGCTCCTGATGCAATCTCTGCAGGAGTTGTAACTGGAGGAGTTCATCCACAAGACTCTAGCGGGCAATTAGGATATTTAAATGTTGCAGTAACTAATGCAACGATACCAGCGGATTTTGCGGGATACATTGTAAAGATAGTTAGTAGCACAAATACGTGGACGCAAACATTTAACAGCTCAACAGCATTATCTAATTTATACATAACTGGCGGGCTATTTGTTGGACAAGCATATACATTATCTGTTGCGACTACAGATGGGAAAAACGTATCTAGTTATGTTAATTGTTCCCCAGCACCATATACAATTGCTGATAATAGAACTAATACAAGTACGGTCACTGGAAGTCTTGCGTTTTCAGCCACAGACTCAATACTTACGGTATCTTGGACAGCATCTACAGACCCATATGTTGATTCATATAGAGTTCAGGTAGCATCTAATGCGGACACGACGTTTTCTTCACCACTTCAAACAGTAGAGAGTAAAGGGACCACTGCGACATTTGGTGGTCTAACATCAAATACTACTTATAGAGTAAGAGTAACTGCAAGATATAGCGGTGCAGCAGGAGCTCTAAGCACAAACCATACTACTGGAACATTTACATTGAATTCATCTGGAGCCATAAGTGATGGAGTTGCTCCAACAGAAAACCCAGCTTTAACATCTTCAATGGTTAAACCTCTATTCGGGGCCTTTGCAATAACATTTCCGCCAGTTGTAAATTCAGATGCAGTTTCATATGAAGTTTTTATTAAGCCAGATAACGCAACTGGAATAGTAAGTAATACATACAAGGTACTGGAAGTCGGAGGAACCTTTGCAGTAGTAAAAACTCTTGCCGATAGAACTACATCTTTAACATATGGCGCAGATTATTATATTGCCATACGTGCTAAAGATAATGATGGTGTTTCTAGCGGAACAGTTACCGCTGTTGGACCTGTTAAAACTTTGCAGGTTACAAATGCTGACTTGGCAGCAGACTCAGTATATGCAAATAATATATTTGCTGGAGAAATTGATGCCACTAAATTAACATCAGATATTGCGCTAGTTGATCAAAAAATAACAGTTGGTACAGACTCTTCATTGAGTAGAGTAAGGCTAGATGCAACAACTGCAACTATATCTGGGTCGCAGGTAAAATCAAGAATTTATATTGGCGGAGGCAACTATTATGATACCGCAAGCCCATTCTATGCAGATAACCTAGGGCGTATTAGTATTGGACAAAAATTAAAATTTGAAAATGGAGAGCTAACAATAAATGGTTCTGGCACATTTACTGGAACTGTAACTGCTGGATCAGGATTAAATGTAATATCTATTGGCAATGATGTAAATAGTACTAATGATGGTATTTATATTGGAGCCACAGGAGATTATATATATTCAGATGGCACACTAAGACTTGGCAACGGCAATATTACATATTCAAATGGTACTCTAGCAGTGCAGGGAAACATCACGGCAAACTCTATAGCGGCTAATACAAGTTTGTCTGGATTAAGCATTACTGGAACTACTGGAACATTTGGCGGAGTTACAATAGACTCTTCAGGTATAACATCAACTAATTTTAGCGTAACATCAACTGGTTTATTGACTGCAGCAGCTGGAACAATTGGTGGATGGACAATAAATTCTACTCAGCTCAGAAGTAGCGGAACAAATTATATATCTCTAAATCCAATCACTCCAAAGATTGCGCTTGTTCAAAGCGGCGTAGAAAAAATTACAATTGATCCAGTTGAAGGAATTAAAGATTCTGCTGGAAACTTTTCTTTAACTCCATCTGGTGTATTAACAGTAAAAGGATCAATTACATCTGGTTCTACAATTAGTGGAGCAGATATTACAATGACTGGAGCAGCTGGCCAAACAGGTGTTGCAACAACAAAATTACTTTTTTCAGCTTCAAATTATGCAATAAGCGCAGGAACTTCTTCATTTACATATCCAGGAAGCAGTGGATATTATGATGATGAGGGAGATTGGATAAGCGCAACAGATCCTCAAACAGTTACAACCAACGACATTAGATTTACAGATGCCACCTATGCTGGAGCAATTCCATACAGCACAAATTTTTATTATGGAGAATTGTGGCTTGGCTCTGGAACTGGAGTAGGAAAGGGAGGATCTGTAGACCTGTGGGCAAATCATCCTAGTGGATACATAGGCATAAGTATTGTTGCCGATGCATCAGATAAAAACATAATGATTTACGGAGACTCTTCTGCTGGATTTACAACATTTCATAGAAGCAGTACTGCAGATTCAAGCAAGGAATCCCCAGCATTTCTTCAAGTAGACTCTAGTGGTAGAATGAGTAGAGGCAGAGCCGTTCTAACAGGAGGCTCAAGCGCACCAAGTTCAGTTCTTGGTTTAACTGGCGATCTTTATTTCTCAACTGCGACGTGATATAAATGCCAAAAACTTTTATTAAGAAAAAGATTAGCAACGTAGATACATGGACAGAAATCAAATCCATATTTGTTAAAAAAACAACTGGCTGGGCAGAAGTAAAAAATGTTTTTTTAAAGAAAACTGTTAATAGCGTAGCTACATGGGTTAAAGTTTTTACTAAAGCCTCTCTACCAGATACAACAACCGCCCCATCTATTAGGTCTACAAATACTGGCGCTGGAACTATTTATGATGGGCCAGTAGCAACAAGCCCACAGTTTTTAAATGCCAACTTATTTGGTAAAGATGGAGTATATACAAACTACACCTCCCTATTTGGAAGAAAATTTACCAGAGGATCTAGTGCATCTTCTCTTAGCAGAACTACAATAGTAAATGATGATAGGTTTACATCTGCTGGAGGAGTAACAACAGCAATGAGAACGGCATGCGACGAGCAGTACCTATTCTTTGAACTGACCGTTCAGAATGGTTCTGCTGCAAATGAAATCTATCCAATCTCACCAGCAATTAAAATGATTAAAGATTCTCCAGTTGCTATTGATTTTGGGTGGAATGAAACCGAACAAGTCGGTACACAGCTAGCATTTAATTATAGTTTAGAAAACTATTATTACAATAGCGTAGAGGCTGAATCTTCTTATATAAGATGGTGGAGGTCTACTAATACAGACGTTGGCGGAACCTTAATTAAACAAGAAAGTGTTAATGTTACTACTACTGGGACACCAAGCTCTACCTCTAGATCTGGTACAAGCTACTATACTCCAACATCTACGGATATTGGTTATTATATTGTTGCTGAAATTATTGTAGTTAGCTCCTACACAAGACATTTTGGGTATACAGGTGGCTTCTTTTTAGGGTCTTTCCCAACAGATGGTGTAATTGGATCCGCCCTAACATTTTCTAATGTCGCAGTAAAAGACTACTATGACCAGAATGGTCTTGATAACCGTGACAGATGGCCTACTGGAACATTGAATCAATACACTGGTCAACTCAGTGGATATGATTCAAATACTACTATTAGAATTAGATACAGAGTGTATAACTATGACACACAAAGATACTATAAGCCTTCTACTGGAGCACTTCAAGCTAACACAACAGCTGGAGAAGCAGCAGCATGGGATTCATGGAATAGTGATGGAAGCGGAAATGGATATATAAGCGACGTTACTGTCAACGGTACCGTTGCAACGTTTTCTGATTACTTTGACCTATCTTCAACCTTTTTTAATGGAGGAGGATCTGGTCCTACATGGTGGCTAGAAGTAGAACTAAGTGCATTAAGAGGTGGACCAAGAGTATATTATAATAACAGCAACCTTATTCCAGAAATACATTACATATCAAAAAGAATTGATCCAACAGTTTCAGTTAGTCCTTCAACGGTTGCCACTAATTCAAATGTGACCATATCTGGAACTTTTGCTGGATTCCCAGCAACACCATCTACAAATGCTTATCCAAGACAATACATTATTTACTATGGAGACGGCAATAACAGTGGTTACTTGCCAGCTGGAGAATGGGCAAACGGTACATTAAATCCAACTTATAGCAATACTTGGTCATATAGCAACACTGGAACATACACTGTAACAGTTAGAGCAGTGCCTCATGGTGAAGATGCAACAGCAACAGTTACAGTTGCAAATTTAAAAACAGCACCAACAATTACTTCTGTCTCATCTGGACTTGAGGGTGCTCCAGTAACTGCTTTCTATAATGGAGGATCTGGTCCTTTTTATCAAATGTATTGGACAACTTCCAGCTCATTGTCTCCAACAGTACAGTATACTCCAGATGCATCTGGATCGTCATCTAGCCAACTAACAGATTCTACTGGTCCATCAAGTGCTAGCTCTACATATTACATGTATATTAGATCTGTTCAAACAGCTGGAGAAACAAGTGTGGGCCCATCAACTCTTGCCAGTGCTTGGAGTTCTGGATATCCTTTTACTGTTACCTCTTCAGCAGTTTCCCAAATATCAGCCCCTACAGCAAGAGCAACTAATACATTTTCTACATCTACCGTTAAGTATCTTGATAGCATTACTTGGTCTGCTGGAACTTATAATAATGCGGCATCAGTAACATCCGTACTACTTTATTCTACAAATACATCAAACCTTGTGTCTCCGTCAGGAAACACATTGTCATCATTTAGAACAGCAAATCCATATGCATTAACAACAACAGATCCAGCAGGAACTCCTTATGTTTTTTCAGTAAGAGACACTGTTGTTGGCACAAACGGAACAACATATTACTTTTTTGGAAATCAAATTACTTCAGCTAATGCTGATGGAGTAGCATTTTCATATAACACAGCAGTTGGGGTAGCTGGTGGCTGGTCATCAACTGTAGCTACCGCTCAATCAGGTGCAACCTACGCCTTGTCTTCAGGAACTGGTACTGTAAACTCATCAACTGGAGCAGTAACAGTAACAGGATTGGCTTCTAACACTACCACCTCAGTTATAGTTACTAAATCTGTTTCTGGATACAACAACATAAATGCAACAGCAACTGGAACCTCGTCTACAGTTGTTACATATACCCTTTCATATTCTGCAAATGGTGGATCAACAACACCAACATCTCAAACTGGAGCAAGTGGAGACACAATTACATTAGCAGCTAATGCTGGAACTAGATCTGGATTTAGTTTTGGTGGATGGAATATTGGAGGAACAACTTATGCTGGAAGCGGCTCATATACATTTGGCTCAGCAAATGCAACAGCAACTGCTATATGGACAGCCGTATTTGTAACACCAACATGGAATGGAACTTTACCTGGATGGACTTCTGGATCAAACTTCCAGAGAATTACAACTGCTCCAGCAAACTATAAATGGGGATGGACTAATGGTACATTTAGCTTCAGCGGAAGCACTGGAACTTCAAGAGGATGGAACTGGGAAGTAAGGCAAACAGCCTCGGCTTCTGGAACACATCAGTCTGGATCTCCAAGTTATTGGTCATACACTACATCAAATGATACATATACATCAGTTCAGGGAACATTTAGGCCGTACCTTATTTCTTCCGCTAGAGGAGACGTGACATATTCAACAGCATCCAGGTTCGGTAGAGTTCAGCCATATATATTTGGAACAGACGGAAATGAGTACCAGGGTCCATTTACAGGATTCATTTAAAATGATAGAATATACACAAGGAGGAAAAAATGACTAACGAGTTAAGCAATGAAGATAAGTTGTTTATTATTGATTCAAAGATTGGTTTTTTAACTGAGGCTTTATATAATTACAATCTAGAGTTAGAGATGTTTGAGGCCGAAACTGGGGTAGACCCAGATAGAGAGCCAGTGGTTCAAATGAGGCTGTATAGAGACAATGCACTGGCAAAGATGGCTTTGCTTGAGCAAAAGCGTCAAGACATATTGTCAAATGGCTAACATTTTGATATAATAAAGAAGGAGGAAAAATGACAAGTACTTTAAGTAATGAAGAAAAATTAAATATTGTTAATCAGCATATTAAGTCTATAGACTATATTTTGTACGGACATGAGCTAGATTTAATTCAAGCTAATGCCGTTTCATCACCAGATCCAGCACAAATTGCTGCTATCAACTCAAGAGTCTCTGAGGCAAATGCTAAGAAATCAGCATTGGTTTTAGAACAAGATTCTCTTACAGTAACAGAATAGGAATAAAATGGCAGAAAAAGCCGAACTAGTTATTACAGCTCTACAACAGCGCATTGGAGAAATAGTTTCTAACTATGAAACCCAGATTGCATTTCTAAGAGCAGAAATTACTAAACTAATTGAAGATAAAGAGGAAAAGGTTGAGGCTATTAAGGAATACGAAACCCACCTTAGCAATCTCTCAGCCAACTAATTTCCCTTCAGGTATCGCTGTTAAAACAGATAAAGATACTTATTGGATTAAAGATGGCAAGAGATACAGATTGATTTCGGATAGAGCCGCCCAGTCTTGGTGCTTTACTACGGTATTGGCAACTGAGGCGGCATTATCAGGAGTTAAGCTAGTTGGTAAGCTAGGATTTAGAGACGGCACCTTGATCAAGAACATGGCAGATGGTAAAATGTATCTAGTATCACAGAATAAACTAAGACACATTGTAGACCCAGATTCCTTTAGTAGGTACGGTCTAGATAGGTCAAAAATGATTGAGGTTTCTGAAAAAGAAGTTTCAGCACACGATTTAGGAGAAAATTTATAATGGCACCAACCACATTCAATGACGGAGATCCAATTGACGCATCTACCCTACAGAGCCTTGTAACAGAGATTGCAACACTAAGATCTTCAATTCCAAATATTACAACAGCTGGAACTAAGATTGAGCTCTCTGGTAAGACTGGAGTTGCGGATATTGTTATCCCACAAATTTATGGTGGAAGATCTGCTAAGATAACCCTGTCTGCTGGAAAGTGGAAGCCATTTACAATAGATTACACAGGAAAGTTTACATCTACTCCAAAAGCTGTGGTATTAACCCCATACGTTACTGGCACAAGTGATAATAGATTAACTTATGAAGCACAAGTTACCAGAATAGGTAAAGATAGTGCAGATTGTAAAGTAAGAGGAGTTGGAAGCCCAGCCACCCTTGGCTCTGGAGACATATACATGTCTTTCATAGTAATTCAAAACGCATAGAGGCCTATTGACAGGCTGTTTAAATATGCTACAATTTAGATAATATCAAGGTCACGACTCCGTGACCCTTTTTTACGCAGGGAAGTTAAATGACAAACGATTTAAAATGGATGTTGTCATCCGATCAGCAGTTCCCTTATCAAGACGATAAGATGATTGCGCTATGGTTTAAGGTCATGAAATGGTTTAAGCCAGATGTAGTAGATTATCTTGGGGATACAGATGATCAAGCTTGCTATAGTAAATATACAGAAGGAAGATCTGCAGAATTTATGCAGCTTCATAAAGATGATAGCCGTGATTTAATTGTTCCAATGATGCGTCATGAGGCAAAGGGTGCGAGAGATTTTTATGCAAAGACTCGTGAAATGCTTCCAGATGCACAACTGTTTTCAGCATTGGGAAACCATGACATTCGCATCTTTGATTATATAGATAAAAAGCTTCCAGATTATGCAAAGGATGTTACCCCAGAATCTCTATGGTCTCTAGACTCATTGGGTTACGATTATATTTACTACGACTCATTGCCTAAGCGCCGTTTTGGAGATGTTCACGTACATCACGGAATTTCTATTGCAGCAACTGGATCTGTTCGTAAAGACATGGAAGACCTACAAGTATCACTTATTAGAGGACACTCACACAGAATTGCTTCGCATATGGTAACATATGAACTTAGAAACAATGGAGAAGGAGAAACCCTTCGAGGCTATGAGATTGGTCACATGTGTGATGAAAAGGGTCCAGGAATGAAATATACTCAGCACCACGATTGGCAAAAGGGATTTGCTATTGCTCATATTGTAAATGATTATCCTCATATTCAAATGATCCACATTGCTCCCGACTACTCATGCGTTGTAGATGGAAAGACATTCTCTCTATGATGAAATGCGGAAGGTGTAACGGAAGAGTCTTTATTGATAGAGTATTCTCTCAAAAGCTACACACAGAGCTGTTTTGCATCCTATGCGGAAAGCGTTGGATGATCAATAAAGAAACGAATGCATTCGGTAAATGGCTAGAGAAAACAGACAGCGACTACGCAAAAAATTCGTCTATTTCTTCTTAAATGGCAAAGTACATAAAGTACTAAAGCTTTCTAGGGCTAGAGACGAAGTGATTGCTTGGTCTTACCTAGATAAAAAAAGAATGATGTATTCTTATTCGCAGGTAGAAAAGAATATGGAAAAGGCCTACAGCGTTGTAGAAGTAAGTAAGATACTTGGCAGACATAGGGTTACAATAGAGGAATATATTCTTCAGGGGAAAATAAAACAACCTCAGAAAGTATATCCAATTAGTAATCCAGACAGCACATGGTCAAAGTATATGCTGAGCGAATCGGACATTCTGGACATTCATCAGTTTATTATTGATGCTGGACATATTAGGGAATTGCCTTCAAGATCCGAGCTTCAGGCTATTCTCAAACACAACTTAATATTGTATACTAAGACAGAGGACGGAAAATTTGTACCAGTATGGAAGGCGGAGTAATGTCAGAGACAAGAGTAAAGGTGGACCTATCGTTCACACGCAATCTAGGAAACTACGAGAGCATTAAGATTAATATAGGCGTAGAGGATGATGTGCGTAGTGGAGAGAATGTAGATTCTGCCACCGAAAGAGTCTATGCTTTTGTTGAGAACAAGCTTATTGAAAAGACTCGTGAAGTAGAAGAAGAGCTAAAGCGTGGCAAATGAGAAGCAACCGTACGTACTAATTGGTCTGTATGAATCTCTATACTTTGAGAAGTATGGCAAGAAGCCAAGACTAAATAAGTTTCGTGAGAAGTGGGCTATGCAGGATGTTGTAGATAGTGTAGGTTTTGATAGAGCCAGAGATCTTTTGGTATACTATTTTAAAACCAGCAAGTCTGGTCATCCGCTTAGTTTCTTTTTCTACAACTTTGACAAGATCGATTATTTAAAAACAGAACGTGAAAAGGATGAAAAGCATCGTCGATTGCTACTGCAGGCAACGAAAGAATTAGTAGAAGGCGGAAGCGAATGAATACAGAAGCAGAGCTACTGTCAGCCGTATGTAAGAATAAAGACATAAGCACATTACTGGCTGATAACGTAGATGAAATCTTTACATCTCATAAGGATATATGGGATTCGCTAAAGTCATATTATTATAAGTTTAAGGCTGTACCAGAAGCTGGAATCCTTATGGAGAGATTCAAGGATTTTGAGCCAGTAGAAACAAAAGCTGAGACTGGATACTATTTAGATAAACTAAAGAATGAATACCTTACTGGCAGACTAAAAAATATTATTCTTCAAAGTGGTTCTGCTTTAAAAGAAGATGCAGCATCCAGAGTCCTTGGAGATTTACAAGCAAAGCTATCCCAGCTATCTAAGTTTACGAATCATGTTCGTGACGTAGATGTAACAGACATTGATTTAGCAGAGAAGCATTTCTTAGCAGTTAAAGAGCGTTCATCTATTATGGGTGGAGCTCCAGGAATTCTAACAGGCTTTGATGCTATTGATAAAGCATATCCTACAGGAATGGCTCCAGGACACCTTATTGTGGCCATTGGTTGGCCAGGACGTGGTAAGACATGGTTTAAATCATATCTTGCTTGCAAGGCTTGGGAGCAGGGCTTTAAGCCTATGATTGTATCTCTCGAAATGTCTCCAGAAAATATGCGTGATCGTATCTATACAATGATGGGCTCTGGACTATTTCGTGCATCAGATTTTGCAAGGGGTGACGTTAATGTCGATACATTTAGATCTTGGGGTCAGAAAAGATTTGAAAACAAGAATGGCTTTATCCTAGTATCTAATGAAGGTATGGGAGAAGTTAATGCTAATACTGTTCAGTCTAAGATTGATCAGCATAAGCCAGACCTAGTTATTCTAGATTATCATCAGCTATTTTCAGATAATAAAAGAAGCACTGGTGCAACTGAGCGTAATATGAATGTGTCTCGTGAGTTTAAGATGCTTGCTATGACAAACAACATTCCAGTAATTGATATTACTGCAGCAACAATGGATGACATTACGGATCAAGATGCCCCACCTATGCTATCTCAGGTAGCATGGTCAAAGGCTATCGAGTATGATGCTGATATGGCTATTGCTATTCATAAGTATACGGATACCAATATGATTGAAGTTGTTAGCCGAAAGAATCGTCACGGTCAAGACTTTAATGTATTCTTAGATTGGGATATCAACAGGGGTATCATCAAAGAAATTTATGAGAATCCTTTTGCGAATGACCCATCGAAAAATTAAAAGGTTTCAAATAGATGTTGAGTTTCAAGATAACGCACAGCTAATTAGCTTGAGACCTCAGTATGAAAACTTGTTGATTCAAGATATGAGGGGCAAAGGATATGTTCGGGTACTTGACATAGACCCAGCATTTTCGGTAGAATTTACAGGCGAGACATGGAAGTTCTTGATGAGCATTCATGGTGTTTATGTGGGAAAGAAGAAGGCATGGCAATTAGAGGGTATAACACAAGGGAAGTCGATACCACGCACTACACGCCGAACCATATCAAGTCAATCTTAAAATCAATAGGACTTGAAATAGTTGGCGAAACTGGTAATGACTTTCTATGCTACTGCCCATTTCATTCTAATAGACATACATCAAGCTTTAGCGTAAGTCGTGAAAAGGGTGCATTCATATGTTTTAACCCTTCATGCGGAGAGGCTGGAACACTTCAAGAGTTAGTAAAGCGTGTCATGCACAAGAATGATTTTGAGGCCATGAGATTTATTGCTACCAAAGAAACAGAAGCTTTGGAAAACTTTGATGAGATGTTGTCAGAGGCAATGAATGATAAACCAGTCTTTGAAGAATTCTCAGAAGATACTTTAAGTAAGCTGCACAACGGACTATTGCAAAGCGATAAGGCTAAATCTTATTTTAAGTCTCGTGGCATTGAGTCTCAAGCATGCTCAGACTTTTGCTTAGGCTACTCTGAAAACATGGATATGGTAACTGTTCCAGTACATAGTCCAGATGGAATGCCAATTGGAATTGTTGGAAGATCGGTTGAGGGTAAGTCTTTTAAGAATAGTACTAATTTACCAAAGAGCAAAACGTTATTTAATATTCATCGGGCCAAAAGAATTGGCGCCCATGTTATAGTAGTGGAGTCCAGTTTTGATGCAATCCGTGTGCATCAAGCTGGGTTCCCAAATGTAGTTGCTACGCTTGGCGGATTCTTGTCCACAGAACAGCATAATCTTTTAAATAGACATTTTGATAAAATAACTATTATGACTGATGCAGACCAGGCTGGCAGGGAGCTTGGGAAAAGCATAGTTAATAAATTAAAGTTTAAAGACCTCTTGTGGGCTTCGTATGAATATGGTAAGATATATCCTCATGATGCAAAAGATGCTGGCGACATGACCAATGAGGAAATAAAGACCTGCATTAAAAATTCTGTATCCGATATAGAATACAGATCTTGGAACTCGTGATATAATAAAAAATACAGGTGGATATATACCATCAACTATAAAGGAGAAATAAATGAGTATAGTAAAGGGTCTAAAAGACCTCAACAAGGCACTAGATAAGCC
>Ga0247723_1000608_pt1 | contig 23841 bp, 25 predicted proteins | sample MSEWelMarce5H_FC_FD_189079 | JGI IMG/M metagenome (GOLD analysis project Ga0247723, IMG submission 189079) | Subsurface sediment microbial communities from gas well in West Virginia, United States - MSEEL Well Study Marcellus 5H_FC | ecosystem: Environmental > Terrestrial > Deep subsurface >... | reverse complement strand
GACCTGCAAGCGATGGGGGTCAACGTCACGCCCCATGTCTTCACCCAAAGCTCCAAGCTGCGCCTAATGCAGCGACTGGTGGCGGCGTTTCAGGGCAAGGAGTTGACGTTGCCAGACGGAGAAGACTGCCGATGGCTCACGTCGGAGATGGAGGCGTTTGAATTTACCTACACGGCCACAGGGGTACGCTACGAAGCGCCCAGCGGATTCCACGATGACGGCGTAATGGCGGTAGCGTTGGGCCTGTACGGCTGGGATCGGGTGCAGGGGGCGGTGCCTGAAGCGCCCGTAGGGTTGCGCTTGGTCAGCGACGATCCCTATGTTTCCCCTGAGAATGGCCCTGCTCGGTCTTTTCAGCCGTCAGGAGACTTTCAATCGCAACTGCCCGGATCGGGCTGGTAAGCACATGGAGAAGACTGGCATGGACGCAGTGCTGGCGAAGCTGGGCAAGAAGCTCGGTCGCAAGCCGATGCTCAAGCGCAAAGGCCTGACCGACAGCAGCCCGATGAAGGAATCCGGCATGACGGTCGTGATCGGCATGGGCAAGCCAATGGGTGGTCGCGGCGCGATGGCAAAGCGCGACGACAAGGGCTACCCGATGGAAGAGCGTGACGACGAGTCGGAGCCGATGGACGAGATGGAACCTGAGTCGATGAACGCCAAGATCGACGCGCTGATGGAGCGCATTGATGCGCTGGAAGCGAAGCTGGCGAAGTACGAAGGCGGCGAAGACGATGAGATGGACGACGAGGAGGAAGACTGATGCTTGGTGACGCTGCGCTGACGCTCGCGCTGAAGGTCGTTTCCCCGATCCTGATCGGCTTTGTCACGCCGTTTGTCCTCGACGGTATTAAGCGCGCCAGCACGTTGGTGGACGGACTGCCTGCGTATGCCAAGCAGGGCATGGCTATCGCCATCGCTTCGCTGGCAACGGCGCTGGCAAGTCTGGTCGGCACGGACATCCCCACCGAACTGGCGCTGTGGGATGGCGAAGTGGTGAAGGCGCTGGTTGCGGGCTTCTTGGCTATCGCGATCAAACAGCACAAGCAGTTGAAGGCCAAGCAGTAGCATGGCTTCGCCCGCATGGCAGCGCAAAGAGGGGCAAAACCCCGAAGGGGGCCTGAACGCGAAGGGCCGTGCGTCATTGCGGGCGGCTGGCAAAGACATCAAACCGCCGGTCAAGAAGGCCGAAGCGGCTAAAAGCCCGACGAGCGCCAAGCGACGGATCGCCTTCTGTCGGCGCAGTGCTGGACAGGCTAAGATGTGGCCAAAGGCCGCAGCAAACCCAGACAGTCGTCTTAACAAAGCAAGGCGTCAATGGGAATGCTGACCTGCACGCGATGCAAAACAGAAAAGCCAGCAACCGCTGAATTTTTCCCATTGCACAACAAAAAGCATAACGGTCTAGATTCATGGTGCCGTCAATGCCGTTCTGAGTACAAACGTGGAACGGTATTGCCAAAAGGCGTTTCTGACAAAAAGCGGGGATACGAAGCTCGCGCTTTGACAGAATGTGTAATTTGCGGTGATCCGAAAGATGAAAAGTTTGCCGTAGACCATGACCACAGCACTGGACACGTACGCGGCGGGTTGTGCATGAGGTGCAACATGGGTCTCGGGCATTTTCGAGATAACCCAGAACTTCTTCGCTTTGCTGCATTGTACCTTGAGGGTCGTTGCGCTTGCGGAGAGTGTCAGCCGTACTGGGGAGGAGAAGCAAAGGTGGAAGATGAAAACACTGATGTGTTCTTCCCGATATAAAACGTTTAGCCGGAGAGTCTGATGTCTGTTGGGACTTTGCTCAAACAAACGACTACCGTCACCGCTGCGGATAGCGCAGCTACGGTGTCAGGCTTGCCAAGCGTTGGCGTTGTTGGCATTCAGATCACGGGGACCGTGACGGGCACCACGATCTCGTTTGAGGCCACCGTTGATGGCACGAACTATGTGGCGCTGAACTGTACGCCGAGCAACAGCACGACAGCGGCTGCGTCTGCGGTCGCAACCGTTGGTGCGTGGACTGTTAACTCTGGCGGGTACACGGCAATTCGTGCGCGATGCAGCACGTTTGCCAGCGTGTCTCCCGTGTTAACGGTGCGTTTCGTCGGATCGTGACCGAACTCCTGCGCGTTCTCTGGCCTGTCGCGGCGATCTACGCCGTCCACCGCATTTGCGAGACGGTGACGCTCTTCGCGCCAATGCCTATTGTGCAGAAACTAGAGGAAGACCCGTACAGCGCGGTCGTGCCAGATGATCTGGTCGCCGTCGCGATGCAGTACCCGGACGGGTGGGCGCAGGAAGACATGATGAAGGCGATTCGTGAGAAGTACGATGCGCTCCGTGACTGGAATCTGGTGCGAAGTGCCTTCAACGTAGGGAGAATCGACGCATGACGGGTCCGGTGTATTTTGGCGGGGACGATCCACTTGGGATGCTTGATGAAGGGAGCGCGACTGTACCGTCCCTTGAAGGCCCGATCCTTGAAACGGAGATGCTCCGTGCGATGGAAGGGCTGTCCAACAACCCACTCGGCCCGAACGAGAAGGTTGCTCCGAACCCTCCGTCAAATAACACCAGCACGGCGTCAGAAAATGACGCTTCGTTGCGTCGTGCGCTGTACGGTCACGACTTCCCTGCCGCTGACGACGTAGAAAACATCGAATCGTCGGCGTGGGCGTCGTGGTGTCGTGGCTTGTGGGACAGCCGACGCGAAGCGGTGCAGATGCACTTGCACTTGGTCGAGCGAAATCGCTTGTTCCGTGCCGGTCAGCAGTGGATTTCGGCCAGCGGACTCGGCCCGTGGCGTGAACCGGCCCGTCCGCGTGATGCGGCTCGCGTGGTCTACAACATGATTGACAAGGCGCTGGATCAGCGGCTGCAAATCATGATGGATCAGAAGCCCGGGTTCTCCGTCACGCCGGTCACGCAAGACCCAGAGGACCGTCGCAAGGCCCAAGCGCAACAGATGGCGCTGGAGTACCAGTATGAGCAGCAGGAGATGCCGCGAATGGCGCGTGAGGCGTCATTCTGGGCGCAAACGGACGGCATTTCCTTCTGGCACGAATACTGGAATCCGAATCGTGGCCCGTGGGACGAGCGCATGGGGGATATCGCTGGGCAGAAGAAGCCCATGGGGGATATTGGCTGCCAGACGCTTCGGGTCGAGCAGGTTCGTGTCTCGCCTAACGCCACGGCCACACAGAAACCGCATTGGGTCATTATTCGGGAGGTGATCTCGCGTTCCGAAGCGGCGTATCGGTACGGCATTACGGGGTTGGATGCTGCCGACACGATGATGTCCACCGGCAACGGCCCGACGTACAGCGGATCGGAAGGGATCGGCGCGTGGGTGCTGTCGCAGACGACCATTGGCGAAGGCCAGCGTCTCCGCGATGAGGATGTGACCGAGCGGTTCACGGTCTATCTGGAGCCGCACCCCGATGTGCTGCCCGAAGGCTTGCAGATGGTGGTCGTTGGTGATGAAGTCGTATTTGGCCCCTCGCCCCTGATGTGGAACGTGATTCCACTGGTGCCCATACGCGACGGTTCCAGCGACCCCAGTTACTATCCTCGCCCCATCATGGAGCAATGGATAGACCACCAGATGCGCGTCAATGCACTCCTGTCAAAGTGGATCGAGAACATCCGGGTTAACGCGGGTGGTCGATTCCTGACGCGACCGAACGCGATTGCCACGGAAACCTTCATGGGCGGCGTGACTTCCATGATCGAAATCCGTGGCGCTGGTCCGATGTCCGACAGCATCCAGCCGGTCAACGGGTTTAGCGTGGGCGGCGATGTCAAAGAGGCGCTGGCGCTGGAGAAGAGCGCGTTTGAGAACGCCTCGGGCTGGAATACGGTCAGCCGTGGTCAGGTGACCGGCGAATCAGGCCGTGCCATCATTGCCAGCCGCGAACAGTTGGAGCGCGTGTTCAGCCCGTGCGTCAATGCGCTGGCAATGGCGTACACGGACTGGGGCAAGGTCACGCTGGCGGGGATGTCGTGGGGCTACGATATGCCGCGCTCGCTTGGCGCGATTGGCAAGGGTCGCCCTGACCTTGCTCGCGCTGTCTCGTCGTCAGATTTTGACGGGCAGAGCGATGTGAAGGTCGAAGCTGCGACGATGATGCCGATGCCGATGGCGTTCCGGCTGTATATGCTGGACAACTGGCTGCAAACCGGCGTGATCGACATGAAGGAGTACCGTCGTCGCCAGATGTTTGCCGTCGCCACCAACATTGCGTCTCCAGACGACGATCAGGAAGCGCGAGCCAAGCGGGTGGCTGACGCGATTCGGATGCAGACGCCGGTTCCTGAGCTTCGTTGGCAGGACAACGAGTCGATTCATCAGGACGTGCTGGAACGCGAGTTGCTGTTGCAGGACGACATCGACCCATCGATTATTGCCGCCGCGCAAGAGCGGTGGACCGCGCTTGCCAACCAAGCGCAGCAGAAACAGGGAGGAGGACCGCCACCCGACATGGGCGCGGCCCCTCCCGCTGGTGCTGGCCCAGCAAGCGGACCTCCCGCTGCCAGCGTACCAAATATCACACCGGGACAGTTACCGCTCGCGAGTGGCAACCCGCCGATTGGGATTACCAACCTTCTTCAGCAGAATTTGGCTGGCATTCCAGAGGCAGAACAGGCCGCGCAGCAAGCTGACATCTTATCCCGACAGCAATAGGATCGCTGCATGGACATCGGTGAAGCCATTTCCAGTGCCGTCGCCAACGCCCTCCCACCGCAACAAGACACCGTCGCGGCGGATGACGCTGAAGAGACACTGGCTCCAGACGCAGACGAAGGGGATGCCGTAGCGTCAGACGATAGTGCGGATGACGATGCGCCATCTGATATGCCAGAGGGGTACGTCGCTGTTCGCACGGTGACGGATGATCTGGCAACGGAGTTTACTCTTCGGGACGCAGAAGGAGAGGTTGAAGTTCCTGATTTGATGGTCGAGTACAAAGCCAACGGGAAGGTGCGCCAAGACCGTTTGGATCAGGTGGTGAAGCTGGCGCAGTGGGGCGTGTACAATCAGGAACGTGAGCAGAAGGTCCAGCAGGTTGAGCAGATGGCTCAACAGGTCCATCAGGAGCGCGAGCAACTCGCCGCCCTGCTGTCGGAACGTGAGTCACAGATTGAGAAGCTGCTGTTAGACGACGATTTCTTGATGGCTGTACGCGATGCGTATGGCGAAGAGAACTCGCCGGAAAGCAGGGCCACACGCGCAGAGAAAGCTGTCGAAGACCTTCGGGTTGAGCAGAAGATGTCTGTGATTGTGGAGACAGGTCAGCGGTTCTACGAGAACGAAGTAGCGCCAGCCCTCGACATGATTGCCGAGGCACTGCCGTCTGTTCCCGTGGAAGAACTGGCTCAGAAGTTTCAGATGGCTATGTACGCGCACGTTGAACGCGCTCCGAATGGGGAGCCGTACATCCCGGCGTCACGCTACGAAGCTGTCAGGCAGTACATCCTCGACGATTTGGCCGTCTGGGCACAAGCCCAGCATGGGCGTCGATCTCGCACAACTACCTCGGCTCCTCAACAGGAGACTCAGAAGGCGTTGGTCGAGCGCGATAAGGCCCGTGTGGAAGCGCAGCGAGCCAAGCGCGCCGTAGGACAGAAGATGGTCCCTGTGGGCAGTGCTGGGAAGCCGTCTGGCAAACCCAAGGCTGTCGCAGGCAACACCGTAGATGACGCCGTAGCGAGTGCGCTGAACTCGGCGTTGTCATCCTTTCGCTGATAACATCCTAGAGGTGACCCGTGGCTAACCCCACTCTTATTACCGATGGCGAACTGACTGGTTTGCTCAAGAACGTGTACGCGCAGTTCCGTGAGAAGGTGCAGAACCTCGTCACGCCGCTCCTCGCGCAGTTGGAGAAGGGACGTGCCGGTGGCCCGCGCAATATGCGTTGGGGCGGCAACGATGTGTTCTTTGACGTGGTGACGGGTCGTCCGTCTGGCGCGACGTTCTCGTCGGCTGGCTACTTCCCGCCCGACACGACGGCGACCGAAGTGCAGGCTCGCGTTGGTATCGTCCGTGCCTACACCACCCGTCAGGTTGACGGTTTGGCGTTCGTCGGAACGCAGTCGAAGGACGCGGCCTTCACGACCATCGCCACCAAGACGATGGAAGAAATCAAGGACGCCTCCATGCTGCTCATGCAGCAGGCGTTGCACAACAAGGCTGACGGCGTGGTGGCCTTGGTTGGCACGGTGAACAGCACGACCGAAATCATCGTAGCTTCGCCCTATGGCGTGGCGAACGCTGGTCAGGGTGCGCTGCTCCTGTCTATTGGCGACCACATTGCGGTGCTGGACACGTCGGTGTCAAATGCCGTCCTTGGTCGTGCGACTATTACCGGCATCACCAACAGCGGCGACAACGCCACGCTGACGCTGGGCACGGCCATCTCGGGCATGGCGGCGACGGACAAGATCGTGAAGGCGACGGCAAACGACACGTCGTTTAACAGCGCCATGAATGGTCTGATCAACATCACCAACCGCGGCAACGCCTACGCCACGTTGCACACGATCAGCAACGCGACGTACAGCATCTGGGATGCTACGCGCCTCGTCGCTGGCACGGACACGCCGGATGCGACCCAGCCGACCGAATCGGACATCTGGGACTTGATCCAGCGCATCGCGGGTCGCTCTGGCAAGGACGCCAACGTGAAGCCCAAGGACTTCCTGCTAATGACCACGCCGGGTCTTGCCAAGAAGCTCATGGAGTCGATGGTGGCGCAGCGTCGGTTCACCGCTGGCGAGTTCGGCACCACGATCAAGGGTGGCTACAAGGCCATTGAGATTTGTGGCATCCCGTGCGTGACGGACTACTACGTCCCCGCTGGCACGATCTACCTCCTGCACATCCCGTCGCTGTCGTGGGTGGATGCGAAGGACTGGGGCTTCGTGGAGTTTGAGGGCGCTGGTCCGTGGCGTTGGTTGTCTGGCCGCGATGCGTTTGAAACGACGTATGGCTGGTACGGCAACCTCGCCTGCTTGGCGCGTAACGCGCACGGCAGCATCACGGGCTACACCGACACAGCCCGCTACTCGCACATCTAAAGTCGCGGTGGGGGGTGGTAGCAATCCGGCTACTGCCCCCCATTGGGATCAACTTGGAGACTTCAGATGGCATATAACTTTTTTGCTCCGAAGCCCGGACGGCTGGGCGTCCACCCGAATGTCGTGTCAAGTGACATGAACCCCACGGGCGGCACGTTGGCGGCTGGCACGGAAAACCACAACGTCTGCGCTTCACCGGCCAAGGCGTACATCAACCGTGCGTCGGTGTGTGCAGCCGTCTATCCCACGGCGGCTACGTCCTGCGTCGCCACGCTGTTCAAGATGACGGGCGCGACGGCAGTGGCACTGACCAGCGGCCTTGCGATCAGCGCAGCGGCGGCTGATACGCCGCTTCAGTTTGTCTTCCTGACGACGACCACGGATGCCAACCGGACGCTGAATCAGGGCGACAGCCTCCGCGTGGCGCTGGTGACGACGGGCGCAGTGTCGGTCCAGCCTGACGACCTTGCCGTGTACGTCGAACTGCTGGTGACCGAGTAACATGACCACGCCCGTGATTCTGGTGAATCCTGCGGGCATCCCCGAGCCGTCGCCTGAGATTCAGCGGCGGCTTCGGGAGGTGCATGGTGGACTCAAGTTGCGCTTGATTGACACTGGTGTCCCCACATGGTCCGTGTGCATGGAGTGGCAACCTGATGACCGTCGCTGGGAATGGTGCCAGACGGAGCAATACGACCGAAAGATGGCCTACGACATTATTGGTTATCTTCCCCTTGGCTGTTCTCCTGATGAAGCGCCGTCGTACCTTGAAAAGATGATGCGGACGTTTCCGCGTGAAGACATTCAGCGTTTGTCAGACTCGGTGAGTAACTACAACACGGGTGTGGTGAACAGCGCCGTTGAAGAAGCGATTGGGGATATGCTGGATAGCGCCAATCCGTCCACGATTCGTCGTGGCCGTGGGCGTCCGCGCAAAGTTTCTTGAGAGGTAGCGTATGCCGGTAGCCACGTTTCAGATGCTGATTGACAGTACCAAGGAGTACATGGACGCAGAGTCCTCGTCTCGGTGGTCTGACACGACGATTAAGGCCGTTCTCAATTCCGTCTTTGACGGAGAATGGTCGCAGATTCTGAACGCTGCCCCATACTACACGTTCAACCAGAAGCTGGTCACGACTGACGCGAACGGGCAAATCCTGTTTACGGACTTGAACGACGGCAGCGGTGACACGCAAAAGAATATGTACCGCATCCTGTCGGTCAACGACGGGAATTTTCTGTACACCGAGACGAGCTTCCAGAACGTCCCGCTGGCGACGACGACAAACTATCTGCCAACGTACCCGAGGACGTACTACGTCGCGGGTCAGGCGATCCAGTTGCTGCCTGTCGCACAAGGGACGCCGACGTATGTGGCGGTCAACTACAAACCGACCTCCCTGCTCGACCTTGCCAGCACCAGTTCCACGATACAGTACCCCGAGAACAGCTACTTCATCGTCGTATGGGAAGCAGCGTCACAGTTGCTGCTCAAGGGTGGCGCAGAGTCCCGTGCAGCGGGTGACTTGAAGGCGCTGGCAAACGGGGAGCGTCAGATCATGCTGGACGATATCCGTCGCCGCACGATCAACCCGACGCGCATGGCGTACCCAGATGTGAAGTACGACTGGGGTGGTGGCTGATGGCGCGGGATAAGTTGCTGGATCAACAGCCCATGATGGACGGTGGGCTGAACAGCATCTCTGACGACGTTGCGCTGACCCCGACGCAACTCCGCAAGGCTGGCAACGCCCGTCTGACGGACTTTGGGGCCATCACCAAGCGTGGTGGTACCCAGCGGTCCAGCGCGGCCTTGAGCGCCCATCCTGTGCTGAATGGCTACACATGGCTCAAGGACGGCGGCACCCAAGAGATCATGGCGATGTGCAACGGGACGTTGCGGACGACGACCTACGGCGCGTTCCCATGGACGTGGGCCAGCCAGACGGGGACGTTCTCCACGTCCGTCGCGCCGTCGTTTGCCCAGTTCCGTGACGGCACGAACGATGTGGTCTACATCGCAGACGGCGGCTTGCTCAACGCTTGGGACGGCACCGCTGTCACGACGGACATTGCAGGCACGGTTGCGGTCAACACCATCGTCGTCCACAACGAGCGGCTGTGGGGATGCGGGAACCCGTCGTTCCCAGATAGCATCTTCTACTCGGACATCAACAACGGCTCAACGCTGGGCAACGGGTCGCTGAATGGTGGGCAGATCATCGTCCGCACGTTCTCCGACGAGACGGTGGTTGGATTGGCAAGTGTCAGCACCTCGCTGCTGATCTTCCACCGTCGCGGCATTTCTCGTTTGACAGGCTACGGGCAGGACGACATCACGGTCACCCCGTCTGGCATCACGTCCGATGTCGGGACGATTGCCAAGAAGTCCATCGTCAGCATTGGCAACGTGGCGTACTTCGTGTCAGAGCGTGGGTTATACCGCTGCAACGAAGCCGAAGTCGCGCCTGTGTCGAGCAAGGAAACGCCTGACCCGCTGCTGCCGCTGATCCGGTCGATGGCGTCGGCAGACTTCAGCAACATCCGCTGCACGTTTAACCGGGCTACGCGAGAGTTGTGGATCACGTTGCCTGAGATCGGCGTGTACACCTACCACACCACGCTGAACGCATGGACTGGCCCGTGGGACGGGGCGTACATCGACCCTGACACAAGTTCCATGTGGGAGACGCTGAACACAGAAGGCCTCCCTGTGACGCTGCGTGGGGATGCCAGTGGATACGTCAGTCTGTGTGATGCCAGTGTGGCGCTGGATAACGTCAACGCAGACGGGACGGGTGGGTCGGCGTACACGTTCAACGTGCGTCTGCACCGGATGTACTGTGGCGATACGGCGACCTATAAGGCGCTGCGCTGGGGGTATCTAACGGCGCAGTTGCGTGGGTCTGCCGAGTGCCGTGTCAGTTGGACGACGGGCGAGGTGATGGGATCGTACAGCTTGCCGTTCTCGTTCTACGGGATTTGGGGTGGTGGTCTGTGGGGGACGAGCCAGTGGGGATCGGCCAGCAGCCAGAGCTACCGCATCCCGATGGGCGGGGCAGGCTATTTTATAGACGTGAACATTATCGACAGCGGTCAGACGATCCCCGTGTTTAGTAACTTCCAGTTAGAAACCTTTTCGCTGGGCAGACGATAAATGGCACAGACCGTAGGAACACATGGCGTTGCTGTGTTTACGTCGCCCAGCAACGGCGACACGCTCGACGCCACGGTTGTCAAAGGCAACGACAACAACTTGCGTTCGGCGTATGTGGATCACGATGCAGACGGTGGGCTGCACGTTCAGTCGTCGTCGCTGGCGACCCGCTCCTCGCCGGGGTCGCTGGGCCGGAAGTGGCTGACCACGGACCCGAGCAGCTACCGTCTCTTCTTTGACGACGGCAGCGCATGGTACGAACTGTCGTACCTGTCCACGAATGGCGGCACGGTCACGGGCAACATGACCGTCACGGGGACACTGACGGCCTCGGTGACGGGGCCTGTGACGGGCAACGCCAGCACGGCCACGGCGCTCCAGACAGCCCGCAACATCAACGGCGTGGCGTTCAACGGCACGGCAGATATCACCGTGACGGCAGCGGCTGGCACGTTGACGGGCAGCACGTTGAACAGTGGCGTGACGGCCAGCAGCCTGACCAGCGTGGGCACGTTGGGCACGTTGACGGTCAGCGGCAACGCGACGTTTGACACCAACACGCTGTTCGTAGACGCGACGAACAACCGTGTCGGTATCGGCACGGTCAGTCCGATTGCTCCGCTGCACGTTGTTGGCAATACAAAAGTTGGCACGGGAGCCGCAAGCAACTCACAGGTGTTGATGGTCAACACGCCGAGTGGGTCAGCGGCTGGACTGCAACTGTTCCAAGACGCTAACGAAAGCTGGGTTATTTCTAATCCGGCAAGTTCAACCGCTCTGACGTTTGCAAACAGTGGTGCTGAACGGATGCGTCTGGACGGTGTAGGCAACCTTACCGTAGACACGAACACGTTCTACGTTGACGCGACGAACAACCGTGTCGGCGTAGGCACGGCAACGCCGACCATCAAGCTGCAAGTTGAAACCGATGTAAATGCGTCGGATGGATTGTTTGTTCGCAATCTGAATACGGGGTCGAGCGCGTTTGGTGCAGTGACGGCAGCAAGCGCCGTTGGCAGCTTCCAGATGCGGGCGTATTCAGCCGCGCACACGACGTTCCCAAACCGCGCTGTCCTGCAAAGCGATTCCACGTTTACGAATGGCTTGTCAGTTGTCGCAGGCGGTGCTACGCCGATTTCTTTCCTGACCAATTCAACCGAACGCGCCCGCATCGACTCCTCCGGCAACCTCGGCCTTGGGGTCACGCCGAGTGCGTGGAACAGCAGCTACAAGGCGATTGACGTTGGCAACTCGATGGCGCTGATCGGATCGGCTAGTGCAGCCGACTTGTATTTCAATGCGTACATCGACTCTGGTAGCACGTTCCGGTACAAGCAAAACGCTGCGGCTGGCGCGTACTCGCTGGCCCTCGGCCAGCATCGCTGGTACAATGCGCCCAGTGGCACCGCCGGTAACGCGATCACGCTTGTGCAAGCGATGACGCTGGATGCGAGTGGCAACCTCGGCATTGGCGTCACGCCAAGTGCGTGGGGTGGTGTTGGCAAGGCGATTGAAATCAATAACGTCGGCAACGCGATATGGTCCCCCCAAGCGTGTGATATTCGGGCGCTTGCAAATGCGCGCTACGACGGTGGCCAGTACCGCTACACAAACTCAGGGAACCCTGCGGCTGGGTACTTTGTCAACGGAAGTGCGACGGGTGGACACGTTTGGTATAACGCACCGTCTGGCACGGCTGGGAATGTCATCACGTGGAATGAGGTGTGGCGCATCTCGGCCAGCGGGCATTTTCTTGCCGGTACCGACGCGACCTACGACATCGGCGGGAGCGGGGTCAGCAGGCCGAAGGACGTGTACCTGAGCGGCAAGGCGGTTGTGAGTTCGGGCGCTACACAGCTTTGGCTTGGGTTAAGCAGTGCCACATACCCGAGCATTGGCGCAGCCGGTACAGGTGAATTGATCCTCTCATCTGATATCACGCGCTTCTTTGATAAGGCGTCCTCAGCCGAGGTGATGCGTGTTACCGCAACAGGCAATGTCGGCGTGGGCGCAACCTCGTTTGGCACGTCTGCGGCGAAGGTCATTGCCATAGGCAACGGCACGGCCCCGACCACCTCGCCTGCTGGCATGGGTCAACTGTACGTCGAAGGTGGTGCACTCAAATATCGCGGGTCGAGCGGCACCGTCACTACTATCGCGAACGCATAAGGAGCAACCATGAGCACTCCTGTTACCATCTCGACCGCTGTGATCAACTACACCAGCGGCACGACCGACTGCCAGTGCAGCATCGAAACCACGGTGCTGTCCATTGGCGTCACCTACGTCGGCACCAGCGTCTCGCTCCAGAGCGACGATCTGTCACCGGACTGGACCGACGACGAACTCTGTGCAGCGGTGGCGACGGCGCTAAACGTCCCGGTAACGGACGTGTCGGTCGCGGTCGCGCCGGTCCCTGCGCCTGTTGTTCCTCCCGTTGACCCTATCAACTAATTATGACTGACCAGATGCAGCCCAAGGGTGAACCGGCCAGCTTGGCCGTGCGCGTGTTGTGCAAGCAGTTCGCTGACCGATTCGTCGCGGAGCGGGATCAGTTGGCAAAGATCGCGTTTGAGTCGGACGGTCGTGACCCGAGCGTCTGGTCGTTTGATCCGTTCGCGGGCACGTTCGTGCCTGTCGCATCCGCTGACACTCCCACGGAATAGGTGACACATGGCCACGTTTAATAAGTTCGACCCGTTTGTTGAGGCGGTCGCGGAGAAGGTCCACAACCTGGGCACGGATACGCTCAAGGTGATGCTGTCGAACGTGCTGCCGCTGGCGGCGAACGGGATCAAGACGGACATCACGGAGATCACGGCGGGCAACGGCTACACGGCGGGCGGTAATCAGGCCACGCAGGCTACGTCGTCGCAGACCAGCGGCACCTACAAGCTGGTGCTGAACGACCCGACCGCATGGACGGCATCGGGTGGTTCGATTGCCACGTTCCGTTACGCTGTGCTGTACAACGACACGGCCACGAACAAGGAACTGATCGGCTGGTGGGATTACGGGAGTGCGGTGTCGCTGGCCGTTGGCGACTCGTTCACCGTAGACTTCGATCCGTCCACGGGCGTCCTGACGCTGGCGTAATCACTGGCAGACCGGAGAGTCTATGGCGGTATCGCAGTTTCTAGCCAAGTACCACACGATCATTAAGCCGACCATCACCCTTGCGTCGTTAGCCAACGGCGCAGGGCGTGTGTCGGCGATCATCGACAACACGACGACACGGGCACCGATGGCGATGGTGTTCGTGAAGGTGACCACGGGCGGCACGGCACCAAACGCGGGCACGCCGATTCGTGTATATCTCATCCGGCATAGCAACGACACGACCGACCTGTCGGACAACGGGTTGGGGTCTGCGGATGCCGCCGTGGCGGCAGAGCCGACAAACGGTGAGGTGCTGGGCGCGATTGTCGTGACGGCTGCGACCAACACGACGTACACCAAGACGTTCCTCGCCTACGATCTGCCGCCTGACTATAACATCGCGGTGTGGAACGCTATCGGCCAAGCGTTGAACGCCACGGCGGGCAACTTTGAGGTGCAGGTCCTGCCGATCACGATGGAAGCGCAGTAACGATGCCGAGCGTGTACCGCCTAAGCACAAACTCAAACGCGACTGGCACCAACGTCACGGGACTGAACTACGTCACGGGCGGGTACACGTTCGCGTTCTGGGCAAAGGGGCCAAATAACAATGGTGGCGGAGATATTATTCGACAATCTTCGACGGCCAATACAGCGCGAGACGGGTACATCATCACGTTTGGCTCTGCGGAACTGCAAGCGCGTCATTTAACGGCAACGACAGCCACCACATACAATGCCGCTTCAAACAATCGTCATCACCAGAGGATTTGGCAGCACTTTGCCATTACCTACGACGGCTCTGTTGTCCGAGGTTATGTCAATGGTGTGCTTGTCGGTCGCACCGCAGCCGCAAATGTCCCGACCGCAAACGCTGCGTGCACGACTACGCTAGCACCATCACCAGCAATCAATAGCGTCTTCGCTGGCAATCTGTTCGACTTGCAAATCATCCTTGGCGCGTCTGTCCCTGAACAAAACATTAGAAAGCTGATGGACCCGACCGTCGTCAATCCAAACCTAAAAGGGCGCTACTTTGGGCTGGGATTTGTCGGCGTCGGCGCTGGCGGCATCTTGGTTGACGAATCTGGTAGCGGCAACAACCTGACTGTACCCGTAGCACCCGGGCGACTCGACATTGCCGAAGAGCCGCCCATCCGTCCCACGTTCGCTTAACGAGAGCACACATGGTCATCACGATTACCTCCTACGCCGTCGATCCTGTCGCGAACACGGTGGACGTGCGCTACGGGTACAGCATCGACGACACGGTGCTGAACCAAGCGATCCCGCGCCTGTCGGAGATCGTGCTGTCGCAGACGGTCCCGCCGCTCAACGTGCCAGACTGGAGCGACGACGATCTGTGCAGTGCGCTTGATACGGCGCTGAACCAGCCCGCAGGGACGTGTGTGATGGCGCAGCCCGCGCCGTAAGCCGTGTCACGTCGCCGGGTATCAGCCCGCGCCACGGGACCGTATGGGCAGCAACGGTTCATTGGCATCAAACCTGCAGCAGGGGGGACCGCGTTTTCGCTGGTCGCCTCTGTTGCCGCGTTTACGCTGGCAGGGCAACCGGCGACACTCAGCACGTCTAAGCGCCTCACGGCTGACGCAGGATCGTTTGCTCTAGCAGGACAGCCCGCTACGCTTCGGGCTGGCAAGTCGGTCACAGGTGGTGTTGGCACGTTCAGCGTTGTGGGCAACGCTGCCAGATTCCGTGTTGCTCGCGCCTCGTCGGTTGGATCGTTTGCGCTGACGGGACAGGCTGCGACACTCAAGGCTGGCAAGAACCTTGTCTCTAGCGTCGGCCCGTTCACGCTGACGGGCCAGCCCGCGACGCTGCGCCTTGGCAAGAAGCTCACGTCGTCCGTTGGCGCGTTCACGCTGACAGGACAAGCCGCCACCCTCCGTGCTGGCAAATCTGTCACAGGCGGGGTGGGCACATTTACGCTGACTGGGCAGTCATCCGCGCTGAAGGTCAGCAAGCGGCTGACATCATCGGTTGGCGCATTTGTCCTGACAGGGCAACCGGCCACACTCAAGTCAGCCACACGCCTCACCGCGTCTGCCACGGCGTTCACGCTGACTGGCAACGCTGTCAACTTTGGCGTTGGCAAAAAGCTGATCTCAGCCGTTGGCGCATTTACGCTGACCGGCCAAGCGGCGAACGCCAAGTACGGCAAGGCAGTACAGGCAGCAGCCGGAACCTTTGTCGCCTCTGGGCAAGACGCATCCCTGCGCTTGAGCCAAGTGATGCCGTCCGATGTTGGCGCGTTTGCGCTGACCGGCAACGACGCATCGCTCAGTGTCTCGCGCATCGTGGTGGGGGCGGCTGGATCATTTACGCTGGCTGGGCAAGCGGCGGGGTTGCGGGTCAACCGTCCGATTCAGGCAGCGGTTGGGACGTTTGCGCTGACAGGTCGTGCGGCATCGCTGGGTCGCCAGATTCGCCTGACCTCTGGCGCGGGATCGTTTACGCTGACGGGTCAGAGCGCGATCCTGCTGGAAACCAAGCTGCTGGTAGGCAGTGCCGGATCATTTGCTTTGACAGGGGGGAACGTGGCGTTTTTCTACCGCAGGTCGCAGGTCGGGCAAAACAGGCTTGGCCTGTTCCCAAGCCCCGTCAACTCGGTGGGCGTGATCGACTCCAACACGGTGCGGTCTAACGACAACATCACGGTCGTGGCGCTGAACGCGCATGACAGCGATGCGTCGATCCATATGCAGTCAGGGCTGCTGATCAGCCGCCCGACCATCACCGCAGAGGGTGCCACCTACTTCTGCACGGATACCAGAGACACCTACACCTACGTCAGTAACGCATGGGTGCAGTCTGGCTGGGCGCACTGGTATGGGTCGTTCTCGGACTACACCGACCAGACGATTGCGACGATCAACACGGCCACCCGTATTACGTTTGACACCGTAGACATGGTGTCTGGGTTTAGCTTGGTCAGTAGCTCGCGGATGACAGCGGCGTATGCGGGGAACTACAACTTCCAGTGGAGCGGGCAATTTACCAACTCGGACTCTGCCGAACAGGACGTGGAAATCTGGGTGCGAATTAACGGGGTGGATGTCGTCGGATCGGCGGGGCGCATTTCAGTGCCAAAGCGTCACGGGTCTACGGACGGCCATGTCCTTCCGGGCTGGAACTACTACCTGCCGCTGGTGGCTGGCGATTACGTCGAGTTGTACTGGGCTGCGTCGAGTACGACAGTCAGGCTGGAGCATAGGATCGCCAGCGCATGGGCACCGTCTACGGCGTCCATCATTGCTACGATGGACCGGATATAACCCTACTCAAGAGGAACGGAGACATGGCAAAGAAGCGTGGTGGACTAGCGGGCGTATGGGATCGGAATAAGGGTGTGATTAAGAAAGTCGCGCCGATTGCGGCTGGCTTCATCCCCGGTGTTGGACCTGCTGTTGGCGCTGCCCTTGGTGCCGCGATGGGCGGCTTGGATCGTCCCGGCAAGGGCGGGATCGGCCTTGATGTGGGCGGTGCTGTCCGTGGCGGTCTTGAAGGCTACGGTGGTGCCAAGCTGGGTCAGGCGGCGAAGGGTGGCCTTGCCAAGATGTTCACGGCTAGCCCGTTGGATAAGCTGACGGGCGCTCCGCAGGTTGGCCTGACGGCTGGCGGTCCTACGTCCTATGGTGCGGCGGGAAGCTTCCAGCCTGCAATGGCTGGCGCAGGGGCTTCTGCTCCCGCAGCGGCATACACGGGCAACATCGGTGGGTATGGCATTGGGATGCCGCTTGGAAGCGCAGCCCCTGTCCCGTCGAGTGCGATGGCTGATTTGCCTAAGATGGATATGTCTAAGATGATTCGCACGACCCCGACTAGCCGAGCGCCGATGCCCGATATTGGGATGCCACAGGCGACGACCGATGGGATGTTTAAGGGGGCGCTTACGCCAAAGACGCCGCGCAGCTTGGGAAGCATGGCATCTGATGCGTTTGGCAAGGACGGCTACCTTGAGCGCAACGAGCGGATGCTTGGTGGCATCGCGAAGGGTGTCGGCAGTGTGCTTGGTGGCCGTGCCGAAGCTGGGGCGCTGGAAAGCCAGACGGAGTTGGCGCGACAGAAGTTTGAGTACGAGAAGCAGCAGGACGAGACCGAGCAGGAACGTCGCCGTCGTATTGCTGAACTGCTGATGCCGATGTTCACGCAGATGCAGTCTCGCCAGTCCTACGGGGGATAATCATGGCAACGTATAACACGGCGTTTGGCTCGCTGCCCGGATACAAGGAGATGATGGGGACGACCAACACCACCGCTGGCGGCGAAGAGAAGCAGCCTACGGTGTACGGTGGTCAGACCCAGACGCAGCGCACCACCCAGCAGCCCGCGCAGACTTTCGCGCAGATGCAGCAGCGTGGCGTAGCTCGCCCTCCTGCCCCGACTGGCCCCACCGCGACGGCCTTCGGGCAGTACGGGGGCAGTCAGCAGGGGCAGCAGTTGCGCTCTCAGTTGCAGCAGCGCCTGACAGAGTTCGGTCAGGCTCCGTCGCGCTATGACACGCAAGCGTTCCAGCAGATTCGTGGCGCACAAGCCGCCAACCTCCAGTCGGAATACGGCGCACAGCAGAAGGCGCTGAACGAAGACTTGGCCCGTCGTGGCCTGTCGGCGTCAAGCATTGGTGGTGGTCGCATGGGCGATCTGGCAGGACAGCAAGCCCGTGCGTTGTCGTCCCTCGACGCGCAGTTGTTGCAGCAAGCGGCGGACACGCAGGCGCAGGATCGTGCCCAGTTCATGCAGTCAGGGCAGGGTCTGGCCGAACTGGCGGGGTCACAGGACTTGGCGCAGTTTGAGGCCAACCGTGTGGCACAGGCGGCGACGTTTGAGAACCAGTTGCGTGCCGCTCAGTTTGGGCAGCAGCAGTTTGAACAGGCTGGACAGGAAGCCTTCCAAGGCGCACAAGCCGAAGAAGCCGCCTCGCAAGCCGCTCGCCAGTTTGATCTGTCGGCACTCGGCCAAACGGCGGGACTGTCGCTGGACTTGCAGCGGTTGCTGGGCACACAGGAAGCGGAACGGGCTGGACTGACGGGCCAGTTTGGCGGGGTGCAGACGTTGGCGGGTCAGCAGCAAGCCGAACAGCGCCGTCAGTTTGATATTCAGCAGCGGTTGCAGGAGCAGCTTGGACTGGGCGGGCTTGGCATCCAGCAGCAGGAAGTGGGCATCAAGCAGCAAGCATTGCAGCAGCAGGCCACGGATGCGGCAGCAGAGCGTAATCTCCGAGCGTCAATGCAAAGCCGTGAGTTGACGGCTGCTGAACAGCAGCAACTAAAGGAGATTACATCACGCAGGGACTTGCAGACGCAGCAGATTACCGAACAGGCTCGCCAGTTCGGGTTGCAGTTGACAGAGCAGCAGGCTGCTCGACTCTATCAGGGTGGGTTTACAGCGCAGGAGCTTGCACAGGAATCGCAGAAAATCTCCAACCAAGCGTATCAGTTCAACACGCAGATGACCGTGCAGGGATTGCAGAATGCTGCGATCAACAATCTGGAACAGCAGCGGATTACCAACCAGCAAAGTCAGTATGGGTCAACTTTTGCTGAACAGGTTGCTGCTCGCTTGGCCGAACAAAGCATCCAACGTGAACAGGTTGGCGTGTCTCGACTGTCGGCAGAAGCAGAAGCGCGTCTGGCAGAGAATCAGTTGATGCTGCAAATCGCACAGACATTGGGGACTCTCACGCCGACGCAGATTCGCAACATTATTACCGGCGGGACAACCAGTGGCACTGGCGGGACTGGCGGCACAGGTGGTTCTGGTGGCACTGGCGTGAGCGGTGGCAGCACGTTTGGTGGCGGCGGCACTATTGATGAGGGCGGCAATTACGGGAACACCTTTTACCCGCCTGCTGCCGTGACATACAGCACACCACCCGCTGGGCTTCCGGCTGTCCCTGTAGGTGATCCACGGTACATTGGCGCGACGGCACAGGCGGCAGATGGTAAGACATACCGCTGGAACGGAACAACCTATGATGTCGTCCCCACAGAGGATTAATTATGGCACGACGTAGCGGGATGATGACGGCGCTGCAAGCGGCGCTGGCTGGCTTCTCTGGCGGCATCGAAGGCCGGATGCAGCAGCGAGCGGCAGACGAGGAAAAGAGTCGCGTTGCGGCGGCTCTTGAGCGGCAAGCGCGAATGGATACGGCAGCGGCTGAACGTCAGTCGATGCTGGACCAGATCGCGCTGGGCGAGAAAGGCTTCGTTGAGAGAGGCGTTCGCGAAGAGCGGGCGAAGGCTGCTGCCCCGGCGCTGGGGTCAATGGTCAGCACGGCGCTGTCCAGCTTCGGCATGGGCGGTGGCCCTGCTGGCGTACTGCCCGATATGTCTACCGTGCAGAAGGCGGCGGGGACATACCGCAACGCCCCCGCGCAAAGCTTCAATGTCGGCGGCAAGACCTACGAGCAGATGCAGACCAAGCAGGAACGGGATGCAATGGATATGGCGCAAGACGAAGAGGCAAAGGCTCGTCAGTTGCAGCAAGCGGAGCGTGTCAAAGCGACGGAAGCGCAGCGTGTTGCTGAGGCGAAGAGCGCAGATATTGCTGATGCGAAAGCGGCATGGAAGGCGGCAGGGCTGTCTGACGCAAAGGCAGAAGTCGCTGCACGAACTGGAGCGAAGTACGGCGATGTCATGATGAGCGACAAGGATATGCAAGCCCTTGGCATCTCACGAGGTCAACTGAAACTCGCGCAAGATCGATTTGATTTTGAGAAGGGCAAGGGTGAAGGCGAAACTCAGCAAGGCCAAATTTCCAACGGCCTCCAAGCAATGGGTAAAGCTCGTGCAGCCACTGCCTTGAACCTTCTGGAAACCAACACTCAAATCATGAAGAAGTTTGAAGATGACTTGCGTGATGGGAAGCTGAAGATGACAGGCGTTCAGCTTGAAGCCGCACGAAAGGCTTTGGCTGGCACACCGGGGTCTGCCATTGCCGAAGAGGCGCTAAACAAGGGCAACTTCTTGATTGATAAGAACCCAGCGCTCCTCCGATACATCCGTGCGGGCAAGTCTATTGCCAGCGCCGTGCGTGAAATTACGCCCCGTGGTGGATCAAACTTGATGATGCAGATGGAAATTGCATTGTCAGGCATTGGCCCCGGCGGCACGGAGCCAGAGTCGTTGGCGCAGGTTGATGCGTTTCGCAACGACTTGCTGATGGGTGTGCGGACGGGCGTGGAAGCGATGACGGGCAAGCCGAGTGGTGGGACGGAAGGCGGGAAGAGCGCGATGTCGGCCCAAGAGTGGATGGCGCAGAACCCTAAGCGCGATGATGAAGACCGCGATCAGTATCGTGCGCGGTATAACCAGAGGGGTCGATAATGCCACAGGATGATTTTGATAAGGCATTTCAGAACGTCTATGGCAAAGGCAAGAAAGCGGCTCCGGTAGTCCGGTCAACTGATCTTGATGAAGAAGATGAGTTTGACAAAGCCTATGCTCAGACAACCAAGCAGCCCGCTAAAACAACAGCCCCTGCTGAAGCAACGGCTGTCTCTGACAAGCCCTATGTCCCAACGCAGCGGCTTCGTGCCATCGCACAAGGGGCTGGGCTTGGCCTGACGGACGAGCTTGAAGCAGCCTTTCGCTCTGCCTTTTCTGGGAAAGACGGGGAAACATACGAGCAAGCCAAGCAAGACATTGCGGACAAGCTGGCCGCATATCGTGAAGATCGCCCCAAAGAAGCCATTGCCTACGAACTTGGCGGTGGGCTTATCACTGGCCTCGCTGGCGGTGCCCGTGCGTTAGCGGCGACGGCTGGCCGGGCTGGGTTGCGGGAAGCCCTCAAGGCTGGGGCAAAGACGGCGCTTGCCAGCAATGTGGGGCAGGGTGCGATCTCTGGCTATGGCGCTGGAGAGGGCGGGGCGCTGTCTGGCGAGCGGCTGAAGGGCGCTGCCATTGGCGGGACGGTGGGCGCGGCCCTTCCTTTTGTCGCCAGCAAGGCCGCAAGCAAGGTGGCCAAGTATGTCTCACCGACTGCCGCAGGACAAGCAGCGTCGTCTGCGTATGGACAGGCGCAGCGATTTGTGGCAGATCAGTTGTTCAAGGCAAAGCCACTTGAGCGGTTTGGTCGTGCGATTGAACCCACCGACATCACGCGCATTCAACGTGAGGCGGCTGCGACACTCCCCGGCGCATTAGACGGTCCAACAGCCCAGTCACTGGATGTTGGGGTCACTGGCGCACGGGCCGCAGAAGGGAAAGCACGGGCGGCACAGGAAGCGGCAAAGGAGCGCGTTCGCCTTGCCACACTCGAAGTGACGAAGGCCAAAGAAGCCCAGCGTGCGGCGGTGAGTGCCGCCAAGACCGAGGGACGGACGACGGTCTCTGAGGCACAAAAGGTGGCCCGTGATGTGACGCAGCGAGGGATGTCACGCGCAGAGCGCCTCCGTCAAGCGGCAGACGAAGCGCGAGGCATCCTCCCCGAAGTCAAAGCGCAGGAGCTTGAGAAGACGCTGGCGGTCAAAGAACAGGCCGCAGCGACTCGTGCGGCTGGAACGTCACGCGCACAGGCACTGAAGCAAGCAGGGAAAGAAGCGTCATCAACCGCCAGTCAGCTTGAAAAGAAAACCAGTGAAGCGGCAAAGCGTGCGGTGTCCGAAGGCCGACAGGCGGCGAAAGTAGCGGCTGAAGATGTGGTAGCCCGTGCCAAGGAAGAAGCGGGACAGGCAATTCAAGGGTTGCGTGGGATGCAGCCTCGCGGTGCGGCAAAAGAACTCCAAGAAACAATCCGCAAGAGTCAAACAGGGGAAGCTGTTGGGCATTATGAAGCCATCAGAAACATTGGTGCGCCCCCAGAGCCTGACCCTGAGATTTATCGGGAAATCTTTGCTTCTCCAGCACTGAAAGATGCCTTTGGTGCCGCCGAAGGGGCGTTGCAGAAGGAGATGCGGAACGAACTCCCCGGTGCGCCGATCCGTGCGGCTCGCAGAGTTTTGGCAATCGATGGGACAGAAGTCCCAGAACTGACGCTAGAAAAGATGGACATGATGCGTCGAAAAATCCTTGAGCCTCAAGTGCGAAAGGGAGAGAACGTCGTTGGTCTGTCTCGCTCGCAAAAGAAAGAAGCGTTCGACACGATTAATCGGCTGGAAGAACGCTACCTTGCTGGGTTCGGGACTGATGATGCGGCAGAAGCTTTGCGGACGGCACGGACTGCCTACCGTGATAAGTTCTTGCAGCTTGAAGCGGTGCAGGAAGGGCTAAACCTTGGCACAGTCAAGGCAGGGAAAGCGTCTGGCATCTTGGCTCAAAGCCGCAAAGAGTTGGACGAAGTGGTGAAGCGCGTCGAAGGCATGACGGACGATCAGAAGGTTGGATTCCAGACTGGCGCACGGGAATGGTTTGATCGACTCGTGCAGGAATCTCCAAACGATGCGCTAGAGTTTGCCAAGAAGTTCAGGAGTGAAGCGTCTCAGAGGAGACTTGCGTTGACGTTTGGCGACGAAGCGGTTGAGCGTCTTCGCCAGTTTGCGCCCGATGTGTTGGCAGGCAAAACAAAAGCCGCCGCAGAAGCGGCACGGGCAGAAGCGGCAACACTCGCAACGCAGATTACGCAGCGTGGTCAGGAGGCAGTTACGCCGCTTACTGGACGTGCAACACGGGCACAGTCTCTTGCGGAACGTGCGACAGCACAGGGCAAGGAACGTGCGGCCTCTGCGCTTCAGCAGCGTGAGTTAGAAGCAACACGGCGTATCGGGGAAACAGAAGTCGCAGCACAGCAGCGTATCGAGAGGGCCAAAAGCCTTGCGTCACGCGCTAAAGAACAAGCGAAGGGGAAAGCGGAGCAGCTTGTTGAGCAGGGAAAGACATCCGCGATGGATCGTCTTCGCCAAGTCCAAGAAGCTGGTCGTTCACCGATTGCTTCAGCGAGAGCCGCACAAGAAGCGGCAGCAACAGAAGCGGCTCAGTTTGCCAAAGACCTTTCTCAGGCACGCATTGCTAGAGCAACAGCGAGCCAATCCTCTCTGAAAAATGTTGAAGGCGCGCTAGGCAAGTCTGAGTCGGCTGCGAAGTTCTTGCAGGAAACGTTGCCGAAGATGAATCCGCAGCAGCAACAGGAAGCTGTTGCAGTACTTGGCTCACAGTTGCAGCGTCAGATCAAGGACATGGCCGATGCGGGTGTCGCACCGCAGGAGATCATCAAGCGCATCAATGCCCTCCAGAAAAACGAAGCAGTAAAGCGGTTGTTCGGAGCGCAGATGACCAACTACGTTCAGCAGCTTTACCCGACGATTGGCACACGGCTCCCGCAGGCACTGCAAACCAGCACGGCTGGACTTCTTGGACGACAGTTTGGAGGAGGGCGATGACCGCTGAAACCAGCACGGCGCTGATGATCGGTGCCGCTTCTGCCGCAGGGACTGCGATGGCGCAGTCGTCCGGTCCGTTCAGCACCGTCACCATGCCGGTGGTGTCAGGCATCATCGGCATCGCCGTGTCATGGGGCATGATGCGCGTCACGGTCAAGGTCGTCGAGCGTGA
>Ga0247723_1000607_pt1 | contig 23848 bp, 16 predicted proteins | sample MSEWelMarce5H_FC_FD_189079 | JGI IMG/M metagenome (GOLD analysis project Ga0247723, IMG submission 189079) | Subsurface sediment microbial communities from gas well in West Virginia, United States - MSEEL Well Study Marcellus 5H_FC | ecosystem: Environmental > Terrestrial > Deep subsurface >... | reverse complement strand
GGTGCGTACACATACAAGTCGCCCTGCTTGGTGTAGCCCTCGGGGAGTGTGATGCCGTAGGTGTCCACGGCTTCGGCAGAGACGGGCAACCGTGAAACAAACGCATCACGTATGCTTTTAGCGTGACCAGTTTCAAACCTATTCGGGCGTAAGTTCACTGAATACATACCGCTGCCGTCCTTCAGTTTGACGAGATACGCCCCACCAGCAATTCCTGTCATAAAATGACTGACGGAGTAAGGAGTATTTTTCAGCACTTTCTCTGCGTCTTTTTGACTGATGAACTTCCCACGCGATCCCCAATCTTGAGCTGCGTCAAACAACTTCTGACCGACCTTTACTTCTTTCTTAGATTCATCAGCATCCTTGCGTCCCACCATCCACTCCTCGGGAGTCACCTGCTCGGGCTTGGCAGTGTCGCGCTGTGGGGTCGTGGGGGTCTGCGGTTCCGGTGCGCTCTCATCAGCAACTTCCCGGACTCGGGTCAGCTTACCAGAGGAGTAAACCTCCTCCTTCGTCTGTGGGTCGCGCAGGTAGTAGCTGACATCGACTTTGACAATTTCCCACCCGTTGCGGCGTTGGAACACGGGGGCTTCTGCCACCTTCTCCTCTTTCGTCTTCGGGGCGGGTTGATTCTGGCGAATCTCACGCTCGGCAAGTCGGATCGCCAATCGTGCTATCTCCTCACCTCGGGTGTTGTCAGTCATCGCCGACCACGGGATGTTTTGTTCCGCAGCCACTTTCACGATTTCAGAACTCCAAGACATTTTTGCATCAGCAACTCGGTCAATGAAGGTGTCCGCCCATTTACGGGTGAGGGTTGAAAGTTCACTCTCTGCTGGTGGCGGGGTGATTGGGGTTTCGTTGCCCCAATATATGATGTTAGGGGTGTCGTAAGCGGAGGATATGATGCTTCTCCCTTGCGCGTCTCTGCCTACACTCACAGGTGCTTTCATTGAAGCATAGACGGATTTATTAAGCGCATCCAGTAGGGCTTGCTTCTCCTCTGCGGGCATCATAGTTGGGGACACCGAAATTGAGTTAGCCTTGTCAAACACGTTGCCTGTCACGGGGTCGAGGATAAACCTCTGCGTAGTCGGCGCAGGGTCGGACGGTCTGCGCAGCCATGCCGTAGGCACCTCCATTTGTGTTCTTCCCGTCCACACCACCGCTTTGTCTCCCTGATACCCACGGAAGGACACCTCGGCATCCTCGTTGGTGAACGTGGAGCGCATGATGAGCTTGTCGTCCACTCTGAATCTTGCGTTAGCCTCTGATTCCATGCGTCCTGGGCGCATCCAGTCCTCCCGCATTGCTTCGGCACGGGCTTTCGTTTCAGGTGACGCGGCGTTGTTCTGAGCAACCGCATACGCAACACGCCATGCTTGGCTCCCCATCTTGCTTTCGTAGAGACGGTCAAGAACTGCTGCAAGGTCTTCGTCGGTTGCCGTATACCCAAGACGGTTACTGGCAATCGCTTCCAGTCTGAGTCCTCTGTCTGCTGGATCAGTAATCGCGTCAATAGCTGCCCACTTATCTACGGTGGGCGTAACTGGTGCATTCTCAGTCGCCCAAGTTGCCAAGTCGTGTTCGGCCTTGGTAACAGTGAAGAACGAACCCTCTTTTTCCAACCGATACTCAGTCTTCGTGCCAGTAAGCACGTTGCGATCCATGCGTTGACGCATGGTGAGTCGAGAGATGTCTTTGTTGTAGGTAATTTCCTTGGTAGTTGGCAGGTAGCCATTTGCTACCATCTCGGTAATTACATCAAAGCGATTGCCCTGATACGTTTTACCCCCCGCACGTTTATTCCCATTCTCCATTAAGGTAGCTTTGAGCTTCCCTCGCTGCATTGGTGGCATCTTGCGAGTGTCTAGGTAAGCATCGACTCGGGCTTCTACCCCCGCTGCTGCGGTAGCTTGGCGAGCATTGCGCTCCTCTGTGAGACGGCGGGTTTCTGCTGCCTCTTCCTGTTCTTTGGCGTATTCAGGAGTCAGGCGGTATTCGTTCTCAGCAACTACTGTGTCGATTTCCTTTGCGCCGTAGCTCCGAAACTCATCTTTGCCCGTGGTTTGAACTTCGTAGCGAGGTTCGGAGATGGTGGTCAACCCTCCTGTCTTGAGGAGTCCGGTTATGCGTTGCTTCCCATAGATTGAGTTCCACTCCTTGCCGATGTTAGGGTCAGTGGATTCCATCTGCTCAATGGAGGCGCGAACGAAGTCTTTGCGCTCCTCATCAGTCATGCCTTCCGTCAATTTGAGGAGGCGGTCCAACTTCATAGGATTCGCTGTGGTGAACTCTGTGGGGTCTGGTTCTGCGGCTTTGGCTTGCTCTTGCAGATCATTCAGCCTCATGCGAATTTGGGACTCATACCCAGCAATCGTAAGTTCGGGGTCGTTAATGCCGAGGGCATCGCCCACTGCTTTGCGGAAAGCGTTAAGACCTGCTTTCGATTTCGGGACTGGCTTGCCAGCAAGTTCCGACATGATCTGCGCTCGGACTTCGGCATACTGCGGCCCAGACATATTACCCGCTCCGCGAGCTTGCAGGATCGTGGCGATAGCGGACGGAGAGAAGGTAGTTGCGGGAGTCTTCTTGGGGGCAGGCTCAGGTGCGCTCTCAGGCAGAGTAAACTCCTCCGGTTTGTAGGGCTTGTCTGCGGTAACTACCCAGCCTCGGTCTCCCTTGAATACCCGAACGTCAATGCCCACACGTTCTGCTCCGCCACGTTCCTCCCACTCCAATGCGTCGGCAGATGCGGGACTCCAATACCTGCCCGAGTTGGCTGGCTTCCAGTCCACTTTTACGGGTTTGAGGATACCCGTGCGGGGACGTTCCAGTGAGCTCTCCTCTCCGTCTTCGGCGATCTCCAATCCTTGCAACTGTTTAGGGTCGTAGGAGGTCTTTGCCATTGGCAGACGTGACACAGCAGTTCCGCCGATTGCGGCATTCATCAACTGCAATTTCTTGGCGAGGACTACCGAGCGGAAAGCGTCCGGTTTGATGTCCGACGCAACGATCATGGCGTAGCGGTTCGGGTTGTTGTCGTCTTGGATCGTGGATGCCCTCCAGATACGCCCCATGGCTTGCACGGTGCTGATGCCCCGGTAAGGAGCAAACATGAAGATTTCCGTCCGTGGATTATTCCCCACAGTGTCGTCGAGGTTGATCCCCGTTCCCCCGGACTCCACACTTGCAATCAACACGTTGGTGCTGCCGGAGAATGCTTTCTGCGCGTCCCGTGAGGTGGTTCCGGTCTTGCCGTGGAGTTCGGCGAAGATGATGCCCTCCTTCTGCAACTCGGCTTTAATCAGGTCCACCGGACTCGGGATTTTACCGACGACCACTGGTTCGCCGATCTCCTGCTCGCCGTTAGGTAGGTAGGTCACTTTGCGCCCACGGATCTCCATCTCGCGGATGCGGGAGAAGTAGATAACCACTTTCCGACCCGCTTTCATTTCACGTTTTGCCAGATCAACTGCCGCTCCGATCTTGGAGAGTTCAGCGGCATAGAGCACATAGCTGTCGGGGGCGAGCAAACGGAATCCACGGTCCTGCGCCTGGATCATCGTGTTCATCACCTCTTGGAACTTCTCTGCCCAGGGGTTCTTTGTCACATCAGATCCAGAGACATCGAGGAACTGCACGTCGGTTCCTTCGTAGGAAATCTCGCGTTTGATGAAGCGACCTTGCTGGCCTGCTTCCACCATTCTGCCATTGACCCAATCATAGAGTCGGGTTTTGGCGACACCTTTGGGGACATCGTAGTATTGCTTCTCGCTTTGCCCGAACTTGCGAATTTTGAGTGCCATGCCGTTCTCGACGGCGGCAGTCAGATATTCCTCTGCGGTGTCGAAGCCGAGGACCTTGTGGAGATAGGCAAGTTGGTGCGGCTTGTCAGCCGGAGTCGCTGAGTAGTAAGCGACGGCGGAAGCCCTCGGCAACATGGCGCGGAACTTGGTCTCCCACTGGCGAAGTTCTTTGTCCTGTTCGCCGGGGTTTGCACCGAAAGTGTTGGCGAGGTTGTGGGATTCGTCGAATAGGAGAATCGCACCATCCGGTATGTCGCTGTCTTTGACCCGGTTGTAGGTAGTCACCAGGATGTCTCCCTCTTGCTCTCCGAGAAGACCAATTTGGATTCCCATGTCCTGGCTGTCCTTTGCCATCGAGCCACCGAGTTTCGGACTACCTTTTTTCTCCCACGGTTTGCCGATGGCGGCATTCTCCGTGATGATGAACACCTTGCGTCCAAGGGCGGCATAGTGCGCGGCGACTGCAAGAATCTGGCGGGTCTTGCCTACCCCGGCACCATCGCCGTTGAGGGCTACCCCGTTCTTCTCCATCGAAGCAATCGTGGAGTTCGCACCCGTCACCTGCATGGGGAACATGAACCCCGTGAGGCCGGGGGCTACCATGTCGGGGACTCCACCGAGTGGGGGAACGATGTCCACCACCTGGTCTTTGGCTTTGCGATTCGTCAGCTTGACCTTCGGTGCGGGTGCTGGTTCCGACTCATCGACCTCCACGATCTCCCCGTCCTTGCGGACCAGAGTAGTGACAGATACGTCCTTGCCTTTCTCGCGTTCAGCGCGGCGTTGCTCATAGGCTTTGATGCGGGCATTTTCTAGCTCCCGCTCGTCCTGCGCTTCGAGGTAGGCAGGTTGCTGCTTGAGGTAAGCTGCGATCTCCTGCAAACGACGTGAATACCCTTGGTTGATGATCCAGTTTGCCTGATCGGGGGCTTTTTCCCACAGGTCTTTGATGAGGACGTTAGCTGCGCTGCTGTTCCCGCCGAGCAGTTGATCGCCGAAGGGGGTGGACTCACCACGCTCCACGGCTTTTACGTCGGAGAGAAGGCTCTCAGACAATGCGAGTGTGGAAATCCCATCAACGTCTTCCCGCTCACGCCCTAGGAACGCCACCGAGAGTTTCTTCCCGTTGATTAAGTCCTGGGCGTAGGCTTGTGCTTTGGCACGGGCTTCATCTAGGTCTTGGGAGAGAATGGTGAGATAGTTGTAGCTGACTCTTCCTTTTGAATCCCTGTATCCTCCCCATAGGGTGTAGTAGTTACGGCCCTGGGAGACGTAGAGAACGTAGTCGGCCCTGCCTGCTTGGTCTGCTGGGAGTAAGGTGATACCGTCTGCGGAGGGGGTGGTGGGAGTAGGACGGTAAGCCTCGTCCGTGATTATGTCATACCGCTGCCGTGTGTTATCGAGGACTGCTCGACTGGTAGGCATTGCCTTGCGCAGTATGGCAGAGTTCTCAGCCACTAACTTATCCCACTTACCCCTGTTCGCCTCCGTGCTTTGCATATCACGGGGTTCGATTGGCAAACCCGTCATGTTGTCCACTCGGCCATTGAGTAGTTGGTTATACTGAGCCCTTGTTAGCTCCCATACATGCTCCACGGAGTCTAGGATTTGCTGCGTGGTATCATTTGATACCTCTTTTGATGCCTCGGCATCCGTTTGTGGCAGACCCAGTTCTTCGGCTTGCTTGACGAGTTTTTGGAGTGCTGGTTCTGTCTCTGCCGAAATGGTATCTACAAGGCGTTGATCCGCGCCACGTTGGTCTTTTGGATACTCTTTCTCCAATTTGTCTTTGGCTGCTTTGCCCTTGGCATTCTGGTTTTGATAATTCCAGATGCCGAGCTTCTCAGATAACTCACTGCGTAGTTTCTGCAACTGATTCAGTTTGCGCTCGGCAGACTCGACAGACCTGACCTTGATGGGAACCATATACGCCAACCGATTATCTGCGACTTCTTCCCCCATTGGGTGTCCTGCAACGATGTCCGCAAATACTTCTCCTGCTGATACTTTCTCACCGCGTTTTGATGCCTCGTATGCGGAAAGACGAGCTTCCAACTTCAAGTCGGGCTTACCTTGGGAACGACGCATTTCTGCTACGTCTTTCAGAGTCTCAGCCTGCTCGTCTGTCAGGGGTTTGGGGGCGGGGGTATCATTTGATACCTCTTTCGGTGCCTCCGCAGCCTCCTTCTTCGGCATCATCGCCCGTTCGATCTTCCCAAGCAATCCTTTCAGACGCTCCTCTTTTTCTGCCTGCTTCTCGCCGTCGCCAACAGTGTCCTCGGATTCCAACTCATCCAGTTTGCGGATGACCTCCGCCCGCATGGACGAGAGGCTGCGCTTGCGGGGAGTGGTGAGAAGGTCAGGCTGAGTAAGTCCAGGAGCAGTGACAGGTGGCGTAGGAACGAAGTCGATTGCGGCATCATCGAAATCCCGCATAGCCTCTTTGTGCTTGGTGTATGCAACTGCGTATTCTTCAGCCGTGATCCTTCTTGCCCTGAAATCCTCCGCCGCTTGGTTAAACTTGCGGGATGCCTGACGGGATTTCTCCAGTGCTGCTTTGTAAATTTCTTCAGAGGTCGGTGGTGCTGTCTCTGCGGGCTTCGCTCTCAGCCTGTCTCCCAAACTCGTAAGTGTCATGCGCCCCTCTGCGAGCTTGCCGCCCACACGACGGGGAACCGCACGAGGGGGGATCACTTCATCGAACTCCTGCTCGATCTCGGCGATGGTGGGTTGTTGTGCATCCATGTCTGCCTGATCCGGTTGTTGTGCATCCGGGGTCGGTTTGTTCACGACAACGGGTTCAGCGGGCGTGGGTGCCTGTGGCACTGCCTGCGCGGGCGCAGCAAGATTCTCCCGCTCCAGCAACACCCGTTCAGGGGACAACCCGAGAGCCTTGGACAACTGGACCGCTGCGTCGGCTTGCTCGTCGGTCAGGTCAAACGTCTGTTTGAGGGCAGTAACGTCCAGTCCTGCTTCTTGTGGTTGGGTATCGGCAGGCTGGATGGGGGTAGTCAGAGATGTGGGCGCGGGGGTAATCGGCAATGGTCCTGCAAACGCTTTCCGAGTTTCCAAGTCCGATGCAGCCGATCTAAGTCTGTCTCCGAGTTCTGTGGGAACCCAGCGCACGGGCATTGCGGCCACCGCTGCCGCCGACTCCGGTGCAGTCTCAATGATCTCGGGGGTCATCAGTTCGGAAACTGCGACTTCAGCAGGCGAGGAGAACCGGATTTGTGGCAGACCACCACCGACGACACCACCCAACAGGGAAGCACCCACGGTTTCTTCCACTAAGTCCCCAAGGCGGACATCCTCCCCGAGCGTGGCTGCGGAGATGGTTCGGTCGATCAACTGGTTGAGTCCCTCTTCCACCGATTCGTCTGCGGCATCTCCGAGGATCGTCCGGCCCATCTGCTTCAGTTCGGCTTTCAAGCCACCGTCAATCAGGGCTTTCCGACCGCTCCGTCTGACGAGATCGAGGACGGTCAGATTTGCAACCGCTCCGATGGCGGCACGTTCAGCACCTCCACCGAGGACTTTGGCAAGAACGGCTGTTTGAATTGCATTGCCGAAAGCAGCGACCTGTGTGGCCGGATCATTCAGAACTCCGGCAATCTCACGCTCGTTCAGATCACGTCCTAGTTCCTCTTTCTGCATCCGCAGTGCATCCTGGAGCTTGCTGCCATAGCCCTGAGCGGCAGACCATCCATAGACGGACATGCCGCGTGTGGCGGTCGCTGCCAGGGGCTTCATTGCTCCCGCCGACCATCCGCCGATCAGCATAGGTGCCATTTGGGTGACGGTGTTGGAGATGTCCGACCAAATCCCGTAGCCCCCAGTGAGCCCGCGCTGCTTGCCCGCCTGTGACGCACTCTCCCCGGCTCCGGCAATCATCTGTCCGGTTTCGCCGATTGCCCCCGCCATTTTATCAGCACCGACCCGTGCAGACAATCCCGCAGCGGTGTCAACGACGGTCCCGGCGACTCTAATCGCCCCGGTCTTAGCTCCGGTCATCACAGCATCGCCAGTCTTGAAGATGAAGTTCCTGTCGCCCTGCTGCTTCGTCCATTCGTCGATGAGGGATACTTTGTCACCCTCCCACTTGTCGGCGAAGTCCTTGAACCCGCTGTCCGCGCTGTACAGGTCGGACTCCAGTGATTTCGCGACTCCCTGCCGCATACGGGCGAGACGATCCCGAGCGACTCTCTTCTGATCCGGTGTGGCATTGGCAGATTCGATGTCTGCCTCAACCGCTGCTTTGTCCTGCCCAAAGATGCGACCTGGGTTAATGACTAGTTCACCTTTCGAAAGTTGGCGAACACGGTCTTGATCCTGCTCGGTCCAAGCGTATTGCTTGCCTGCGTCTTGGATTACTCGTTCCGCTTCTGAGCCTTCAAATCCACGGTCTTTGAGGTCGTCACGAAGCGCCTGCTTCATGGTAGTGATCTCATCGGACTTGTTCGCAGCAAGAGTGGCAAGGTTACCTTGTGAGGCAACTAGGTCGCTTATGCTGAACGTGTTAAAAATGTCTTTCGCTCTTTCCCAGAATCCCGGCTTAACTCCAGCTATGTTCTTGCCGATTGTTCCAGTGCCAATACGACTGATTGCCACTTCACGGGCTTCCTCCTCTGGGTCACGCTGTGGCTGTGGCTGTGGCTGTGGCTGTGGCTGGGGCCGTGGCTGTGGCTGTGGCTGTGGCTGTGGCTGTGGCTGTGGCTGATGGCGGTCAAAAAAGGTTCGGATTTCCTCTACCTCTTTCGGATCGGTAACGTCCTCCCACCCGTCATCGGTGGCGGTGACAGGGGTTACTTGATTGCGGATTTTTTCGATCTCACTTGGGTCAGTGACATCCTCCCACTCTAAATCGTTCGGTGTAGCCATGGCGGGAGTATAGTAGTATTTGAGTTAAGGTGTCAAGAATTATTGTTTAGGCTTTTTCTTTTGAATGCGACCACCGTCGAACACGCGGACAACAGTCCCGTCTGGCAGGGTGGATTCAGTGAATAGGGAGGCATCCGCAAAGACGCTAGAACCTTTAGAGATTCGACCGTTGGCGTGGTCGATTGCCTTGCGCATGATCGACTCGGGTATCTGCTTCCTGTTGGGGATAATATCTTCCGTCATCATCTTTACCTCGCTAGGAGATAAAGTAGGGACAAGAGTAGGGAAATCGACACGCTGGCCGTTCACTTTTACCGCGTCCGACTGTGTTGAATACTCGGTCGCCACGTTGCCGTCTGGTAGCTTGAGCTCTCCAAGAAACCCCGTTCCTTTGTTGGTGCCATCTGGTCTTTTCCCATAACCAGCACTCTGCGGTGCGGCAGCAGTCTTGGTGGCAGGCGCAGCAGGCGCAGCAGGCGCAGCAGGCGCAGCAGGCGCAGCAGGCGCAGCAGGCGCAGCAGGCGCAGCAGGCGCAGCAGGCGCAGCAGGCGCAGCAGGCGCAGCAGCGGGTGCGGTCGCGTCGTTTTTGTGAGCATATTCCCACACTCGGCGACGATTAGCTGCTGCATTTGGAGACAGACCTGTGACCAACGCCATATACCCGTCCGGGGTGTCGTATTTCTTGGCAGTAAGAACCTCGTTCTCAAACTGGTTCTTGTCCCATGCTTCAGCCTTGGCGATTTCGGCACTGTAAGCGGGTAGTATTCGAAGGGTTTTCACATCGGTCGAGTCTCCCTTTCCTGCGGCCTTGGCGATCACTGAGGACATCTGGGTGGGGAATGCTTCCACGTCGTTAATGAGGATGTCCTTGGTCTCTTGGTAGAGTTCCCGTTGAGTGGCATCCATTTTCTTCGTATTAAGGAGTTCCTTGGCTGCTTCCTGCTTGATCGCCGCTTTCGTCCCGTAGTCCTCGATCCCGGCTTGGCGTTTCCGTTCTGCGGCTCTCATACCCGCTTCAAAGCTCATGATGATCTCCCCGTTTTCATCTTTGGGGAGTTCGTTCAGATCGGCTTCGGTGAGATACTTCATGGTCTCTCCGAATTTCGCCCGTTCCCGGATTGCTTCGAGGGTGTTTGCCTGCCGGGTTTCTCCCTCACGTAATTTCAGACGTTCGGCTTGCGCTTTGTCTGCCCGACTCGACAGTCCTCTCAGGACTTCATTGAATACCGGGTCTTTGACAACCGATGCCGGGGCTTGCGAAAGAAATTGTGTGGCACGCTCGTCATAGCCTTCTTCATTCGGGCGTAGGTTTTCGTAAAGATCGGCGAGAATTTCACCGCGCATTGTGTCAGCCTCTTTTTTCTGTGTGTATTCTTCATCTTGACGGGTTAGGAGCATCCGATCACGCTCGGCTCTCAGTGTGGCCTGCTCCTCGTCGTAGGCACGCCTGCGGGAGTCTGCCAGCCCAGTAGATGATTCCACCCCGCGTTTGGCGTTAGCGTGCCGTGAAATGACAGTTTCCGCAAAGTCCTGATCGAATACGTTCAGGGGTGCGGGAGCAAATTTGTCAACTACTTCTGTAAGGGGATCGGCCATAGGTATCATTTCTTATCCCACCAGTTTTTCCGGCGTTTGAATGCCTCGGGGGAAATTCCGGCTTGCGTAGCTACTGAGCTAAGTTCGTCCATTTCAGCATCTGTTTTTGCCATGCCGATTGCACGGTCAAGACCCTGACGGAAACTTTTGTCTTGGCTACCACGGGTTGCCATGACTTCGTTGGCACGTTGGCCAAGTTCTGTCCTTGGTAGGTCATTCTGCGATGTCGCGGGCATTTCGCGACCGAGGGTTTCATCGCCTAACTGGACTGCGCCACGATTGTTCCTCGCTGTGGTGCCCATATCCGCAGTTTCCCGCTTCATTGCTGCGGTTCTTCCGGCGATAGCGGCGTTCGTTTCATCCCGGCTGGTGATTCCACCCATGGTGATGCCCTGCTTCTCCGCTCTCTCTCCAAGGTCAATCAGCCCGAGGGCCGAACGCTCATCGCCACGGCGGGCTTTGCGCTTCAGCAGTCGTCGCGCCATGTTGTAGTCGCTTTTCTGCTGCTTATACTGGCGACCGACTGCCTCAGTGGACGGGTCGCGATACAGCGCAGTATTCGTCCCGAGTGGGCGGGACTGCATGGCGGCTAAGTTGTCGAGTCGTGGGGTAAGTGGGATTGCCATAGTGGTTGTTGGTTAGCGGTAGGATCGGATGCGGGAAACTCCCGGCCCATTCGGACGGACGTTCACAGACTGTCGGGCATTGCCGCGTTGGTTCTGCTCTTTGTTGTCGAGTCCACGCAGGGCATCGGCGGTGTAGCTTCGGGCATTTCCGATGTCCGACGCTTCCTCATAAATGATCCCGAGCATCATCAGCTTCAACGCGGTGACATCGGGGCATACGGTGTTCGTCGTTGCATCGTCGGGAAGGCTTGAATCCGGGATGTCCGGGTCAGTGAGAGTGACGGGGGCATACATTACCATTGCAGAAATGATGTCAGTGTCGTCAAGGTGTCCAGTGATTTTGTATTGTCGTTCGCCATCGTCATTGACTCCTTGGTCGATGAGACGAGAACTGCCGACACCAAGATCAACCTCTCCGGCTCCACCAGGGACGTATTCAAACTCCTCAGAGCGGATGTCAACGGGTTCTTTGCCTACTCTCGCACCGAGGATGGACGAGTAAGCGGATGGGAGGGTGATAACCCCCTCAATGTGACTCAGGGTGGTCGCTTTGCGTGTCCACCTCCACCGTCCAAACTCCAGAAGCCGCATGTCGGCTTCCGTCAGAAGTCGGAGAAAACCGTAGTCATCCCCCGGAGCAATCTGCTGTTGCAACTTCTCTTTGAGGAAAGTGACGGTTGGCATACGGAGAGTGTGCCAAATTCCCCGCAAAATGCAAGCAGGAAAACTCAGAATCCGCAGAACGTCCGAATTTCTTGCAGGGGGAACGCCGGACCTGGGTCCACCTTCCTGTCGGGGGCGATGTCATCATGACCCACAATGTCGTCGAGCTTGTAGCGTTTGACCAGCACGGCGGCGAGTTCTTTCCCTGTGGCAATCTGCTCTTGCGTGTAGCGTTCCCAGTCGCACGCGGGACCGCCGTTTTTGTGTCTGGCTTTGAGCGGTGGCAGTGCCGACCATTTGCGGATCAGATTCGTGCTGTCCCCGGCGTTGGCAAACTCAATGCCGATGGAGCAAGAGTTCAAACCTTCGTAGGTCTTGCCTCCGAACGTCCATTTCGATTTCCCAGCATGTCCGCAAGTAGTATTGCACGGGCGGCACTGGTAGAGGGTTCCATCTCGGTCGATGACGAAATGTGCGCTGGCACCTTTCGCGTCAGGCGTTTTCCAGAAATTAATTGACGACATTGCCGTTGCCCCCGAGGTGAAGTGCATCACCAGAAATCGACGAATCCCCATGTTGCTTCCTCCCGGCAAGGGAACGCGGATAGCAGAATCGACCCAGTGGTTGTCGTCGATTTTCATGGATTACTTCTCGTCGGTGACAGTCTTTACCGCACTGCCAATACCCACTAAGCCAGTGGCAACGTCCAAGCCTGACAAAGTAGTTTGTTTAGTGACAGTCGTCGCGCCGTCAGGCGTGGTAAATGTCGTTTCGGTGGTCACGCACGATGCTAGGATCAATGCAGATAGGATAAAGGCGGCGTATTTGATTTTCATGGTATGTGTGTTTCTTCGGCTCGTTTTGTCGCACGCTCGTGCAACTCTTCAATTCTAGCATCTTTTTCTTCAAGTTTGATAAAAAGGTGCTTAACGGTTTTGGACAAAATGTAAATCGTTGTCAACGCTAATCCCCATCCAGTCAGGCCTGATGCCCACTTAGCCATTTCAAACTGAGGAGGAGTTTCGTTGGCTATGAAAAATGTTGTTCCGCTGCCAATCATTGTCATGACGGCCTTGGACAGCCCAGCGTAAAAGTCAGACATGATTGTTCCAAAGGTTCCATGGTAAAAATCCTTGTTCATGTCATTTTGCGTCAGCGGCTTTGATTAGACCTATGCCAGCCAGCACAGCAGCACCTGCGACGTGGAAGTCGGGGCTTGCCCCTTTCAGCAACTGGATGGCTACATTGGACAGAGTGGAGACGATAATCATAATTCCGAGTATAGTAGTTTTCATGGTTCTGGCTGTGGTTCTGGTTCTGCTTTGATTTGTGGCTCTGGTTCAACTTGAACTAATCCGTCCACGATTTTAAGTTTGCGCATCGCGCCGATCTCAGCCACGACATCCGCTCTACATAGGCAAGAGAGTTCGTTGAGCAATTCGGCGCTGGCTTTGTGCTTCTCGAAAATGTCGTTTAGCTTCTCGGTGCCGATCTCGGCAAATATGCCGTTGAGGCGGTCGTCGGACAAGGACCAGAAAAACTCCCTCGATCTGTTTAAGGCATGAATCGCCGCGATGATGTTTTGAATGACTGGATACAGAGTCGAATTGACCTGCTCTACGTCTTTCTGTGCTTGGCTTTTGTTTATTAAGTCGATCATAAATTTATTTATCGGGTAATTCCAGTGTGGTGCATTGCGAACCAATCAACCATGATTGTGCGTGCTGCAACAGTTTTTGTTGTGACGGTAATAGTTGGTGAAGCTGCGCTCCAGTTTGCAACTTCAGCCGCGTGAGTGATTGTCCCGCTAAATACCGTTGTCCACACCGCAGAGTTCCAGTCTGTCATCTCCAAGAGCAAAGTGCAACTTGTGTTGCTCACTCGCTGCATTGTCATTTGATATCGTTTGCCAGAAAGAAAGTTGCCAGCTTGTGCGACTGCGGATGTAAATGTCGTGATTGTCGCACCTGTGGTTAATAGCACCCATTGACTGCTGTTCACGCCGTGGTTATAATACAGTCCATATGTCGAGCCTCCACCACTGCTTCCTACAAAAACTGATACATCAGTTATGGTTGGAATCGCAAAACAAGCTCGCCATATAGCTCCATTGGCAATGCTGGTCAACCCGATGGGCAAAGTTCTATTACGGGCATTGCCACTAACTATTCCCGTGTTCAATCGAACCATGCCAAAGAAAAGTCCGGCTCCACCTGACGGTCCGGCATCAGTAGACCCTGTTCCAGAATCAGCCCAAGGATACGCCCCGTTGCCAGCAGTTCCAAGGAAGTCATCGAACATCACGCATGTTGGGCGTGTGTTTGGAATGTTAAGTGTTGCGATGTCAGCTATCGTTCCCGCAGTGAAAACTGGAGTATTGAGAACAGGCGAGTTAAGCGTTGGCGCATCAGAAAATACCGCCGCGCCCGTTCCAGTCTCATCGGTCAAAGCCGCTGCTAGGTTCGCGCTGGTCGGAGTCGCTAGGAATGCTGCGACGTTTGTGCCTGGCGTGGTCGTAGCGAGCGCCGTTAGTTCGAGTGCGGTTCGATGTGCTGGTCCTGCGCCGGGTCCGTAAATGTAATTTGTTGAATTAAATGCCACGTCTCCGTTTAAGGCTGGGTTATACAAAGCAGGATCGTCTTGGAACACCACATATCCGGTTCCAGTTGCTTCGCCTCCGACCGCATCCAACAGGTTTGGAGCGTTTCCACCGCTGAGAAATGGCAGAACGACTGGATCGATGTCTGAAACTCCAGTTGCAATCGGCAGTCCTGTGCAGTTCGTGAGCGTGCCGCTCGATGGTGTTCCGAGTGCGCCGCCGCTGTAGATCAGCGTCACGGCTCCGCCTGTGCCGTTCTTGAACTGTGGCGCTCCAGACCCGTTTGAAAACCATGCAGACCGTCCAGCGGCAATCGTCGGCGTTGTGCCGTTTTTTGTCAGGAAATGCCCAGCCTCGCCTGTGCTGGGATTGCTGAAAAAATGTCCCGTGCTAGCGGTATCAACGGTTATGCTGATGTTGCCAGCCGTTGCTCCCCAAGTCAGGATTGCCGTGCCTGCACTGTTGCGTAGAGACGCGCCTGCTGTTGCGTCTAATGCGGCAAAGTTGTAAGATTTGACGGATGCGCTTGCGTGTTGGGTTTCGATGTTGGAATCCGCAGCAACCGTATAGATCGGGGATGTCGCTCCGCTAGTATAAATCGGGGATGTCGCTCCGATAGTGCTAATGGATGAATCATTTCCGCTCGTTGCAATCGGGGAACCTTGCCCGCTGGTACCCATGCCGGACCCATCTCCATCAGTGACGATTGGGGAACCGTCGCCTGTCGTAGCAATATACCCAGTGGCTACCACGGTTGTCGCCGTCAAGTCATCAAACGCCGCGCCACCGGACGCGTCTCGCCGTGCAATGGCATTTGCCGTTGCCGCCGATGTCGGGGTTTCCCACCCCACGTCATAGTTTGTGCCGCTGTTCTTCTTCGCAATGTCACCCGTCGATCCGCCTGCGGGCAATCCAGTTCCAGTCGCTGCATAAAGCGTATCGAAATATGTTTTCAACGTGCTTTTCACCAACGACCATAGTGAATGCTTTGGAGCGCTACTTGCCGCGCTGTCGAGGATTGCGATTTTATCGCCATCGACAATCGTTGCCTTGTTTGTCGCAAATCCTGCGGTCAACGATGCAGCAAACTGAGCGTAGTTCTTGTATTCGTAGCTTACCCATGCCCCGCCTTGGTAGATGCGCCGAATGTAGCTTCCAGCTACGGTGTAAGCAACTCCCCCAATAGTTGATGTTCCGGCTCGGACAATTACGTCAAAGCCTTTGCCTTCTACCCCGGTCGGATCGGTCACGGTAAGCGTTGCCGTGGCAGTGTACCGCTGGTCATTCGCGGCAGTGAAATTCGCGGACTTCACAAAGGCAAAAGACCCGCCTGGGCCTTGTGCCGCACTAACCTGAATCCGAATTGGTGCGCCTTCAATAATGACTTGGAAAGATGGCATGGTATTATGGTGGGTTTGGGGTGAACCATTTTACTTCAGGGAACCATTCAAGGTAGGGATTCCCTTGTGCATCTCTTAGTCCAATGCGGACGGAGCCGACAGGTAAAGCTCGGGTTTGATCGGGGGTAAGGACGATGGTCATGGTCCCCGTAGCATCGTAATCACTGGTAATCGTAGCAGTGGCGAGGAGTCGATCCGCTCTGGGGTCTTTAATTTCGCAAACAAAAGGTCCGAGTCCTGTAAGGTCGAGGGGGTCTTCTGTCGCTATGACGACAAACAAGAACGCGAACGCCCATTGCGCTCCCCGATAAATCGGAAGTTCAGGATCACCCGGAGTCATTTCGACTTGAAACTACTCTAAAACTGAAAAGTGGACAAGGACAATTTTGCTAAACATGATATTTCAAAATCATTTCCCATCGAGGGACGTTCGGAAATAAGTCACGGATTGCTATTTTTATCTCCTGCGTAAGTGTCTTGTCGGAATATCCGAGGAACCGAGCGTCGCCGAACGGGACTTGTTCTGTTTTCTCATTGGTGATTCGAACGGGGTTGACCGCATAGTGGTGGAAATATGCCAGCTCCATTGGAAATTTTTCCCAAAGTCCATACTTTTTAATTATTTCAAGTGCTTGCACTCGATGATAGATGTAGGGGGTATGGGTGGAGAACACTTTTTGCTCAGTGATTCCTTCTTTTGCCAGTTCTCGGAGAATATGGACAACTCCTTCTCGCCAAGTGTTTCCCTGCGGTGCGACTTTACTCAAAAAATCAGGGGCGACATCCCGTAGGTAAAGCGTTTGCTCGCAGTCATCCCAACTGGTGTTTTTGAGCAGCACGATGTCATCGTTCATCCACAGCACTTTTTCCGCAAGCTGAACTCCTTTGCTAAGGGCTTGGGCGTAGGTGTATGCTCCAATATACTTCACGCGGCCACCTTCAATTAGCCATCCCGGTTTTGCCGTTCCAAGGATGTAAATCGGGCAGGTTTTATCTTCAAAATGCTGACTAACTGACCGGAGAGAATACCTTAGTTCGTGCCATTGTTCTGCATCAGCTTTCCACGGGTAAACAATAGCGCACTGATCTACGGGCACTTGATCCACGATTTCAGGTCTTGTCACCGTAACTCCTCGTTTTTCCGTGCTAATGCGGTGCCACCGTTCGGGAATGGGTTCCCACTGCCCATAGTGACCTTCGCCGTTGTGCCACCGCTCAGGGACGATCACTGGGCCTTTGTAGCGACGTTCCCCCAGCCACGCTCCCCACCATCCGAACGTCGAGTTGGATATGATGTGAGCTTTGCACGATGCAAGGGTCTGGATTCCCTCTGCTGGAGCCTGGGGCGGCATTACCGTGACATCAAGCTCCCATTTGAAAACCTCTTTGCACCACTTTGGATCATCAGAAACTACAATGAAATGGGGATTTTTTAGGTTATCGCGCATCCACCTCATGCCGTTTGTGAAATAATCAAGTGTGGTGACATTTAGTCTGCCGTGTTTTAAGTAGTCCCCACGTCTGACTTGAACTCCTACGGCGATGGTGCCGTCTGGGTTTGGTGGTTTCGCTCTTGGGAGATTGAACAGTTCTTCGATGTCGTCGGCGTAGTCAATGAAACACTGCTCATCTTGAAATGGGCAAGAAATGCGGCACACATCTTCGGAATGATCGGTAATGCGTTTCTTTGCAAGTTCATACAATTTCCGGCTTCCCTGCCCCATTTTCTGCATGATCCGAGGTTCTTCGCGTGCCGGAGATTCTCCGAATCCGAAAACCCCAAGTTCAAACTCCCGCAAGTCGTTGGGAATCCATGTCCACCGCAGCGGAAGGTTCAGTGATCGGGCTAAACTGTAAGCCGCAGCCATTTCAAACATTTGATTGCCAAGACCGCAGTTTTTGACAAATTCCAGCTCGATAATCTTGGTAACATCACATGGTTTCTCTGTCCCGATGGCGTAGTTCAATTTCGGCTGGGGTATCATCGACAGCAGACCGAGACGCTTTAGCAGTGCGATACTAGCATCTTTGTCTGCCCCCCACAAGTGTTGAAACCACGCGGGTTCAAGGTCGCGGCAGTATCGGTTCCACTCAAGGGGGAGTTGCTCGGTCAACACCCTTGATTTGCAAACGCAAGCATTGAACCAGTGCTGCTCTTGGAAGTATTTCACAAACTTCAGTTTATCCATTGTGGAAAGAAACTGTTTTGCTAGTCTCCTGCCGATGCTCCACACTCCCGCATTGGCATACTCCCATGAATGGTATTGAAAGCATTTCCCGTAGTGCTTTTCTGCCCAATTCCTGAAGTGCTTGGTGTGGGTCTGGTGCCACCGATCTGTTGCGATACACAGCTTGTCAATCAGCGGGAAAGCCGGGGCGTTCTCATGAATGAGGATGTCGGCATCGACGTAGAGCATGTGGCTACTGTCCCCGGCAAGGAAGTATCGCAGCATCTCTTTCTGGATGAGCTTCGGAGTTTCTAGACCGTGGGAATCATCCCATACGATCAATTCGTAGCCGTGACGATTGCACCACGCATCAAGCGAGGCCGAGCATTCAAGGAGCCATGGTTCGCTCCCGAATCTGAGTGTGTGGACTTGAAGTTTTGGTTCCATAGTTATCCCAAGAACTGATGCGGCCAGATCGTCGTGGAACCGGGATTGTTGGTTACGACTCGACGGCAGTTCAGCACCCGCCACCATTCTTCGAGATACGGGCGCACGTTGTCCTCGCTCCGGTCCAGGTCGAACTGCATGTCGTGACTGGTCTGCGGAATCCCTCTCTCACCTAGAAATTGGAGAACCTCCGCTCTTTTGCTGTCACACACAGTCGGTATGTCCCCGGTGGTTTCTTCCATGGCGACTTGGAGCTGTCGGTAGAAGTCCGCATCGGGTGTCTTTTTGCCGAAATGGGATCGGTAAATGACTCCGAGCTCATGTTTCACGACCTCGGGAAGTTCCATGGATCGGAATATCTTCTTCACATTGTCCGCGAATTTGCTTTCGTCGATTTTCAGATTGAGCAGGAACCCATACCTGTTCCCTGCCTCTGAATTGAACATCGACAGCCCTTCGATTCCGTTGGGGAAAACCTTCTCGTAGTAGCACGGGCATTCCTCCCCGCGAGCCCATTCGATCTCGGGGACCGTCTCTGCCGACAGGCACTTCGTAAGTATCAGCACCCGCGACCCCAAACCGTTCAAAAGGACTACTTTCATGCCAGGTGTGTTACGGTGTCTGCATCCAGTCGTCCGAGAGAACTCGGTCTTGGGTCCGTGCTTTCGAACTTGCCAATGTAATCCCCGTTCCGAAAAACGAGATAGTGATAGTCGTAGTGGGAGAAAACTCCCCCGGAGAGGTGATCGACATTCACGCGCAGATCGAGGTTGCCCCCACGGTGCCTCAACAGGATGTGGCTTCCGGCAAGGTGCATTTCGAAGTGGGGGGCGACTCCTCCCGCTTCTGGGACAAGCTGCGCAATTTTGAACCAGAACTCCCCGTCCGTCCTTGGACTCGCCAGTGGGTCTGGGTTGAATGACAGTTTATCGGCGGGGTCGGTTTCCAACGTTTGATCTGTGCAAATCCCATCGGGGTCTATGACGCACTTGATGTAAACAAAGTCCCCGATGTCGATGCTCGTTATGGTCCGGTCTCCCCCGATCACTCCGAGGCCGACCGGGTAATAGACGTTGAGGCAATCCACGTTGGTTATGCCTCCTTCGAAATCGACGACAAACCCGTCCGTGATCGTGAACTCATCCTCCCCCCGGAGTGTAGGCCAAAAGGGGGGAACGGCATACGTAGGGTCCCTATTGATCCCTCTCAAGGTCAACAGGTTCTCGTCGGAAACCTTATAGGGTATGAGTATTCCAACCCGTTCTCCAAAAGTGTATTGTGAGTCGTCCTCCATGTGGGTTACGGGGTTGTCGCGGAGGCTGTTGCGGAATAGACCGATCCTCTGAACCCCCGGTAGGCCCGGACTCGGTAAGTATAAGTCGTTGCCGTCACAACAGTCGTGTCGCTGTAAGTTGCGGTGTTTGCTGCTAAGGTTGCAATTATGGCGTATGCGGCTCCTCCAGTCTTGCGCTGCACTTGGTAAGAGGTTTCATCTGATGCCACGTCGGTCCATGCCAGATCAACCTGGGTGGCGGACATAGGCGTTGCTGACAGCCCCGTGGGGGCAGCGGGAACTGTGGCTACCCAAGCCCCCGCCGCAACCACTGGGGGTGTCGTGAGTGTCCTCTTGGTTCGCAGGAAACCACCTTTGTAGGGCTGTTGGTCATCGTCAATCACCAAAGTCGCAGGCCACTCGGTATAATTGGTTGCGGGATAAATCCTCCCCGAGTTGTAATTCGCCGTGTACACGGGATCGGTCGAACCGATGTCGCAGTACAATTCCCATTCTATGTGGAGACACTCCGGGATGTTGACTTCAAAGAAGGGGGCCGAGTAGTTGAGCCTCGTGGGGATCATCTGGTCGGGAATGCTCAGAATAAACGGAGTTTTACTCCATGTCACCAACACCGCGACTTCGCAGGGTCCGTTGTAGCTATCTGGGTTGAATCGAATGGCGGGGCGTATGTCATCTCCTCCGTCCCGGCGTTGCCAACTCAGAAATTCAATCGTGTCCAAGACCGCTGGGAGTTGGTAGTTGACGTTCGTGTCGTAAGCAACCACCGTGATGTAGTTGGTGTTCCCCTCTCCGTCCGGCCCTGCCGTGACCGTGCCTGTTGTCTCTTGAGAAGTTGTTACTTTATACCACTCACAGGACACCGCCATGAATGTGCGAACGTAACCATCTGTCTGCAAACCCCAGTAAGCGTTTGTGGGGTCAGAAACCAAGTCAATGACTGGGGTACCATCAATGCTCTCCGAAATGTGGTAAAGATAGTAAGATGAGAACAGGGTTTTCCCGTTTAGGCTGTCCACCCCAATACTTGTTAGGGCGCACCGCAGGACGTAGATACGGGTCTCGGCGATGTAAAGCGAATCGAGTTGGGAGTCTTGGACCCGCTGCTGGCTGCGCATCGCGAGGACATACCCGGCAGCAAAAACATCGGTGGGGACATCTGGGTTGGCACTTGCCATTGCGGGCTCCGTCTCGGAGAAATCCGCTCTCGGCAGGAGGTAGCTACGGCGGATCGCGCTGTATTCGGTTCCACCGATGTCGCATTTTGTGAACTCCCAGTTGTAGGCATCCTCCAAGACCCGGTTGGATGCGTAGTACCACCGCGACCACTTATCGGGTGTCTGCGGTTGAACATAGACTAGCCTGTGGTTCGGGTAGGTAATCGGGTCGTAGCAGGCGCTCCCGTAGAACCACGTTTTATTGATAGGTAAATCGCCATTGCGCTCAACATAGAAGATAAAATCTTCCCTGTTGGGCGTAGGCCATAAGAACACCGGGTCAATACGCGGTGCGGGTGTCCGTGGGCGAGGTTTGTCTGGGAAATCAGGCATTTTCGAAAGGAAGTGAAATCTGAGGATCGGCGTATTCTTCTTTTTCCATGCCTCCCATTTCTTCCTCTTCCATTCCTTCTTCCTCTTCCATCAAAGCAACGCCGTCAAGTGCGGTCAACATGGTTCCTTCTTCACCCATCATCAGGGTAGCAGTAACCTCAAACGGTTCACCGGGTTTTGCGGTGGCGGGAATCTGAAATCCATCGGGTAGCGTAATTTTCATAACGCGGGTATTATGCACTGTCTTACCCTTACGGCAAGAAAAAAATGAGGCACCCCGTCCCAGAGGTGCCTCACCATGCTATCTTGTATTTATTTCACACAAAAAGTCATTACACGAAGAACGAGTCTCCGCTGTCAAGATCGCTTGGATCTCCTGGGCTGTTGGTGCAAACCAGAGCGCCGATGTCGCTTGGGCAGCGCAGGTGACGAATCACAATACCAAACTCTGGGTGGATCGGCTTTGTCGAGCTCATGAGCAGAGCGCGGTAGAAGCCCCACGAATTGTCGGGGTTGTAATACGGGCTGGTGGAATCGACGTTTTGCACGTTGAGCCACTTGAAGTCACCGACGTAGGTTTGTGGGGCAAATGATGTCCCAGAGCCGACCGTGGAGATCGGTTTCGGGTGCAAGAAGCTCATCACGCTCGGCAGGAAGATAATCGAGTCCGTATAAGGGGCTGCGATGTATGCCGGGTTGATACGATCCCGAGTTCCGACAGATGCGGCCACTGACTCATACGGCAAGACTTCCGTCCAAACGCCACCACCGAAGGTGTAACGACGAGGGAGGTTGTCGATGGTATGGTAGAAACCACGGATCGGGCGTTCCACACCAAGGGGCGCGAGAAGCTCCATCACTCGTTTGTCGTTCCAAAGGAACGCATTTTGAGTGTTGGTTTCACGCATGATGGAGTCAGAAGTCTCCATGTCCGTAATGAGGATGAACTGAGGGCGACCTTCTGCCATTCCGAACGAGCCGCCGTCAAGTTCAGCACTGTTCTGAATCAGGTAGGTGTACCAGATGTTCAGAATGTTCTGAGTGAGTTTGGTCGTAGGAACGATAGCTGGGAACTCCGAGTCGTTAAACGGAAGTCCAGGTGCCGCGATGACTTTGTAGTCGGAGATGTTGGTGTATTCCAAGATCGCACGGCGTTTCCAAGTGTAGGAGACGACATTGCGGAGGTTGGTGAACACTTTTTTGATCTGCTCGTTGACCATGTAGGCGTTCCGAGTGTCGTTGACGCAGATGCGCTCCGACTCTTGGGCCTTCTGGACGAGCGAGTAAGTGCGCTCTGTGTTGCCGCGAGGAACGACATCTCCTGCGATTGCGCAGCTATTTGAGTTGTCGTTGGGTGCTACACTCGACCAGTCGTCAATGTTGTCGGGAAGATTCCGTTCAACAGTGAGAACACGTTGAGTGTCCGAAAGTCCACTGATCCACTCCTCCTTCGGAACAAGTTTGTTCCAAACCGAGCGGTTGATCGTGGTAGAATAAATGGTCCCGGCGAGATTGTTCTCATTCCGAGCCAAACGGTCGTTTAGTGCTAGTGCCATAATAGTGTTGATGTACTGGTTGTTGTGGTTGTCCCAGTAGATCAACAGATGCGTCACTGCTGGGAGAAAATTGGAATTGCATCCGCATAGCGGATTGTCATTTCCTCTCCCGAGCGCAGGACAGAACTGGTTTTAGCTCGTTGATTGCCAATTTATAGAGTTCGGCTCTCCGAGGTGTTTTTACGTGAATTACGTAAGCATGTCAATGGGAAAGTGAAACTATTTTAGACCCCCAAAGAAAGTGACCCGTAACGGGGGTCAGTCGTGTCTCTACCGGAGCCACCCGGCTTGCCAATCCCCCTGAGACAAACGGGGTAGGTGGTCGGCTAGCCACCGACCATACGATGTGCTCAACTACCTAATGGCAAAAGTTACTTCAATATGGCCGATTTGTAGCAACCCCCATCGACACTAGGAAGTCCTGAGCTTCGGTTTCCTGTGTCCGTTCAGCGTTTCCGGCAGCGATTGATGGTTTCCCTGAGTTAGATGCGTTCACCCGTGCTTTGAGGGCATTAACTTCGGCTTGGAGCTTCTGCACGGTTTGCACCATTTTCGGGTGCAGGATCGCTGCTGCTGCCGCAAATGCCTTCCCTCGGGGGGTCTGGCTGTCGAAGTCCACTTCACTGACTCTTTGCTCAAGCAGGGCGTAGCGGTCGTCTGCGGTCTCGCCTTCGAGGAGCGGTATGAACGGAGTCTTCTCACGTAGTTGCGTAGAGACATCTTTCAAACTGGCTTCAAATGCTTTGCGGTGTTCTGCTTTGGTAGCTTCCTCCCGACGCAAAGCCATACTCGCTTGCTCTTTGGACGCAGCAGAAGCGTTGTTCCGCATGGTTTCCTGTTTGTCGAGGAGAACCCGTGCATCTTTGACTGCCCCCCACAATTCGGATTTGTCCACTTCATCCCACCCTGCGGTGGCTTCTTTGAACATTGCCCGTTGTTTGGCTGGGTCGGCTTCACGCATGACTTCAAGGATTTCCTCAGAATCTGATTCGTTGGCTTTTGCCAAAGTTTCAGCGGTCTCACCAATGGCCTGCAAAGGCATAAGAATGGTGTTCTTGTATTCCTGCGTCACTTCAAGACGAGTCACGGAAAGTTCTTTTTCATACTCATCAAATACCTGGAGTTTCTCCTCCAGTTCAGGAAGTCGTGCGGCTTTCGCTTGCAACTCCTCAACTTTTTTGGTGAGTTCCGCGACCGTTTGTTCTTTCGCGGCAATAACACTCTTTGTTTCTTCGGCGGTCGTCTTCCAACGATCACGC